>Ga0164315_10002344_pt1 | contig 14527 bp, 8 predicted proteins | sample GuaBasSedimGuay6_FD_113737 | JGI IMG/M metagenome (GOLD analysis project Ga0164315, IMG submission 113737) | Subseafloor sediment microbial communities from Guaymas Basin, Gulf of California, Mexico - Guay6, Core 4569-2, 0-3 cm | ecosystem: Environmental > Aquatic > Marine > Hydrothermal vents >... | reverse complement strand
GCTCGGCTGACAATTGTTTTCACTTCGTGGGGTGTAAGATTCTGGGCTTCATCAATGATTATAAACTGTCTTGGCAGTGATCGTCCCCTGATATATGTAATAGCTTCAATCTCAATAATTTTATTGTTCAGTAACTGATCGATGCTCTTGAGATTCTGTTTTTCAGCCGAATCAATAATGTATTCCAGATTATCAAAAACAGGCTGCATCCAGTGGGACATCTTTGCCTGCTTCTCACCGGGGAGATATCCCAGATCCTGACCCATGGGTATTATGGGGCGGCTGACCAGAATTCTTGAATACTGTTTATCTTCCAGGGTTTTCTTCAATGCAGAGGCCAGAACCATCAGGGTTTTCCCTGTTCCGGCTTTACCTACCATGGTAACAAGTGGGATTGAATCATCCATCAGCAGATCGAAGGCCACCCGCTGTTTGATATTAAGGGGTTTAACACCCATTACCGGTTCCTGCCAGGACTCCACATACTTCAGGGTATGAGGTTCTCCAGACGGCCTCCCGATATGAATGGTTTTCTTATCATCCTTCACCGGTTTGAACAAAACGTACTGATTCGGCAGAAGAACACGGCCATCCCATTCCATAACACCGGATTCCTGAAAATCTCTGAGTTTTTCTTCTGCAGCAGAACTCTCTATAAAACCCTCATAGAGGAACTCCATACTCACTTTGTTATTTTCATAGTCAACGGCTTTCAAACCGAGAACAGCGGCTTTGATGCGGGCATTTATATCTTTGGAAACAAAAAATACTTCATGCCCGGTCTGTAGATAGGAAAGAGCACAGAGAATAATCTTATTATCCATCTTTTCAAGAGAAAAATCTTTGGGGATTCTGGCATCCTGAGCCAAACCAACTATCAACGTTCCCCCTGTCGGCAGTTTTACTCCGGTCTGCAGATTTCCTTTTTTGGAATACTCATTGATATAACGGATGGCCTGGCGGGCACTGCGGCCGCGGCCTGCATGATCCCTCTTTAAGTTATCCAGTTCCTCAAAAACCCACAACGGAATTACAACCAGAGCCTCTCTGAAGGATAAAAAAGCATCCGGACGATGAATGAGTACATTGGTGTCTATTACAAAAGTCTTCTCGTGCTTTTTCAATTCAGGATTCCTGCACTTCAGTTGGAGCTAATACCTTCTTCAAAAGAAAGGGGTTGTTGGTAATTATACCGTCAATACCCCATTCAGCAAATCGTCTCATGTCCTTTTCTTCATCAATAGTCCAGACATGAATTTTCCATCCGGCCTTCTGCCAGCGGGCTATACGTCCGGGGGTAAGTATCCGAAATATACCAGCACGTTCAGGAAGATGCAGAATACCCTCCCCTGCCCCGGGAGGGCGGGGAAAGCCAAGAATAGTAGAGAGTAAGAGCCATAGAACACCGTAACGTGCCAGGGAAACAGGAATACCGGGATTCTCCCGTTTAAAAAGCTTTAAAGTTCTGTCATTGAAAGAAGCCGTACGGCAGCGCTTCTGCGCTCCGCTGCTGTGGAGCAATTCCGACCAGACCCTGACGATTTCTGATCCGGAATCCTTTAAATCAACACTGTAGGAAGTTTCCGGGAAAAGACGAAGTGCATCATCCATAAACAGGGGCTTTCCGGTTCTTCCCTCTTCATCTCTCAGTACAACTCTTTCCAATTCAGATCTGGTACATTGAGATACAGGACGGGCAGGTCCCCCGAGTCTGGAGAAATCAGGATCGTGTGATATCACAATAAAACCGTCTGAAGTTAATCGGACATCAGTTTCAACAATGTCCACTCCGGCTTCCAAAGCGGCTCGAAATGATTTTTCAGTATTTTCAACCGCTCGATCCGGGGCTCCGCGATGTCCGATAACTAAAGGAAAATTCACGATCCTTCAGGCCGGCCGCTACCATCTACAACAGTAAGTTCATCTTTTCCCGGCCAGTTCCCTTCACTCAAAGTAACACTGTTTCCTTCTTCAATAATCAGAGAAGGAGTGCCTGCATCATCAGCCGAATCCACATCTGAAAATCCGGGAACTTCAGCAGCAGATATATCATCCACTTTGAACTGACTGACAGCTGTATCAAGATCCTGGCTGATGATTCTGATACTGTCGGCTACTTCCCGGGTCTGCTCAGAGCTTTCACGGATAACAGACATTCCGGTTCTGATTTCTACACTGCCGGAGCTTACCTGGCTGGAAACTTCTGCGGCCTCGGAAACCGATCTTCTCACCGAATGAATATTTTCAGAAATATCCATCGTGCTCTCCTTTACCCGGTTGGTGTAGTCCTGAAGTTCGTTCATAGCTTCCATAACCTGACCGCTTCCCTGACTGAGCTCCTCTATACTCGAGGCAACCTCGGAAGTTCGGCTGATAACGCCCTGTATTTCCGTATCAATCTGTTCAAAGGATAAAATAGTCTGATTACTGGATTCAGCAGCACTGTTGATGTCTCCGATAATGGCCCGGAGATTCTCACTGATAATATGTGAGTTTTCAGAAGTTTTTTCGGCAAGTTTCCTGATTTCATCAGCAACAACACTGAATCCCCGGCCGGCATCCCCGGCATGTGCCGCTTCAATAGCCGCATTCATGGCCAGCAGGTTGGTTTGATCGGCCACACCTTTTATAACATCCGCCATTTCCTGAATATTATTAACATGGCTGCTTACTCTGCGAATGGTATCCCCGGTCTCTTCAATAACCCCGCTGCCGTCCCGGGCAACACTTTCCAGCCTGAGGGCTGCATCTTTGTTACCGGAGACAGACTTGGACATGCTGGAAAGTGAGGCCATTATCTGAGTGGTAGCCGCTGTTGACTCTTCCACCATGGAAGACTGTGATTGTATCATCTCGGAAAAACTTTCAACCCGGGTAACGATGAGATCCGCAGCTTCGGCAGACTTTGTTACACTCCCGTCCAATTTTACTGTAAGTTCCAGAATTGATTCAACATTTTTTTCCCCTTGAATAACAGAGCTGGAGGAGTTCTCCACTGTCCTGAGCAGGTGATTCCGGGCTTCTGTGTTGGCTTGGGATCCTGATTGAATCGAGGCCAGAGTCTTCACAAGGTTGATGATAAATCCATTTAAATTTCCGCCTAGAAGACTGAGCTCATCCTTCCCGGACTCATCAGCCCGCCTTGTGAGATTACCGGTAGCAAGAACGGCAATAACATCCTTTATGTTGTTAATCTTTCTGAATATCACACGGATAATGAGCAGGGACAGTGTGAAGGAAAGTATAATTACGCCGATGATACTGACGTCCATAACAAGAGTCTGCCTTCGGGTAATCTTTTCAATTTCAGCATCGATTACAGAAATCTGTTCATCAAGAATCGACAGATTTGTTACAAGTGTACTACAGAGGATGGCTTGAGCTGAAACGAAATCTCCTGCTGCATCCAACAGGTTGTCTGTAGCCAGTCGGCGATATGAATCATCGATTAATATACGGGCTAAAGGCGCATTATTGATATAGGGATAGGTTTCTGAAGCAACCTCCCAGAAACGTTCCGCACTCTTTGTATGTGCAACCCGGCGGTCGACCATCAGAGTATTCAGACGGTAAACCGACTCAAGGGCATCTGCGATTGTTTTATCCATCCCGGGGAGCACCACGATATCCCTTCTACCGTTGTCAAAGGCCTCCTGTGTATTCGCGGTAAGCAGCTTATATTCCTCAATACTTTTGTTGAAAGAGGAAATCATGTAATTCATCAATCCGCTGTTCTCAGCATTCAAGGCCTGCTGCATATTGCCCAGTAAAATCTGCTCTTTACTGATGGCGGCAATATTAACTGATTGAATATTGATGTAGACCAGTAAAAGGATTAAAAATAAATTCGTAATAACAACAAGCCCTATCAGGCGCAGCCGAATAGTCATTCAATTAGCCTCCGCAACCATATCCTACTGCCTGCGGGAATCATGTCAATCATCTTTTAGAAAGAAGATGATTAATGGCCGTTGCCGTTCACCCCTGAATCCCGATACACTATCGGGTCCATGAGTCATGACAGCAGACCGCTTATAGTTCAGGGGGACGGATCCCTTCTTCTCGATGTCCACAACGATTCCTTCGAGAAGTCGCGCGGGGAAATCAGTGCCTATGCTGAGTTGGAAAAATCTCCCGAACATATTCATACATACAGGATAACACCCCTGTCTCTGTGGAATGCCGCCGGGGCCGGATGGGAGAGTTCCGAAGTTGAGAAATCTCTCTCCCGATGGAGCCGATATCCTGTTCCGGAAAATATTATTTCTCAGATAAGAGATATTCTATCCCGATGGGGCAACTTGAGGCTCGTTAACCTGGAGAATGAAAATCCCTCCGGCGATTCTGATTCATGGCTGCGTCTCGAAATAGACGATGCGGCAGTATGGGAAGAACTAAAAGCGAGAAAAGCTCTATCCAAATGGCTCGTTCCTTCAGGGAATGGATTTCTTGTCCGCCTTGTGGACCGGGGAACTATCAAAGCTGAATTGATTCGAATTGGATTTCCCATAGTCGATCTGGCCCCCCTTAAAGACGGAGACCCTCTGGAGATTAAACTCAGAGAGGTTTCTCTGGATGGGAAACCATTTACTATCAGAGATTATCAGGCCAGTGCCATCGATTCATTTGTAGGAACCGGAGAGCCGGGAACAGGTTTCGGTACCGTTGTTATGCCCTGCGGATCCGGAAAAACTGTCGTGGGAATCGGCACTATGGCCGCAATGTCCACCCATACTCTGATTCTCACAACCAATGTGGCAGCAGTTCACCAGTGGAGGAATGAACTTCTTGATAAAACGTTCCTTGAATCTGAGCAGATTGCCGAATATACCGGAGACCGGAAAGAAGTCGCTCCGGTTACTGTAGCCACCTACCAGATTCTTACCTGGAGGAAAAATAAAATCAGCCCCTTCCCCCATTTTGATCTGTTTCGGAAACATTCATGGGGACTGATAATTTATGATGAGGTGCACCTGCTCCCTGCACCGGTATTCAGGGTAACAGCCGAGATTCAGTCTGTTCGGAGAATCGGTTTAACCGCCACTCTGATACGGGAAGACGGTGCTGAGCGCGATGTGTTCTCCCTGGTGGGTCCTAAACGTTTTGATATACCATGGAAAGAACTTGAAGCACTGGGATGGATTGCCGAGGCCAGGTGCCGTGAAATACGCATCAATATGCCGAAGGAATCCCGTATTCCCTATGCAATTGCCGAAAAACGCAGAAAAATTCGACTGGCAGCTGAAAACCCCAGAAAAATCGAGATAGCCCTTCAGCTTGTAAAAAACAGACATGAAGATCAGATTCTTGTTATCGGACAATACATCTCCCAGCTGGAAGATATTGCCGGAAGGTTGAAGGTTCCTATCATCACCGGTAAAACTCCGAATGATGAGAGAGACAGAATATACAACGCCTTCCGGGAGGGCCGTGAACGCGTTATTGTTGTTTCCAAAGTGGCAAACTTTGCCATCGACCTGCCGGATGCCTCGGTTGCAATACAACTCTCCGGCTCTTTTGGATCCAGGCAGGAAGAGGCACAGAGACTGGGACGTATTCTTCGTCCCAAAGACAGAAATTCCTGGTTCTATTCCCTGGTATCCAGAGGAACTGTAGAAGAAGATTTCGCCGTTAACCGTCAACGATTCCTCACTGAGCAGGGATACCGTTATACCATCGATATATGGGAGGACTCATGAATAAAGTAACCTGGCCTGAAGTTTTCTCGGCACTGCCGGATTCCGGATTTTTTGAAGTTGTCCGCCATTATCTCGGACCTGTGAGTACACCTTTTCACAAGCCGGATCTGGTCCATCAAATGGAGCAGTTTTTTGCAAGGGAAGATGTTTCCCGCCGGGTGCATGAATACATTACAGCTGAAGATGCAATGTTCCTGACATTCATCGCTTACCACAAGCGGCCGACGGAAGATAACCTTTCCCGGATGATACCGGAGGTTCGCTATGTCGCTCTTAGAGAGGAGTTACTGAATCTTGAAGAACGCCTGCTCATCTGGAGCCGGCGGGAAGGAAAAACAAAGTATTATGTACTGACCCCTCTGGGTGAAAGTATCAGAGAATCCGGGATGCTGGGCCCCGGAGCCGTTATCGGTGATGGGGAAACAAGCGGGGAAACAATGGCAAAATCCTGGCTTGACGACAATTTTCTGAATGCCGCCCTGGCTTTTCTCAATGAACGAATGCCCCTGTTCCGGAAGGAGGGCGGATGGCGAAAAAAAACCCTTGAGCTTCTCACTGAGCGTTTTCCGCTACTCTTTCATGACAACCGTGGAGAAGAACGTTTAATTCTTGCCGGTAGAGCTCTTATAGCCGCCGGACTGGCGGTCCGTATAGAAGAACGTCTGGAACCACGGATAGAAGCATGGAAAGATATTGAATCAGAAAATCCCAAAAATCGTCTTTCTATTGTAAGGGCCAGAGCCGCTGCCGGACGCAGTCTTCCTCTGGGTGTGGCAATTGAAGCTACCAGACTTGTAACAGAATGCCTGCCCGATGGACGTGCATACTCCAGAGAAAGACTGGCCGGTCTTTTTCAGCTGGGCACCGGCGGATTATCACCTCTGTCTCCCTCAGGTGCCATGCGGATGATTGCTCATCTGGAACTTATGGGAGAGCTTTCTGCCGATGAGAATGGACTGCTCAGCAATACTCCCGGAAACAGCGGAACATCACACAGCAGCAATATACCGTTTTTAAGTATCACTCCTGTGGGGGATATCACTCTGAATCCGGGAATGCCGTTGTTCTGCAGCCTCGCACTTTCCTCAGATCCTGTAAAAGTTGATGTCGTTACCACTTTCAGAATGAATAAAGAACGCTTTCTGAACGGTCTTGATGCGGGTATGAACCCAGACGATTTGTTTAAAGGGATGGAAACTCACTCAGGACGTTCTGTACCGCCGAATCTCATAACTTTAGCATCAGAGTGGGAAAGAGATTACCGAACCGTATCAATGAGGCTCGGTGTCGTTTTTCAGGCCGAAGGAGTAAAAAAACAGATTATTGAAGAAACCGGAGTACTGGATGCATACAGCTACTCACGCCCCGGTGATGGTATCTGGCTTCTGGATCCGGGTGAGGAAAGCCAATGGAGAGCGGCATTAAACGGCATCGGAATAGACCGGCTGCCGCCGCTGTTAACTGCTTCCGGCTTACATGCACAACCGGTTGGCGAACAAAAAGACACTCAACCGCCGTTTCTCACCTGGAACCGGGACTGGCAAAGCTCTCCATTATGCTCCGGCAGCTGGGAGAGTCCAAAAGAACATGATGTTTCGGAATTACTGAATAATCTGAATAAAGCCGCAGAATCGGTATCCCTGAGTCCCGAAGAAAAGGAGGCCTTCCGTGAGAGGCTGGATCGCCGCATCATCATCGTTCCCGAGCAGATCCGAAAAGGTTCCTGGCGTTTTGAAGTGATGAGTGCCAAGGGGTTGGATTACCGCGGAAAACTGCGGCTTGTAGAAGCGGCGATGAGCGGCAGAGATGAGAGACTGGCAGTAACTCTGGCAGTGGGAACATCTATAGAGACGGTGTTGATACTGCCCATAAAACTGGAGAAAGACGGCAACGATCATATTCTGGTTGGTCTTTCTCTGCCGGAAGAAGAGGAAATCCGCTACAAAATCAGAAAAATCGGTTTTCTGAAACGAATCAAGTCATCCCTGTTTTAATCGCTTGTCCAGATTCGAATTCTGGATTTATACTGCCGGATATGAAATCCGGAATAAAAAAACAAAAAAAATCGGTGTTCAGTGGTACAGATATCACACTGATTGCCGTTCTCAGCATATTAACAACAGGGATTATTGGATTCTCCGGAATTATAATTTGGCTGGTAGGGACACTTTAAACTCCTGCTTTCTGTCCTGTATAAAGTTCAAACTGTAACCTGGCCTGAGCTTCCAGCATTCCCGATCCGTTCATGGTTTTAATCCCTTCAGCCCGGGATCGGGCCAGAAGCACCGTCTCTTCCGGCTTATATACCATGTCATAAACCAGTGAGCAGCCCCGGGGATTCCACCAGGGGATCGGATCCGAAGAACTGTCGGGGTACATTCCCACATTGGTGGTCTGTACCGCCAGATCCACACCACCTTCAAGCAGAGATAAAGAATCAGGAGACAAAGCACCCCACTGCTGCTTTGTTTCTTCAGCAAGGCGCCGGGCTTTCTCCACCGTTCTATTGAGTATCACCAGATTCATTCCAACCTTTCTCAGTGCATAAACAGCTGCTCTGGCAGCACCTCCGGCTCCTATTATCAGAGCCTTTTTCCCTTTTAATTCTTCAATTGACCCAAGATTCATCGCCCCGGGCAGAGGTTTAAGAAAACCTCCGGCATCGGTATTCCTCGCCCTCCATCCATCCCCGCTTCGAAGCAGGGTATTGGCGGCACCGATACTCCTGGCCGAACCATCTGCATAATCGCATAGAGACAGGGCTTTTTCCTTGTGGGGAACAGTTACCGAAAGTCCCTTGAGTCCCCATATATCGCAGGTTTCCAACAGGGCAGCCATATCATCCGAGCGTATCGGGATGTATGTCCCATTCAACCCCGAATCCTGCAGCCATCGGTTATGAAGAACAGGTGAAAGACTGTGACTTATCGGGTTTCCGGTTACACCGTACAGGGCCGATGAATCATCAATTTCGTGGAATCTGTATAGATTTGTCAGGGTTTCAGGGTCCAGTTGACCTGGAGCAGCAGAAACTGGCTCTCCAGGCCCGCCCACAGCTGAGGAATATGTCCAGAGTGAGCCGAAGCGCTGAGCCAGTATTCTGGAAGGCATACCGAAATCGTCCATACCCAGAAGAACTTTATCTTTTACAGATTCAGCGGCAATGGCCGTTCGCGCCAGAGTTAACAGCTGCCGGCTGCCGGTACACCGGGCGGCAATTTTCGGAATAAATCCCTTATCAGCGATTCTGCGGATCTGCCCGGAAATCTCTGCAACCGGAAGGTTCAGCAACGTCCCCTGAAAATCATGCATCGAACGGATTATCCGCGCACCTGAAGATAGTGCAGCCGCCTGGGTATCAGCCATCGACCGGTTATCCTCGAGGTCAACAAAAGACCAGCCTCCGGATTCAAGCATTGTTTGATAAAGAAGAACCCGTTCTTCTTCACTCTCGCCAAAATCGCCCCATTTACCGCCATCCTGAGGAAGCCTGATAGTGAGAATCAGCGGTATCCCTGCAATTTGCGGCAGCTTGAGAGCCTTATGCCGCTCTTCGGGCTTGAGTAAATCAAGGCGCATCTCCGCCATATCGATATACCGGCGGTATCTTTCCAGCTGGGCAAGTGCATCATCAAAGCGTGATGAAGTAAGACAGAGACATAGAGAACTCACCAGTCGGCCCTGTAAACATACATATCGTTTAACATCCCGGTTTTAGAAAAATAAAGACGAATTCGTACAGGGTAGCCCTGGTCGGGCAGGGTCCAGGTGGGATTATCATCCCGTGTGTTTATGGGAGAACCCCAGAGTTCCGTAACATCCTGATAGCTCATACCCATACGGACACCGTCCACATCCCCGGTCCATCGCTCATCCGCACGAACCTGCCAGATACGATCCTGGAACCAGAACAGGTAAATTGAATCCGGATAGTAGAAAACAACATTATCCTCTTCCGGAGTAATTCCGCGATAAGGGAAAATACTTTCAGGAATTTCCGGTTTGCTGAAAACAACTTCTGCTGTCATACCGAGCATTGCTGAAAATTCCGATGCATGGGGCAGAGGGCCTTTATCCTCTGCTGCTGCGGACACAGGAAGGGAAAACAGAAGGATACAGATTATGAGTAATGATATTATTGCTGTGTTCCGGTGCATGGAAAGAATCCTACCATCTGCTACTGTTAATGGTACAGTCTGAAATGTCGGATGACATCAATTCCCGGGCATCTTCTTGAACTAAGTTACAAATCCGGAAATCACGATTCTTTTCATTATTTTTTGTTAATTGTCTTCATTGAAGGAATCTTGTAAACGAATAATTAGTAAAACAGCATCCAGATGATATTGAACCCCTGCGGTACTAAAGGATATGATTGAAAAGATTCAAATCCAAGTTAAATATATTTAAGGATATGTCATGTCTGACAAAAAAAAGATGGTAACAATCGACGGCAATACTGCCGCCGCACATGTAGCTTACGCATTCAGCGAAGTTGCTGCAATTTTCCCGATTACCCCCTCGTCTCCCATGGGTGAATACACCGATGCATGGGCCAGTTCAGGACTGAAGAACCTGTTTGGAAAACCGGTTGATGTTATTGAAATGCAGAGTGAGGCCGGAGCAGCAGGTGCCGTTCACGGCTCACTTTCCGGAGGAGCATTAACTACCACCTACACTGCCAGTCAGGGCCTGCTGCTGATGATACCCAACATGCATAAAATTGCAGGTGAAATGCTTCCTACAGTTTTTCATGTATCAGCCCGTTCCCTGGCCGCCCAATCCCTGTCAATTTTCGGGGATCACTCGGATGTGATGAGTGCCCGGAACACCGGATTTGCCATAGTGGCTGCCAACAACATTCAGGAAACCATGGATCTGGCTTTTGTCAGTCACCTGGCTACTTTGAAGGGTCAGGTTCCATTTCTGAATTTCTTTGACGGTTTCAGAACCAGCCATGAAATACAGAAAGTTGAAGAAATCCAGTTCGACACAATTAAGAAACTCATTGAACCTGAGTTTATCGAGCGTTTCCGCAGCCGGGGAATGCGTCCTGAAAAACCGATGATTAAAGTGGCGGCCCAGAACCCCGACGTGTACTTCCAGGGGCGGGAAACCGTTAACAAGTATTACGACGCCATTCCCGGTATCGTTCAGGAATACATGAACAAAGTTGCCGGTGTTATCGGCAGACAGTACCATCTCTTTGATTATGTGGGAGATCCCAAAGCTGAGAAAGTGATAATTGCCATGGGATCCGCCTGTGACACCATTGACCTTTCCGTGAAGGCTCTTAACAAAAGAGGTGAGAAAGTCGGGGCCATCAAGGTAAGACTCTACCGGCCCTTCAGTGTTGAACATTTCCTTGGAGCACTTCCTGATACCTGTAAAAAAGTCGCCGTTCTCGACCGGACCAAAGAACCGGGTTCCATCGGCGAACCTCTTTACATGGATATTGCCACATCTCTGGCCCCTAAGGACATCACCGTTATCGGCGGACGTTACGGTCTTTCCTCCAAAGAGTTCACCCCCAGTCATGTGAAATCTGTTTATGACCATCTGGATGGTAAATGCAGCCATAACTTCACCGTCGGTATTGATGATGATGTTACCAATCTTTCACTGAAAGTGAATGAAGAGCTTCATGTCGATCCCGATGATGTTGTGAGCTGCATGTTCTGGGGACTGGGTTCTGACGGTACTGTCGGCGCCAATAAAAACTCCATCAAAATTATCGGTGATAACACCGAGATGAACGCCCAGGCTTACTTTGTTTACGACTCGAAGAAATCCGGGGGAATTACCACAAGTCATCTGCGTTTCGGAAAAAGCTCGGTGAATATGCCATGGCTTATTGAAAAAGCCGATTTTGTAGCTTGTCACAATCCGGCCTATATCGGACGGTACGACATGCTCGGGCCTCTTAAAGAGGGGGGAACCTTCCTTCTGAATACCAAGATACCCGCAGATAAGGTATTTTCCAGTCTGACGGCTGCTGAGCAGAAGTTCATCATCAACAACAGGATTAAGTTTTATGCTATTGATGCTTTGAAAATAGCCAGTGCTGTCGGCCTCGGCAGCAGAATCAACACGGTAATGCAGGCCTGCTTCTTCAAGATTGCCGGTGTACTTCCCGAAAAGGAAGCCATCGACCTGATGAAAGGGGCGATTAAAAAATCCTTCTCCCGGAAAGGTGAAGATATCGTTAAAATGAACTGGAACGCTGTGGATAAGAGCAGCGAGGGTCTTATTGAAATCAATGTACCCTCAGCTCCCACTGCCGATGCCTTTGTCGCCCCCCAGCTCATTTCCAAAGATGCCGGTGATTTTGCCAATGACATCATTCTGCCCATTATGACACTGAAGGGAGATGATATTCCGGTAAGCAAAATGTCTTTCGACGGTACCCTGCCCAGCGGAACTGCCAAGCTTGAGAAAAGGGGTGTTGCACCCCGGGTACCCCGTTGGATTGCCGATAACTGTATTCAGTGCAACCAGTGTGTTCAGGCATGTCCTCATGCTGCTATCAGAGCCAAGCAGATTGCACCGGGAGATCTTGACGGTGCCCCGGAAAGTTTCACAACTTTAAAATCAAAAACCAAGAACGAAAGAGATCTTCAGTACAAAATTCAGGTATTCGTCGAAGACTGTCAGTCCTGCGGTGTCTGTCTTGTTACCTGTCCGGCCAAGTCCAAGGCCCTTGTATGGAGCCCGATAGAAACCGAACGGGAAGCCGGGGAAAATCCCAATCAGGCTTTCTTCACATCTTTACCTGAAGATGTGATCGACGGTGCCCCGCTGACATCGGTAAAGGGACTTCAGTTCAAACAGCCCCTGTTTGAGTTCTCAGGAGCCTGTGCCGGATGCGGTGAAACACCTTATGTGAAAATGATGACTCAGATTGCCGGAGACCGCATGGTGGCGGCCAATGCCACCGGCTGTTCCTCCATCTACGGCGGAACATTCCCGACTATCCCCTACTGCACCAATAAAGAAGGCCGGGGACCCGCATGGGGAAACAGCCTCTTTGAGGACAATGCCGAGTACGGTTTTGGAATGAGACTGGCAGTGGATAACAACCGCAGCCTGCTGAAAATTAAAACCGAACGGATCCTGGAGATGGGAACAACACCCGAGCTTACAGCAGCACTTAAAAAATCTCTTGAGATCTTTGATACCACCGATCAGGAGGCCAAGGACCATCAGCTGGCCGTTCAGGCTCTGCTCCCCGCCGCCTTGAAAGGGACATCCGGTGAAGCCGCAGAAGTTCTGGCTAAAATAGTTGAACTTGAAGATTATTTTGTCGACAAATCAGTCTGGATTATAGGTGGTGACGGCTGGGCTTATGATATCGGCTACAGCGGTGTGGACCACGTTATTGCACTGGGTAAGAACGTAAACATACTGGTTGTTGACACTGAGGTTTATTCCAACACCGGGGGTCAGGCATCCAAGGCCACCCCCATCGGGGCCGTAGCCAAGTTTGCCAACAGCGGCATGAAGCTTCCCAAGAAAAACATGCCCTTTATGTGCATGAGTTATGGTTATGTTTATGTTGCATCCATTTCCATGGGTGCCAACCGCGCCCAGGCGCAGAAAGCCATGATGGAAGCTGAGGCTTATCCCGGACCTTCCATCATTTTTGCCTATTCACCCTGTATCAACCATGGAATTGATATGGCTCAAAGCCAGGAAGAAATGAAGAGAGCCGTTCAGGCCGGATACTGGCCTTTGTTCCGCTACAACCCGCAGCTGGAAGAAGGAAGCCGATTCAACTGGGAAACCAAAGAACCCACCTTGAGCTATCAGGACTTCATCCGGGGTGAGCGACGGTACACCGCTTTAAAGAAAACCAATCCTGCTGAGGCCGAGAGTCTGTTCGAGCAGGCTGAAGTCGATGCCAAACGCCGGATGGATTTTTTCAAGAAAATCGGCGCACTGATGTAATTCAGGCCAACAGATTTAATCTGTTTTTCACCTCCCCCGGTTTGCAGCCGGGGGATTTTTTTGACTTTGTAAAGATTCATTTTTCAATAATACGCTTAGAGCGTATTATTGAAACGTTCTGAGCTTGTGGTGTTTTACTCCATACTCACCCATCATATTTTCTATGCAGGGCTGGCAGTTGCAAGAAATAATTGCAGGAAACATCCGACGTGTTCGTAAGGAAATGGGATTCACCCAGGCTGAACTGGCCGAAAATGCCGGTATCAGCTCCGGCTATATGTGCGATATAGAGCGATCCCGCCGGTGGCCCAGTGCTGATATTATCACCAGGCTCGCTGAAGTGCTGAAAATGGATCCGTTCCAGCTGCTTCTGCCTACCGAAGATTCCCCCTACTTCGACCGTCACCGAACCCTTACCTCATTTTCCCGCCAGGTGAAAGAAGCCTTTGAGGAAAAGATGAGTGAAGTTTTTGATAATATGATGCAGCCCTACGGCCCGATCAGGAAAGAAGAAGAATCCAAAGACGATACGTCTGCTTAAAAATAAGAACTGAACTTTTCTGTAATGCTGATTCCCACACGTATGTCGGGAAAGCATTCTATATTATTAGTTGTGGCTAATTTAATACTAAAACGCTAATAGTTTCTTGAAAATTTAATCCTACTCGCCTATCATTCAGTACACCACATAAAAGAGGTTCGAATGAACAGGGACAGGCTCCGGACAGAAAACAACAGCTACGAATACTACAACATCGGAAAATATGCCGAATCAGAGGGTTTGGATATATCAGATCTTCCCGTTTCCCTGAAAATTCTTCTGGAAAATCTACTTAGAAATCTCAATTCCGATACCGTTTCAGAAAACGACGTGAAGGCTC
>Ga0164315_10002343_pt1 | contig 14528 bp, 14 predicted proteins | sample GuaBasSedimGuay6_FD_113737 | JGI IMG/M metagenome (GOLD analysis project Ga0164315, IMG submission 113737) | Subseafloor sediment microbial communities from Guaymas Basin, Gulf of California, Mexico - Guay6, Core 4569-2, 0-3 cm | ecosystem: Environmental > Aquatic > Marine > Hydrothermal vents... | reverse complement strand
GATCGTGTCCAGCCCGGGCCGCAGGAATGGTGCGCGCACACCAGGCCCAGGAACAGGATCACCCCACCATAGCCCACCATGTCGAAGCCGAACAAACCCAACGCTCCCCAAGCTGCTCCCAGCCCGAACACGGACCGGCGACCCCACGGCTTGGCGAGAACATTGCCCGCATAGGCGGCAAACAATCCGGCGGCGAGGTAACGGGGAAGGACCGGTCCGAGGGCGACCACGCCCAGGGGTATCAACACGGCCCACCAACCCGCGCCCAGACGGCGCGCCAGACGAAAACCAAATAATCCGGCAGCCCCGTCGAGGCAGGCCTTGAAGACGGCCAGAGCCCAGACGCTTTTACCCAGAATAAGCAGGAAAGGGGTCAGGACGAGAAATCGCGCCGGGCCGTAGATAGTGAACAGGTCGCGGTACAGAATCCCGCCTTCACTGACCAGCTTGGCTCCCAATAACCAAAGACCGTCATCCAGCAGATTGAAACCCTGCTGATGGACCCGCAAACCCACGAAAAAAGGGACGGTGAAGGCCATGACACTGGAGGAAAAAAGGATTATGCGGCGCTGGACCAAGGTTTACCCCCGTAACAGATCCAGCCGGGCGGCCCTGTCCCGGGCACCGAACAACCAGGAACCGGACACCAGGATATCCGCACCCGCCTGCCGGCATACCGGGCCTGTCTCGGCATTGATTCCGCCGTCGACGGAAATCAGGAAATCGTGGCCGTCGGCTTCCCTTCGGTCAGCCAGGTCAGAGATCTTTTCCACCGCGACGGGATTGAACACCTGGCCGCCAAACCCCGGTTCCACGCTCATGACCAGCACCAGGTCCAGGCGGTCCAGCCAGGGCAGGATGTCGTCCACCGGAGTGCCGGGCTTGATGGATATCCCGCGCTTGAGATCCAGGGATCCGATGCGCAGCAGGGTCTCTTCGACATCATCATCCGCTTCCACGTGGATGGTGATGGCGTCCACTCCCGCCCGGGCGAAGGATTCCACATATTGGGCGGGGTGTGAAATCATCAGGTGAGCATCCAATGGAAGCGTGCTGATCCGCCGAATGGCCTGGCAGATGAAAGGACCAAAAGTCAGGTTGGGCACGAAGTGGCCATCCATGATATCCAGGTGCAGCAGATCGGACCCGGCGGCGGCCATGGCGTCGACGTCCGCCCTGAGGTCGGCGAAATCGGCCGCCAACAACGACGGAGCCACCCATGATCGGCCGTCAGCGGGACGAGGCAACCAGTTCAAGGCGCTCTCCTTTGCTGATCCGTTCGCCGGCGGGCGGGTGTTGGGACAAAACCATATTGGGGGCCGAACGGGAGGTTCGCTCGTAGGATACAGGGCCCAGAATGAATCCGGCGTCCGATATGGCCTGGCGGGCCTGGTAGAGGAGCATACCCCTCAGGTCCGGCATCCGCAACAGTTCCGCGGCGGCGGGCTGGGCAACCACCAGGTCCACGATCGCGCCCTTGAAAAGATCGGTCCCCGCAACGGGATTCTGATAGGCCACCACCGGTTCGGTGACTCCGTGGCGGCGTACCTTCAACACCCGTCCCAAACGAAAGTTTTCGCGCTGCAGGGTGATTTCCGCCTGCCGCTGGCTCAAACCGGTCAGGTCGGGCAAGGCCCCCTCGGGCGGCCCGCTGCTGGTCACCACCCGCACGGTTCGTCCGCCCCTGACCTGCGATTCGGGAGCGGGAATCTGGTCCAGGATCATTCCTTCGGGAATGGAAGGATGGGCGCGCTGCCGGGAAACATTCACGTCCAGGCTCAGGCTGCGCAATTGGGTTTCCGCGCCGGTGACGGTCATGCCCCTGACATCGGGCATGGTCACGACCTTGTTGCTGTGGACCAGGGAAGGCAGCACCAGGAAGTTCACCAGCAGCAACAGCACGCCTCCGCCCATGACCAGGGACGCAAACAGCAACAGGAGCTTCCACAACTTCACGGGATCATCCCTTCTTTCTCATCCGCGCGGCAAAAAATCCGTCTCCCGAAACTTCTCCGGGCATCCAGTAACGCCGCCATGGTCCATCCGTACCCGGAAATGGTTCGAGGTCGTCACGCTGGTCCAGCAGGGTGGCGACGACCTCTTCGTTTTCTTCCGGCTCCAGGGAGCAGGTTGCGTACATCAACGGCCCGCCGGGAGCCAACAGGTCGGCTGCCCGGGCAGCCAGTTCCACCAGGGCCGCGCCCTTAAGCGCCGGAATACCGGCCTTGAGTTTCCAGCGCCCCTCCGGGTGGTGTCGCAGCACCCCAGTCCCACTGCAGGGTCCATCCAGAAGCACCGCGGCGAAAGTCCCGGGCTCAAAAGGAGGCCTTCTCCCATCCGCTAATAACACGTCCACCCGTTCGGTCTCAATCCTTTTCACGGTCGAAGACAACAAACGGACCCGTTCGGCGCGGTGATCCATGGCCACGATTCTGCCGGTCCCGGGCCAGCAGGCGGCCAGAAATGCTGTTTTGCCCCCGGGCGCCGCACACATGTCCAGTACCGGAAGATCTCCGCCACCGTTTGGATCTTCAGCCTGTCCGGCCAACCAGGAGGTCGCGATCTGAACCGTGGGATCCTGTACGATCAACCACGGATTTCCGGTCATTATCTCATCCAGCAGAGCCCGCGGGATCCTTTCCTCCGCTACCAGGATCCCATCCTGCGGCCTGGCGCTGATCCGGCAGCCCGCCTCCTCCAGGACCAGGACGGCGCGGTCGGGATCCATCGGAGGCAGGACATGAAATACCAGAGGGACGGGACGATTGTTCCAGGAACAGATGGCCTCGGCGGTCTTCCACCCGTAGCCGGCGATCCACTTTTTGACCAACCACAAGGGATGGGATTGCCAGGCGGCCAACCTTTTCGCGCGGTCCTTGATGGACTCCTCGAAAATCAGGTTCAACCGTTTTTCCTTTTCCGCGGAGTCGGATTTCCCGTCTTCCGTATCCGGGATTACTTCGCGTTTCACGTTCTGCAGCAGTCCGTTGATGAACGGGATTTTGCGGGCCCCCGGCTTGCGCCGGCAAAGCTCTCCCGCCTGATGAACGGCCGCGTAGGCGGGAACGGAATCCAGACCGAGCATCTGGTGGAGGGACATGCGCAACAAACACAAGGTAGGAGAATCGGTCGGTGGTTTCCGGCGGGAAAAACGGGAAATGAGATGATCGTATCGACCCTGCCATTGCAGGGTGCCCCGCACGAGTTCAGCCAGAAAGGCACGGTCACGGGGGTCGGCCAACCCGTTCAGCCCCCGCTCCAGTTCCTGATCCAGGGACCGGCCCTGGTCCACGGCAATCAGGACATCATGGGCCAGCCGGCGAACCGGATCGGCTTTCATGAGCGCAGGACATCCCCGGGAGCGATTTTGAAGCCGCGCAGGAACTCGTCAACGCGCAGGGCTTTGCGGCCGGGACATTGCAAACCGGTCAACAGCAGGGAGCCTTCACCGCAGGATACGATCACACCTTCGGGGATGACATCCAACACCGTTCCGGGAACTTTGCCCTGGCTGTTGAAGGACATGGGCCGGGCCTCGGTGATCTTGAGGGCTTTTTCACCCAGATAAGTGATGCTTCCGGGCCATGGAATCAGTGAACGGATCTGGTTGTGAACGGTGACCACGTCGCGATCCCAGCGCACCGCCGACAGGGCCTTGGTCAACTTGGGAGCGTAGACCGCACCCTCTTTGCTTTGGGAAACCGGCCCGATCTGCCCGTTCTGCAGACCACGCAGGGTATGGATCAAAAGATCGGCGCCCTGACCCGCCAACCGGTCCAACAATTCTCCCCCCGTATCCTCCGGACCGATGGCTACGGACCGTTGGGCCAGGATGGGACCCGTGTCCACCCCAGCATCCATCTGCATGATGGTCACACCGGACCACGTATCGCCATGAAGGATCGAATACTGGACCGGGGACATGCCCCGCCAGCGTGGCAGAAGACTGGCATGGACGTTGATACAACCGAAAGCGGGAGCACTCAGCAGGGGTTCACGCAGGATATGGCCGAACGCGGCCACCACCACGGCATCCGGCTCCAGGGCCATGACCTCGGCGGCGACGGCCTTGCCCTGGCCTTTCCTGAAATCGATGACCGGAAGATTGTGTTCCTGGGCGGCGGCCTTGACCGCGGTGGGAAGCATCTTGCGCCCCCGGCCGGCCGGCCGGTCGGGTTGGGTAACGACCAGTTGCACTTCGAAACGGGCTTCTATCAAAGCCTCCAGACTCGGCACCGCGAAATCCGGTGATCCCATGAATACGATCTTCATCAGGCACCCCTCTCATTCCCTGAAACTTTTTGCCCGATTTCGAAAATGACGTACGACATGAGCCGTGGCCATAACAGGATTCGTTGCCAGATCGACAGGTGGTCGATGAACAGGATCCCCTCCAGGTGGTCTATCTCGTGCTGAATGATCCGGGCAGACAGGGTTTCGTTTCTCAGGGTCTGCTTTCCCTCGGGCCCGTCAAATTCGATTTCCACACCCTGGGGCCGCCACACCCTGGTATACAGGCCCGGAAACGAAAGGCATCCTTCCTCGAAGGCAACCATGGGGCCGAAGGTCTCGCGGATGACCGGGTTAACCAGCCCGATTTTCCGCTGCCCCCTTTTCTGTTCCGGATCCATGACGACCACCACGCGCTCGTTACGGCCGATCTGCGGTGCTGCCAAGCCGACCCCGCCATCGTCCAGGAGGGTCTTCCACAACAGTTCCAGCAGTTCGGCCGTGCCCGGAGCGGCAGGATCCACCGGCCTGGCCCTGCGTCGCAGGCATGCATGTCCGAACCGACGAATCCGGGCGGCCCGAACACTCATGACCTACTTGCTTTCTTCAACCACGCCGTTGATGGACGACTTGGCGATCTCGACCTTTACCCCATCGGCGATGGTGGCCACGACCAGGTCTTCCTTGACGTCCTTGACGGTGGCGAACAGACCCCCGCTGGTGATGATCCTGTCTCCGCGTTTGACCGCGGAGATCATGGATTTCCGCTTATCCTGCTGCTTTTTCTGGGGACGGATGATCATGAACCAGAACACGATGAAAATCAGGACCAGGGGCAGGAAGCTCAAAAAGGAACTGGCGCCGCCTTCGCCGCCTGAATTGGGGGAAGCCATGGCCAGCATATTCATCAACGGCATGAACGTCTCCTTGGTTTACGGGGATGGAAAGGCCCGGAACCGAATCATCGGCCGGGGATGGTCAAAGCTCGCGCCTACAAAATGGTCCTCCGGTCCGGTGCGGTCAACTTTGGAACCATCGAACCCCGAAACCATCCCACGGGGAATGGCCCGGCAGGGCGTCAACAGTCCTTCCAGCGAGGACCTAGCGGCGGTTTTTGATACGGTCCAGACGGGCCTTTTCACCATCCAGCCAACGGCCGGACATGCGGGCGGCGTAGGCGCCATAGCGGCCCTCGTCGATGGCCGACCTGATACCCGCCATCAGTTCCTGATAAAAGTGCAGATTGTGGATGGTTGCCAGAGTGGAGGCCAATATTTCACGGGCCTGAAAAAGGTGACGGATATAGGCCCGGCTGTGGCGGGCACAGACCGGGCAGCCGCACTCCGCGTCGATGGGTCGGGAATCCTCAGCGAATTCATGGTTCTTGATGACCAGACGGCCATCCCGGGTAAGCACGGTTCCGGTGCGGGCCATTCTGGTAGGCAGGACACAATCGAACATATCGACCCCGGCCTGAACACTTGCCAGGATATCATCGGGGAAGCCGACACCCATCAGATAGCGGGGCCGGTCTTGGGGAAGAAGCCCCGCGGCCAGCTCGGTCATCTCACGCATGGCAGCCGTGGGTTCTCCGACGGACAGGCCTCCGATGGCGTAACCGGGCAGGTCCAGTTCGAGGATTTCCGCGGCCGAACGCCGCCTCAGCTTTTCGTCGACACCACCCTGCATGATCCCGAAGAGCACCCGTTCCCAACCGTCTCGATAGTCCCGGCCGCCGAATACATCACGGCATCTTTTCAACCAGCGGGTAGTGCGGTCCACGGCCGCGGCTACCTCGCGGGGCTCGGCCCCGTAGGCGGCACACTGATCGAAGGCCATGACGATATCCGACCCCAGAGCCAGCTGCACCTCCATGCTCAGCTCGGGATCGAAAAAATGTTTACTGCCATCCAGATGGGACCGGAATTCGACGCCATCTTCAGTGATGCGGTTCAGTTCGTTGAGAGAAAATACCTGAAACCCCGCGCTGTCCGTAAGCAGGGCTCCGTCCCATCCCTGGAATTTATGGAGCCCGCCCTGGCGTCCGACCAATTCATGTCCGGGGCGGAGGTAAAGGTGGTAGGTATTGCCCAGGATCAGGCGGGCGCCGGTGTCCCAGACCTGCTCGAAGGTAACGGCCTTGACCGACCCCACCGTGCCGACCGGCATGAACACGGGCGTCTCGATGGTCCCGTGTCCGGTGGTTAGCGTTCCCATGCGAGCGGCGCAATCCGCCGAGCTTTTGGTGACCCTGAATCCGAAGGGTGTGGAAAGAGAATGGGTCTGTTGATTTTCGGTCACGATATCAGGATCCCTTCAGCCCGGCCAGGCCGGGCAGGATAAGCATGCAGTCCCCGTAACTGTAAAACCGCATCCGCCGGGCAACCGCGTGCTCGTAAACCTCCGGCCAGGTTTTTTCCCCGGCCAGGGCCGCCACGAGCATCAGGAGGGACGATCCCGGCAGATGAAAATTTGTCAGCAGACCGTCCACCGCCGTAACCCGATCGGGAGGGCGCAAAAACAGGCGCGTCTGCCCGGCCACTTCCCAGTGGCCATCGTGACGTGTCGCCTCGCCCGCGAATTCCAGGGGGCCATCCTCGCATCCGGACCCGAAGGACAGATGGTCCGGACCCGTGGCCGGCAGTTCCAGGCGACCGGCGGTCTCGAGGACCCGCAGCGACGTCGTGCCCACGGCGATGACCCGACCGCCGGCCCGGCGAACCGCGGCAATCCTGGCCGAGACATCCGCCGGGAGGTGGAAAAACTCCCGATGCAAACGCCGGGAGGCAATCTGGTCGTCACTGGGCGCGCGGAATGTTCCCGGTCCGACATGCAGGGAAACCCGGGCCGTCTCCACTCCTGAAGCCGCGAGAGCATCCAGGGTAGCTGCGGAAAAATGAAGTCCCGCGGTGGGCGCGGCCACGGAGCCGGCCCCACCCTTGTCCCGGCAGGCGAAAACAGTCTGATACCGCCTGGCGTCGCGCCGTCCCCGTTCGCTGGAATAGTCTTCGGGATCGCGTCTGATGTAGGGAGGCAGGGGCATCACCCCCCATTTTTCAGCAATTGAACCGGGGTCTTCCGACCCCGTGACCAGGACCTGCCCCTGGGTCAGACGTCCGGTGATCTCCAACACCGGTTTCCGAGGTACCGCCTCCCCACCGCTATCCATGACAACCAGACGCACCCCCTCGCGCAGACGCCGCTGGGGTTTGGCCAGGGCCAGCCAGGTCCGTTCCGCGTCCACCGGTCGGATGAGCAGGAGCTCCACCCGGCCCCCGGTATCCTCGCGAACGGTCATCAGGCGGGCCGGCAATACCCGGCTTTCGTTGAGGACCAAAAGATCGCCGGTCCGCAGGATCCCGGGAAGTTCCCGAAACACTTTCTCGGCCACCACCCCCTGATCCGGTTCCACCAGCAGGAGACGGGAATCACCCCTTCGCTCCGGCGGGTCCTGGGCGATCAATTCCGGGGGAAGATCAAAATCAAAGGAGGCGTGGGACGGAATTTGATCCGACATGGCGGCAGACCCCGTTACTGGAGGTCGCCCTGGCCGGGCGCCGCAGCGGAAGAAGGTGCACCGTTGGACAGGGCCGGCGGTTCGAGACCCAGATGTTTCCAGGCGCCGGCTGTGACCTCGCGCCCACGGGGCGTGCGCTTCAACAACCCGGACTGGATCAGGAAAGGCTCCACCACATCCTCCAGGGTGTCGGCCTCCTCGCCCAGGCTGACGGACATGTTCTGGATTCCCACGGGCCCGCCGGCGAAATGGTCAATGATCAGCTGAAGGTAGCGACGGTCCAGCGGCTCGAGTCCCAGTTCATCGACGCCCAGGCGGGTCAGCCCCGAATCCGCGGCTGCCTTGTCGATCATATCCTTCCCGTCGACCTGCGCATAATCCCGCACCCGGCGCAGTAACCGGTTTGCCGCCCGGGGAGTCCCCCGGCTGCGGCGGGCGATTTCCAGGGCGCCGTCGGCCTTGATACCGATGCCCAGAATGCCCGCGCTGCGGGTCACGATGATCGCCAATTCCTCGGGAGGATAGAAATCCAGATGGCAGACGATCCCGAAACGGCTCCGCATGGCCGGCGTGATCAGACCCGCGCGGGTGGTGGCGCCGATCAGGGTGAAGGGTTCCAATTGGAGATTGAAGTGCCGGGCGTTGGGTCCCTTGTCGATGATCAGTTCCACCCGCCAATCCTCCATGGCCGGGTAGAGGTGTTCTTCGATGACGCGACCAAGCCGATGGATTTCGTCGATGAATATGGCCCGACGGTCGGTCTGTTCACTCAAGAGGGCGATCAATTCGGCGCTGTTGGTAAAGGCCGGTCCGCTGGTCAGCCTGATCTCCAGTTCCATTTCCACGGCCAGAATCTGGGCCAGGGTGGTTTTGCCGAGGCCGGGAGGACCGTGCAGCAGCACGTGGTCCAGGACTTCGCCCCTTTGCCGGGCGGCCTGGATGAAGACCCGCAGGTTCTCCTTGATCTTCTCCTGCCCCACAAAATCACCGAGGGTCCTCGGTCTCAGGTTGAGATCCAGGTTCCCGTCATCTGCCTGTTCGGCGGGATCGGTCCACCGTTGCTCGTTCACGCCATCCCTTTCCATTGATCTCTACAGATTCTGCAGGGCCGTCTTGACCCAACGTTCCAGATCCTGATCGATCTTGTCGTCGAGGTGCCGGGCCCGCAACAGGGCCTGTTCCGCACGCGCCGGAGCAAGTCCCATGGCCCCCATGACCGCCAGGGCCTCGCCCATGCCGTCGGGAAGGCCGGGTGTGGTCCCCGCGGAGCCGTCGCCGACAACGGCTTCAGGCACCTTCTGTCCCAACTCGACCACCAGCCGGGCCGCGCTTTTTTTCCCGATCCCCGGCAATCTGGTCAGGGATTTTTCATCACCGGTGCGCAGGTAGGAAGCGATATCCCGGCCCGCGGCCTGGGACAGCATCCCCATAGCCACTTTTGGACCCACCCCGGATACCGAAATCAGCAGACGGAACATGGCCCGCTCCTCGGCATCCACGAATCCGTAAAGGGACCAGTTGTCCTCACGGACCGCAAGATGGGTATACAGGCGCACGGGTTCTCCGGGAGCCGGAAGTTGCCCCGCCGACAGGGCGGATACCCGGACATCCAGGCCGATGCCCCCTCCCACCAGAACAACCGCTTCGGTCCCACCAGTAACAAGCGTGCCTTCCAGAAACGCGATCATCGCCTACTCTCTTGCTGATGAAGGTCGAGCCGATCCAATCCATTATCCAACAGAAGTCGGAATCAGGCCAGCCCGGAGAATCGCGATCGTCCTGCGTGGGCCAGGGCCGCGGCCAGGGCGTCACTCTGGTCCAGAGCAGGAGAATCCTTGAGGCAAAGCAGGCGCATCACCATGAAGCGAACCTGTTCCTTGGTGGCGGCGCCGTTGCCGGTCAGGGCTTTTTTTATTTCGCGCGGGGCATATTCAGCCACCGCCAGACCAGCCGCCGAACCCGCCAGCAGGATCACTCCCCGGGCATGGCCCAGGATCAGGGAGCTGCGTGCGTTTTTCGCGTTGAACAGGTCCTCGACGGCCATCTCCGTGGGATTGAAGCGATCGATCACCGCGACAAGTTCGGTATGGATATCCAGCAGGCGCTCGCTCAGCGGCGCACCCTTGCCGGCCCTGATCACGCCCCCGCCCAACATACGAACGACCGGCCCGGTGGCAATCACACCATAGCCGGTCGCATGAGAACCCGGATCGACGCCCAGGACGATCACCGGAGGCCTCCAGTGGTCAAAGTTTGTCCTCGATCTCCGCCATCAATTCATCCTCGATGTCGAAGTTGGCCGACACCTGGGAAACATCGTCGAGATCATCCATGCTGGTGATGAGTTTCATAAGAGTCAAAGCATCGGACTTGCCGACATCGACACTCATGTTGGGAATCTGCACCAACTCGGTGGAGGTCACCGGCAGGCCGGCTTCGCCCAAAGCGGAACTCACCGCATGGAGACTTTCCATGGCCGTGGTCACCGAAATGATCCCGCCATCTTCCTCCACATCTTCGGCCCCGGCCTCGATGGCCGCGTCCATGGCCGCCTCCAGGTCGCAGCGTTCGCCGTCCAGGATAATCATGCCCTTGCGCTCGAAGAGGTAGGAGACGCACCCGTTGGCGCCCAGGTTGCCGTTGAATTTGGTAAAACAATGCCGGACTTCAGCGGTCGTCCGGTTTTTGTTGTCGGTTTGGCACTCGACCAGGATGGCCACCCCTCCGGGACCGTAACCCTCGTAGTTGATTTCCTCGATGATCAGTTCGCCAAGTTCACCGGTGCCGCGTTTGATGGCCTTGGTGATGGTATCGTTGGGCATATTTGAACCACGGGCGGTCAGAACCGCCGAGCGCAAACGGGGATTGGCTTCCACATCACCGCCGCCCTGACGGGCGGCGACGGTGATTTCTCGGATCAGGCGGGTAAATACCTTTGCCCGCCGGGCATCCTGAGCTCCCTTGCGGTGCTTGATGTTCGCCCATTTTGAATGTCCGGACATGGTCCCTCCCTATTCTTCGGCGGTCTGGGTCTTCTTGTGTTCGTCCACCAACCGCTTCTGCACGTCTCCCGGCACCTCTGCGTAATGAGAGAATTCCATGGTAAAGATGCCCGTCCCCTGGGTAAAGGACCGCAGGGAAGTTGCATACTGGTAAAGTTCATCCTCGGGGATGTTGGCGATGATGACCTGGTAGGGCCCATCGGCGTCGGTCCCCTGCAGGGCGCCGCGCCGGGTGGAGACATCACCCATGACATCGCCCATGTAGGTCTGGGGCACGACGATCTTCACCTGCATGATCGGCTCCAGAATGACCGGCCGCAATTTATCGGCTTCCTCTTCGATGGCGCCCTTGAGGGCTTTCCGGGCAGCCATTTTGAACGCCGCTTCACTCGAATCGACGTTGTGGAAGGATCCGAAAAAGAGCGCGCACATGACGTCGACCATTTCATAGCCGGCCACCAGTCCCTCGAGCATGGTTTCACGGCAGCCCTTTTCCACAGCCGGAATGAATTTGCCCGGCACGACACCGCCGACGATCTCGTTGGCGAATTCGAAACCCGCTCCCCTCTCCCGGGGCTCCAGGCGGATAAAGACATCGCCGAACTGCCCGCGGCCGCCGCTCTGCTTCTTGTGCCTGCCCTGTTTTTCAGCGGTCCCCCGAATGGTTTCCTTGAAATTGATACGCGGACGTCTGCGCTCCACGGCCACACCCGTATGCCTCTTGAGCTTGTCCAGTATGAAGGCAGTGTGGATCTCACCCTGTGTAGCCAGCAGGGTCTGCGCCAGATGGGGCTGGTGAATCAGCTGGAACGTCGGGTCCTCTTCGCGAATCTTGTTCAGGCCCGCGGCCATCTTGTCCTCATCACCACTGACGGCGGGACTGATGGCATCGGCGCTGGTGGCCACCGGGTACGAAATCGGCGGAAAAGAGAAATCGACACCCGATGTGAGGCTGTCACCGGTCTGGGTGTTTTTCAACTTCGCAGCCAGAACGATGTCCCCGGGACCGGCGGATTCGATCTTTTCCTTGTTTTTCCCCACCATGACACTCAACTGACCGATTCTTTCGCTGGTACGGCCATCGGTGCAGGTCAGGGTATCGCCCGATTTCAAGCTGCCGCTGAAAAGGCGCAGCCAGGTAATATCTCCACCCTGAGCCTCGTACTGCCGTTTGAAGGCAAAGGCCACAACAGGCCCATCGGCTCCGGGAGTGAAGGAGGCCTCCTCTTCCATACCGGCCCGCACACCATGCATCTCACTGCGGGTTCGTGAGAAGCTGCTCGGAAAAAGGTTGTTGGCCGAGCGCAGCAGCGAACGGACCCCCACTTCCTTTTCCGCGTCCGAGAAAAAGACAGGATAGACGGTACCTTCCAGGGTTCCTTTTTTAAGACCCAGGATGATGTCCTCTTCACTGAGAGTCATCTCCTCGAGGAACTTTTCCGTCAGGTCGTCATCCGCGCTGGCGGCGGCGTCCATCAACATTTCGCGAGCTTCTTCCACGGCGTCGTTCATGTCGGCGGGGATATCGATCTGGTGGGATTCCTCCCCGGTCGACTTGTAGGCCTTCATGGTCACCAGGTCGATCACGCCTTCGAAACTGTCCCCGTTGCCGATGGGCAGTTGGAGAGGGGCCACGCCGGGAACCCGGTCCTTCAGGCCGTTCATCACTGCCCGCCAGTCAGCCTGTTCCTTGTGCATCCGGTTGACCACGATGAATGTGGGCAGCCCGGTGGAACGGATCAGATTCCAGAGATTTTCCGAGGCGACCTCGAACCCTCCGTCGGCCTTGACCACAAACATCACGCCTTCGACGACCCTCAAAGCCGCATAGACGTCGCCACGAAAATCATCCACCCCGGGAGTGTCGATGATATTGATCTTGTTACCCTCGAACTCGGCCCAGGCCATGCTCGCCGAAACAGTCTGCTTCCGGGCGATTTCCTCTTCAAAGAAGTCAAACTGGGAACTGCCATCGTCCACGTTGCCCTTGCGACCGACTTGGCCGGTGACATGGAGCATGGAATCGGCCAGGCTGGTTTTGCCAACGCCGTGGGGGCCGACGAGGGCCACATTACGGATTTTTTCCATGGGATAGGTCTTCAACTGGCATCCTCCCGGATCGAGGGGGGTCAAAGAATTGGGAACAGTTGCTTAAAAACAGCTGTCAAGAGCCGTAATTCATTGTCGTAAATCGGCACCGTCCCCTGGTGTAACCGGACACGGACCGGATTTTTTGACGAAAGGCAATGGTAATAGCCTGACAAGTTGCTGTCAACAGGGCCAGACCGGATTCCGGTCCGGGGAAAGTTCTGGACACAAACAGACCGGCACATTACCGTTATTCGGGTTACGGAACCGGTTCCACCGTCCGTCCCTAGCCGTAATTGCCCCACGAAAAAGCCAGCTATCAGGCGGTCAGGTGCCTATTTCCGGACCTTTGCCTGATTGAGGTGACTTGATGAATTTCAGAAATTTCCTGTCCTTGATTTTGGCCCTTGGCCTGATGCTCTCCGGTCCGAACCTGCTAGCCCAGGAAGAGACGGAAGAACCTGCCGCCCCCGTCGAGGAAGCGGTACAGCAGGAACCTGCGCCCATCGAGGAAGAAATCCTGGTCTACGATGATTACACGGTCAAGGCCTATACCATCACCGTTTTCGGCGGGAGTTTTTCTGGTGCGAAGTACCTGGAAAACATGGACCTGGTCCCTCGCACCGTCCTGGCACAGGACGCCGGGGACATCCTCGGCTTCATGACCCGTGAACCCGAATTCTATGACGGGGATGTCCTGCTGGTATCCCGGGACGCCGAGCATTACACGGGCGCCCATAAGGAGATCGAATCGGGCCCAGCCTACGGTGGACGTATCGGCATCTACATTTCCGATGACTTCCACATGGATATTCTGGGGACCTACGCCAGCGGTGAAGCGGTCACCACCATGCTCTTTACCGAAGACCCTGAAAACGCCCCGAACAAATCCGAACGGATCGAAGTCGACAGGGACCCGGGTTTCAAGATGTTCAAGGGCGGCCTGGCCCTCATGTATGACGCCACGCCTGCCACTTTTTACGGCATCGTCCCCCGCCTGGGTTTCGGACTGGGCGGAATAATCAATCGCTACAGCGAATTGGCGGACGTTACCGGCCTGTACCTGGAAGGCAACTTCGGACTTAACTTCAAACTTTTCAAAAATTTCCAGGTCGGCGGACAGGTGGATTTTACGAACTTCGCCTACGAGGTGGAGGAACTCGGGTACTCCAACATGGTCAACTACGTGACCTACACCCTGGGTTTGACCGTCTTCCTCGATTCCGTCCCCGAGCAGGTCAGGGCTTCCCATTTGGCCGAACAGGACAACTAGCCACTGTAAGACCCCGCAGACGGGGATCTGCAGGACGGACTGGAAAAGCAGGATGACCGAAAAATGAAAAACCGCCGGGGCGAACCCCGGCGGTTTTCTGTTCCAACCCCCGTTAAGGGCCCGAAACCTTCAATCAGCCACTACTTCTTCTTTTTCTTGGCAGCCTTTTTCTTGGTGGCCTTCTTCTTGGTCACCTTTTTCTTGGTCGCCTTTTTCTTCGTGGCCTTTTTCTTGGCGGCCTTTTTCTTGGTCGCCTTTTTCTTGGTCGCCTTTTTCTTGGTCACCTTTTTCTTGGTCACCTTTTTCTTGGCGGCCTTTTTCTTGGCGGCCTTTTTCTTGGTCGCCTTCTTCTTGGTGGCCTTTTTCTTGGCGGCCTTTTTCTTGGTCACCTTTTTCTTGGTGGCCTTTTTCTTGGTCG
>Ga0164315_10002341_pt1 | contig 14532 bp, 11 predicted proteins | sample GuaBasSedimGuay6_FD_113737 | JGI IMG/M metagenome (GOLD analysis project Ga0164315, IMG submission 113737) | Subseafloor sediment microbial communities from Guaymas Basin, Gulf of California, Mexico - Guay6, Core 4569-2, 0-3 cm | ecosystem: Environmental > Aquatic > Marine > Hydrothermal vents... | reverse complement strand
GTGAATGCGATGGTTAGCCGATTTCCTTATTATCTTAGCATTCTTTTGTACTCATCATGATTCCCAATCCATACCCAAATAAAGTCTTCACCATCTTCTATAGCAAGAGTTCTGTAGTTCAGGCCGATTCGAACTGACCAAAAAAAACCAATCTTTTTGAAATGAAGTGAAGGATGATAAGGATTGTCTTTCAAAAGTTCAAAATTCTCATTAGCTGTTTTCTGGATAGAAGACGGAAGTTTATCAAAGCATTTCCAAAATCGAGAACTTGTTCTATGCATTTACAAGGCCTCTAAATTGTTATTATTCTTTTCCTGTAGAGCTTCTTTAGCTAAGAAATCTAATTTTCCTGAATTTGAGTCCTCTTTAATTTGCTTATCCCATATTTCCCAGTCTTTTTCAGCAAACCAATGCCTCAAATTAACATATTCCTTTTGGGGTAATTCCTCAATTTCCTTTTTTATTTCAGATAGCTGTAGCATTTTTAACTCCTATTTTTTATTGGCCTTAAGGCTTTGTTAGTCCCTTCATTGTCTGTCAGAAATTTCATAGTTGAATTTCATGTTTCCCATTTGAATGTAGGCTCCTGGAGCATTTGGAAAGGTTACCGCTCTTACTCGTTTTGCGATTTCATCTTCCGGTATATTTGGAGTTATTTTGCATAACTCATTAAGCTCTTTTCGTTTATATGGTTTTCTTTTCTAATTTTCACTTGATTCGGGCAACTCATTATTCTCAAGAACTATCGACATTATTTCGTAAAACAGGGTTAGTATATAGGAGTAACATCTTTGAGTTAGAGAAAATACTGACCCTTATTCAGGCTAACAAATAATTATACTGTTCTGTGTATCTTATAAAGTTTAATAATATCCGACCAGATTTGCTGAAAATCCGGGCTCCAGACTCCAAATTAATTATCAAAATTTTAAAAAATTGTAAAGGTATTTCAACTTTCTGAGGCTATGAGCAAAGTTACATGTCGAAGTTAGAACTGAATTTTACCAATACCAAGGAGGCCGGGTTAATGCAAAACAACCATTTTCATAAAGTTGTCGGTTTAATCCTGATAAACTGTACAAAACAAAGGGAGATAAAACTGAAAAAAGCCCCGGCCAGGAATGGAATTTTATAATCGATCATCCATAAAAAGCCGCCGATAACCGGCAGGACCACGGCTGCAATATGGTTGATGGTAAATCCCACGGCTGAACTTGCTGCAATATCTCGGGGATCGGCGATTTTCTGGAAATAGGTACTAATGGCCGTTGAAAAATTAAAAAATATGTGATCAAGGATATATAAGGTGCCGGCTAAAAATTTTGAATCAACAAGAGCATAGGCGATAAAAACCAGGATAAGGGAAAAATATTCGATTGAAAGCAGTTTGCGTTCCCCATATTTTACAATAAATTTTCCGATTAAAGGATTGATGAAAAAATTGATTCCATTGTTCAAAAGAAAGATCAGGGTAATATCCTGAACGGAAAATCCGAATTTTTTGACCAGTAAAAATGTGGCAAATGCCATGAAAATCTGCCGTCTTGCGCCGGCCATGAAAGTTAAAAAATAAAAGAGCCAGTATTTTTGTTTTAAAATCAATTGTTTTTTTTGAATAAGGATGTCCTTGTCAGCAGGATTTTTTGTGAAGGCCCATACACCGCATGCAATAATTCCACCACCAAAAAGAATATACATGGTTTTATAACTTAATATCGGCGCGATAAAAAAGATAATAATGCCCACCACAATGCTGGCAGCCGCGGCATAACTTCTTTGTGCGCTGAAAACAAGGGGGGAGGAAAGTTTGTCAAAATATTGAAGTGTCAGAGATTTATTTGTTGTTTCATAATAGTGGAATCCAAAGCTCATTGCCATGGTTGTAAAAATAAGGCCGGAAAAACTGGGTAAAAGCCCGGTTGCAAAAAGACCTGCTCCCAGGATGATTATGGACAGGGCAGACAGCTTGTGTTCTTTAATGATTAAAATCACATAGGTGACAAGTAATGCCAGAAATCCGGGAATTTCACGGACAGACTGGAGCGCACCGATATGCTGGCCGTTAAGTCCCACAATGTTAACACTGAAATTGTCAAAAAGGGTTGCCCAGCACTGGAGACCTGTAGTGGAACAAATGCTCAGGACGATGAGATATAAATACATCTGTTTTTTTTTATATTCAGGCATACAGCATTTTTTTTATTTGATTTTATCGATTATTTGTTCAACTACTTTTTCTGCTGTATCTCCAAACAGGGTTTCAACTTCCACAAGATTTAGATATTTATCATCCCAGTTTATATTATCACTTTCAAGAATCCAGTCTTTGAGTCTGTTATATTTGCCACCCAGAGCTTTGATTTTTTTTAAAAGCGGTACCTCATTGGATGATTTAAAGCTGATATTTAAAGACAGGATATATTCAGTGATATTGGGTGTTGCAGGATTTGAAGAAATGCCCGGGATGACCAGAATATTTTTATTGTCTTTTCTGCCTTTTCCAATATAAACATTTCCTTCTCTGACAATGATGTTTTTAGTTCCCTTAAGCTTGGGATCGGTTTCCACCCTTGAGATTTCATTTTTAAGCAATCCGGTTTTATTAATGATTTTAATCCGGGTTTCATTTGTGACTTCGCCCAACAGACTCAGGCCTGAAATCTGATAGAGCAAACCACCATTTATGCCGGAAATAATCTCCTGGAGATTTTTAATGACCAGAACATTTTTATTGGTAATCTGGGAGAGTTGAATGCCATTGGCAGTCAGTTCATCAAAGACCAGACCTTCAAATTTTTCACTGATTCTGCTGGTACCCACCGTCACTGTTTTGGCCTGGTGCTTGATGGCATCAACGGGTCTTGCCATGGTGTTAATGGCTTTGCCGATGGTATCAAAAAAAGTATTAATCATGTTGGTCGGGGTGCCTTTTACTGCAAAATCAATTTCAAAATCAGACACGGGCAGTCTGCCGGACAGATATTTTAAAAGCAAAGTGATATTGGCAACGGTATCAAGCCCCATAGCAGCCGGGAAAGCTCCCTGCCTTCGTTTTTTTGAGAATTTATTATAAAATTGTGCAATGGTTTCTCTGAATCGTTTTTCCAGGAGAATTTCATAAATATCATGTCCCATGGAAGTATACTCATCTAAAATATCCTGGATCTCAAGTTTTTCTTCATACATGAATCTGGACCCTTCATTAATGGCAAGGGCAGCATAGTAGCCCCAGATATGTCCGACCAGGGTATTAAGGACAGGTGCAAAATGCTCTTGTGTTTCAGGAATTTTAAATACATCACTGGCATATATGTCAAACCGGTTTTCTCCAATGGTGGTGATCACAACGGGGGTTGCCTTATGGGCATGGAAGATGGCTGTATCTTTTATAATATCCCCTAAAACACTTTCTCTTGTTCCGGCAGCACAAATAATGATCAATGGTTCACTTGACAGGTCAATATGTTTTTTATCCTCAATAAAATCAGATGAAATTGTTTTATAACAAAGCTCACTGAGTTTGATCCTGATTTCATCGGCAGATGTCTTGTTTGAGCCTGATCCTACAGTTGCCCAATAGTCTTTTGAAACCGCAAGTCTGTAAGCTGAATCTTTTATTTGATCTTTCATTTCAAGGATGGTTCTCATTTTATCCGGCAGATCCATGATTTCTCTGATCTGTTCGTTTATAAACCCGCTGGATCCGGCCTGGATAATAGAGGCGATGTGAAGACCTAAAATGGCTCCGGCAGTAATCTGGGAATAAAATGCTTTTGTGGATGCAACAGACATTTCAATGTCCCGTCCGGAACTTGTATATATGACACCATCTGTTTTAAAAGTCAGATCGGAATCTCTCCTGTTTACAATGGCAAGTGTTCTGGCGCCACATTCTTTTACCATATCCATGGTCCTGTTGGTATCCGTTGTGGTGCCGGACTGACTGATGGCTACAACCAGAGTGTTTGCCATGGGTTTTGCACGACCTTTTCCTTCAATAATATTAAACCCGGAAAGTTCTGATGATTTTAATGCCCTTATATCTATGCCCTTATCACCCAGATAGAAATTCAACAGGGAGGCACATCCCTGGGCTGCAATCCCGGCAGTACCCTGACCGATAAAATAGACTTTTTTTATTCTATCCGTCTTAAAGTCAGCCGCCAGACTACCAGGTATCATTGTTTTATCTAAGCTTGTTATAAACTCATTTGATTCAACCAGAAAACTGATTTTATTTTCCAGGGTTTTTTCAACGGAATAGGGAGATTCTGAAATTTCTTTTAAAAAATAGTGGGGAAAGTTTTGTCTGTCTATATCTCTTGAGGTGATCTGGCTTGTCATGACATTATGAAGGTCAATGCCAATAGGGGTGTTATCGTAATAAAACGAGTGAATCCCGGATACACCCCCCAATGAATTTTGATCCAGAATAACGATCTGTCCTTTGTTTTCTCCATTGAGCTTAATATAATCAGGGGTTTCTTCCACAATGCCATAGAGTTCTGATGCTGCAATATAATGATCCTTTGCAATTCCGACAAAAATAGCCTGGCCGCTTCCTTTCTGGGCTAAAAATAATTTGCCCGGTGCAAGATTCGAGTGCATGCTGATGGCATGGGAGCCTTCAAAATCATTGACGGCCATTCTAAATGCCTCTTCAATGGTGTTGCCGAGTTTCAGGTAGTGCTCGATTTGCAGAGGGATCAGTTTGGTATCCGTACTGATATCTTTATGGATTTTATCATACCGTGCTTCATACTCGGTTTTTAATTCAAGATAATTGTCAATATCTCCATTCAGACAGACATGAATAATACCTTCTCTTTCAAGTTCTCTGTCCGTGGGGGTGTTGTCCTGGGGGTGGCAGTTGGCAATGGTAATGTCTCCCACAGAAGCCCATCTGGTGTGAGCTGATATGGAATCGGCAGCAAAGTGAAAATTTGAAATTAATTGGAGCATGGGGTCATTTTTGATCTGGCTTCGGATAAAGGATACATTGTCTCCAAGTGCACCGATTTCCGCGGCAAATTTATAGACAAAGGATATGGAGATAAAATGGTTGCCATTTTTTTCAAAGTTATCCTCGATGGTAATGCTGTTGTTGGATAATACCTGATTATTTGTCCTTTGTTTAAACCGTTCTAAAAGTCCGTCCTTTATAAGACTTGCCTTAAATTTTTCATGTTCTTCCATGGTCAGGGTTAAAATGATTGAAATTCCTGCAGAGTCCCTGCCTCTGACTTCAAGCCGGTCAATACTGTTTAGCACTGCATTGATCCTTTTGAATATCTTTAAACCTTGTTTGTTGCGGGAGCTTTCAAGACCTATGGAAAGGTTACTGATGGCATGGATATTATCCAATACCTCTTTTTTAATACACCAGGAAATATCCTTGAGTTTTTCAAGACCTGATGAAATTGAATCAATATCCGGGGAAGACAGGGTTGAAAATTTTTTTTTAAATAAACTTGTCCGATCCTTTATCAATTGTTCAATGGTTTGTGAAATAGATAAAAGGGTATTTTTTTTGTCTTGATTAAAGAAGAGATCGGAAAAAATATATTCCTGTTTTAATGCCTGGCAGGTTTTTAATAATTTGTATAAAAGATCATCCGTGTTGGAAAAATTATTCTGGACTGACTTTGTCCCGGGCAAAAAAAGATTTGTTTTTATTGAACCCACCATATTTTCAAGAGATTTTAAATCAAGGGGGTTAGAAGAGGGGCTGCTGCTTTTAAATGAGACAAAGGCAGAAATACCGCATGACAGGGTATTGGGCTGGTTCGGGAAAAGTAAAAGAGAGTTGTTTTTTGCCTGTTCTATGGATGTGCCGATGCCGATATGAATTGAAAATAATTTTTTCATCAGATTTAAAAAAAAGTTTATAAATTTAATCATTTTTTTCTCCTGACCCCACTTATTTATTTTTTGTTTTTAACTTAAAATTTAAAACCGTGTCTGAACAAGGTTTTCATTCAGGGGCTACTTATTTAAAATACCGTTTTAAAATCATTCTTCCGTAGGCGCTTGCCCTTGTTCCAATATATTTTCTATGGCCGACAACAATGGATAAAGCAATTTTACGAGTTGTTTTTTTTTCTTTTCCAAAACCGATAAACCAGTCGTATTTAACAGTATTATCATTGTTATAGAGAGATCCTGTCTTCCCGCCAATCAAAAGCTTTGAAAGTACTTTATCTTTTGAAGCCCCTTTAAAGGATTTTTTAGCAGTCCCTTTTGTTATGGTTGTTGCAAGCAACTTCATCATGGTTGTTGCAGTCTCGGGCAGTATGGCTGTTTTATAGGGTGTTATTTTGTTTTTGTAAAGGATTGTGCCATTAGACCCTGTTACATGTTCAACAATGCTGGGTAAAAGCATATTGCCCGAGTTAACAATTGCCGAGATAAGCATGGCCCCGAATATCGGTGAAATGGTTGTATCCGTGTTAAAACCACATCCCAGCTCAGCCAGATGGTAATCATTATCATTGTCGCCGGTTTTAAATTTTCCTGATAAAAAAGGTAATTCATTGGGAATAACCTGGTTGAATCCAAACGCATCAGCATAGAAGTCCAATTTTTCCTTCCCAAGATAATTTTTTCCCAATTTGCCGAACACAGGATTTATTGATTCGGCAAAAGCTCTGGAAAATGATGTTTTAGTGGTATATTTATTCTTAACATCTTTGAGCTGACGTTTATATAAGGTATATTTATTTCCGTTAAAGTACAATCGGGTCTGGGGTGTATAGTTCAGGGTTTCAACAGCCGCGGCCGCAGTTACAATTTTAAAGATACTTGCCGCGGGATAATCTGATTCTATACACGGATTGATATCAGGGTTTTCAAGATCAAATCCTGTCATGGCAATAATTTTTCCCGTATCAGCTTCCATTACAACAAGGGCAATCCGTTGGGGTTTGCCCCGGGTAAGGGTTTTGAGCTTATCCATCAAGGACAATAAATATTGTTGAAGATAAATATCAATGCTGGTGGTAATTTTATAGTGGGCCTGGGGTGTTTCTTCAAAGAAGATATTTTTATCTGTCGTATTAAATTTTTTATGACTGATGATTTGGCTTAATTGATTTTTCGATAACGGGACCTCTTTTTTAAGGTTTTCTTTGGAATTATTTTTTGATTTCAGGTCCGTGGATTTATGGGGAATATTTAGTTTTATAAGGCATAATCCGGCAATCAAGATCAAAAGAACCATGATTCCAATTATGGATCTTTTAGTTTTAAAAAAAAGAAATTTCTTTTTTTCCCCTAAAATATCGCCTGAGTGAAAATCCCGCCATGAATTTTCTCTCATTTTGTCTGGTTTCCCGGTCCAATTTTATGAATATCAATTCTGGGAAACAAACTATCGGGTTTTGCGATCAGGGTATTTTTTTTAACCTGTCCCCAGACAGAGGCTTCTTTAAGTGTGTAAAACCCCTTGTTTTCTTTTTCCATACAAAGGATTTTTTGCATTTTTAAGGATGTCTGGGGCATAATGGGATAGATCAGGCAGGAAACAACCCTTAATCCTTCAATAAGATTATACAGAAGGGTTTCAAGAACAGGAATATTGGTTTCATCCTTGGCTAAATCCCATGGTTTATGCGTATCAATATATTTATTCATGGTGCTGATGAATTGCCAGGTGGCACCTATACCTTTGTGGAACTCGCACAATTCCATGGCCTTTTTAAACTCATTAATGGCATGGTCTGCATTTGATGACAAAGACAGGTTTTTTTCCTGTTCAATGATGCTGTCGGAACCTTTTACTCCACCCTTGAAGTATCTCATGTTCATGGAAAGGACTCGTGAAAAAAGATTCCCAAGATCATTGGCAAGATCAGCGTTAATTCTTGATATAATGGTTTCTTCCATAAAATTGGCATCCAGACCAAAGACCATTTCCCTCATCAGAAAATATCTGAACGGGTCAACACCATAAATATCCGTCACTTTAATGGGGTCTGTAACATTGCCGATACTTTTTGACATTTTGTTTCCTTTGACATTCCAGAATCCGTGAACATTCAACCCTTTATAAATCGGGATGCCCGCGGCTTTCAGCATAATGGGCCAATAAATTCCATGGGGTTTGATAATATCTTTTGCCACAAAATGCCGGGTCTCCGGCCAGAATTTTTTAAACAGCTCACCATCCGGATACCCCAATGCTGAAATATAATTCACAAGCGCATCAAACCATACATAGGTGACATAATTTTCATCAAAGGGCAGGGTTATCCCCCAGGTCAATCGGGATTTTGGACGGGAAATGCAAAGGTCTTCCAAAGGCTCTTTTAAAAAAGAGAGCAACTCGGTCTTGTACTGCTCAGGCCGGATAAAATCAGGATTTGTTTCAATGTGATTGATGAGCCATTCCTGGTATTTGCTCATCCTGAAAAAATAATTGGATTCCTTGATGACTGTAGGTTCGATACCATGGTCCGGGCATTTGCCATTGATCAATTCCCTTTCCTGGTAAAACCGTTCACACCCGAAACAATAAAGACCCTCATAGCTTGAAAAATAAATATCCCCTGAGTCATAAATTTTTGAAAGAACTATTTTAACAACCTTGATATGATCCGGATCAGTTGTCCTGATAAACGCATTGTTTTTAACATTTAATATTGGCAAAAGGTTCTGGAAAAGCATGCTGATTTTATCGGCGTATTCCTTGGGTGTCTTTTTCCGGGCCCGGGCTGCTTGAACAATTTTGTCCCCGTGTTCATCTGTCCCAGTCAGAAAAAAGGTTTCATGTTCATCCATCTGTTTGAATCTTGTTGCAACATCAGCGGCAATGGAGGTGTATGCATGCCCCAGGTGGGGTTTGGCATTAACATAGTATATGGGGGTGGTAAAAAATTGTTTTTTTGTTGTCATGATATTTTATGTCCCAGGATCAAGTTGTACGGTTTTTGGTTTTTTTTTCTATTTCAGTATTATCCTCTAAACGAATTGTCACGCTCTCTTTTAATACATTCTGCCGGACAACGATCCCTTTTCCTTCTTCCAGGGTAATTTTTTTTCCCAGTTTCGGCATTTTTTTTTTAAGTCGTTTATAGGTTTCATTTTCATAGGTCAGACAGCACATTAATCGGCCGCAAACCCCGGAAATTTTTGTAGGGTTCAATGATAGTCCCTGTTCTTTTGCCATCTTGATGGACACCGGCTCAAAGGTATGCATGAAAGAAGCGCAGCAAATTTCTCTTCCACATTTGCCTAAACCACCGCAGTGTTTTGAAAGGTTGCGAATGCCCACCTGGCGCATTTCAATCCGGATAGAAAATTCTTTTACCAGAAGTTTGATTAATCCTCTAAAATCAATCCTGCCGTCAGCAGTATAAAAAAAAGTCAATTTTTTTTGGTCAAATGTACTTTCAACACTGAACAGGTTCATGAAAAGATCTAAATCATCAATGCATCGGATGCAAAAGTCAAAGGCTTCCTGTTCAATTTTTTTGATTTCTTCTCTTTTAAGAAAGTCTTCTTTGGTGGCAACACGGACAATCTGTTTTAATTTTTTCTCATTATCTTCAATTTCAACAGGCGATATGGCAATTGTACCAAAGCCAAGACCCTGGTCAGTTTCTACAATAACACGATCGCCTTCTTTCAGGACAAACGCACTGCTTTTGAAATCATATATTTTTCCTGCTGTTTTAAATTTAACACCAGCAATTTTAATCATAAATCAACTTTCCTTTTTAAATAGCAATTTTAAGAAAAAATCTATCCAATGTTAATCTCAGTGTACTATTTGAGGTCAGCCTTTTTTCTGTTTCATAAAGTTCTTTGATCCATTCGCCCATAATTTTTGTTTCAACCCTCTGACCAATATCTGCAAAAAAGTCAAAAAAATCAAGGTTAACTATTTTTTTCGGATGAAATTCAAAAATGATCAGATCCCGAAAAAATGTTTTCATTATGGCAATCGTATCATCCACAAGGTCAGGATTTGTACTTAATTTTTGTGATAGCATCAATCCTTTTGATATGCAGTCGGTTCCGTCTGTTTTAATAATGCCGGAAAGGGTATCTAACAGCCACTTTCTTGTTTCCATCCAAACCAGACCTTTTTTTGTATTATCAGGGTTTAAATTTAAATACATCATTGCCTTTCTCAGATCGGAATCAGCTGTTTTTGAAGCGATTATAGCCATTTGCCTGTCTATTTTAAACTCGTTAATAAGATATTGTTCAATGAGTTTGTCCGTCAATGGTTTAAACCTGATAATGCGGCACCTTGAAATAATGGTAGGCAAAAGAAAAGAAATTTTGGTGGCAATTAGAATGAAAAATGTTTTTTCAGGAGGTTCTTCAAGCATTTTTAATAATGCATTCTGGGCCTGAATATTCATTAGATCAGCAGTTAAAATAAGGACCATTCTGAATCTGGCTTCATTGGGCTTAGAAGAAATGGTCGATCCCATTTCACGAATCTGGGAGATGGAAATTATTTTTTTCCCTTCCAAAAGAGTGACACAAAGAATATCAGGGTGGGTGTTTGCATTTATTTTGCGACAGGACTTGCAATGATTGCAGGCAAATTGTTTTTTGCTTAAACAATTACACCCCTTGGCAAACAAAAGAGCGGCTTCTTTTCTTCCAGTATTTTCATTCCCTGAAAAAAGAAGGGCATTGGGAATTTTTTTTGTCTGAATGATTGTTGTTAATTCTGATACAGCGTGGGTTTGGTATTGCATTTGATCAAAATCAGACCTGGTTTGATCAATACCCATTTGTTAATAATCCACCCGCTCCTTTAACTCTTTGCCGCATTTGAAAAATGGAAGACGTTTGGGAGGGATAATGACTTTTTCGCTGGTTTTAGGGTTTCGGCCTGTGTAACTTTTGTACTTTTTAATATGAAAGCTGCAAAAACCTCTTATTTCAATCCTTTCTCCTTTTACAAATGAATCAGAAAGCGAGTCAAAAAATATTTTAATGACCTCTGCTGCTTCATATTTTGTAAGGTCTGCTTTTTCTTTTAATGTGGAAATCAATTCAAGTTTATTCATGTTGCCTCTTTTTATGATATTAAATAATACAATTTTATGATATTATTTTTAATGGTCTAATTAAAATTGGATAAAAAGTCAAGGGCTTATGCTAAAAACTCAGGGAGCTTTTCAATATTGTTTTCATCAACCTCAACCCCTGCATATTGTCCTAGAGCCTCTATCTTGATCACCACGCGGCCTTTGCCTTTATGCCGCGTAAATTCTCCTTTTACCCCTGCCAGGGGACCTTCAATGATGGTCACCGGGTCTCCTTTTTTTAAACGGACATTGGCTCCTGTTATGAGATCCACGCTGGTACTTGTCATAATCTTTAAGGATTCAATCTGTGACCTCGGTATGGGCAGCGGTCCTGATTTGTTGCCCAATAGCCTCACAGCCCCGATTGTTTTTAAAATTTTTAGCTGGTAAGCAGGTTCAACGCTTGATTGTACAAAAACATATCCGGGAAAAAGCGGTTTTTCGATCATCAGATTTCTATCTTTACGAGTGCTTTTCTGTTTGAGTTTAGGCAAAAAAGCGTCGATTTGTTTTTTAACAATAGTGGTGTACACGATTTGCTCAAAGTTGCTTCGTGTCAAAAGGGCAAACCAGTTCAGGGTTTCAATCATTTTGTGCCCAAGTCTCCGATTCCATGAAGATTTATAAGAAAGGTAATACTCTGCTCGCCGCCCGAGTCTGAAAAATAGAGATTCAATGCCCAGCAGGATTTATTAATGGTAAATCCGGCCTGTGTTTCAATAGTCTTTTTTTCTTTCAGGTTTTTTTCAATGGCGTAGTAGGTGGATAATTCATCTGTCAGACGGACATCAATTTTAGAATATAATGATTCAGAGGTGCTGCCGGCATATCGATATTCTGTTCTTAAGCTGTCATTCCTGTTATCTTTGATTGTATTTCCAATGTTCAGGGTTTTAAAATGGCTGTTATATGGGGACCAGGAAAGATCCATATCAAGGGCTATAAAATCATTGGGATTCAGAACAGTATCAAGACAGATATCTGAAAACGGTCTTGATTCATTATCTTTTTTCTTTTTAATATCATAACTTTGATAAAGTTTGATGTATGCAATATAGCGATAATCAGTTATTTTTTCCCCCTTTGGATCTATTCTTGATTTTCTGGAAGTAAAATTGTTGGTCAGAGACCAGGTGATAAGATTTTGCTCCTCAATCCTGTCCAGGTCATCAAAGAAAGGAAGATCATTTTGAGTGATCTTCGGGATGAATGCATATTCAAGTTTTGGGATGATTTCGTGTTGAATTTTATCTGCAAAATCGTTATCAGGATTAAATAGTTTAATGATTTTTGTGGACAACCGGGCACCCATATCAACCATTTCTCTAGTCCTGAAATTGTCGGAATTGCCGTTAATATCAGTGAATTCATTGGTATTCCAGATGGTCTGTCTTACACCGAAAAAAGGTTCAAAATTAAAAAATTTACCCAGTTTTAAGGGCAGATAAATTTTTGGATATATATCAGCCCGTTGTCCGTTCACAAGGGTTGGACTGGTATCTTTTCTGTAAAAAGACGTATATTCGCTATCCAGGGAATAAAAGAATTTTGAAGAATTGATTTGTTGTTTAAAGGCATCAAACTGGAGGCTTGGAAGTGTCTGCAAAGTTGTATCATCAATATCCTGTCGTCGGGCATTGATATTGTCATACCACACGGCATCAAAATTGAAGGAATAACCGGACCATGATTTATTGATATTTAACTGGTTTTTTCGGATATTATCATTGTATTCATCAAGGCTTCTGCCGAATTCTTTTTCAAAATATGCCCTGGTCTCGTCATATCCTGTAAATCCATCCTTAAACTCTTGAAGATAATCTTCATCACTTGCCACATCTATATCCAGCCTGGCTGTAAATCCATGGGCAAGGTCCTGGTCGTGTTTCATCCTGAACCAGAACCGGTCTGAATTGGTCCTTTGGGGGGTTGTGGAAAAACGATAATTTTTTGTTTGATCCGTTCCATCATCAATTTTGTCATCTTCAAGAAAATCAAAAAATATGGACCCCTTTGTTTTGTTATCCAGGACATATCTGAATTCCGTCCCTATTTTTGTCCCGCGGTCTGACATATAGTCTGTATAAATGGTTGCATCCGTATTCCTTGAAAGTGCGAGAAAAAGAGGCTGTTCATATTCAATCCCCTTTCTGTCCGATGAAGTGATCCCGGGGATTAAAAGACCTGTCTGCCGCCTGGTCTGGACGGGAAACACAAGAAAGGGGCTGTAGAGGGTGGGAACATGTTTAGCCCAGAGAATCGTATCTCGGGCAGTTCCATATCCTTCAACAGTGACCTTTATGTCTCTGGCAGAAATTTTCCAGTCAGGAGATTCTCCGGAACATGATGTGATGGAACCTTTATCCGCACTATAAGAAAATTCACTGAGTTTTTTTATATTTTCACCATGAATGTAAAAATTATTTTCCCGGATAAAAATAGTACCCTGGGTTATGGTGCCGGTCTGGGTTGCAAGGTTTATATTCATTGAATTGCAAAAGATGGTATCTTCCCCTGATATTAAAAAAACATTGCCCCTGGCAAAAGCGTCTTTTGTTTTGTTTGAAAATTCAACATATTCTGCTTCAAGTCTTGTTTTGCCTCCCGTGATTACGACATCATCTTCGGCAATATAAAGGTTCCTTTTATTGTCAAAGGTCACGGCCCGTGCAGATATATGCCAGGCAATTTCTTTGGGGTTTTCAGGTAAGACATCTGCATCTACATCCCCATGGATGGATATGAATGGGATAAAACAAGCAAAAAATACAAAAAATGGCAGAAGTTTTTGCCTTGGTAAACAGAACATATTCTTTCCATTAAAAAAATTGCACATCGTTTAAAATTACTGTATAAAGCCATTTTATAGTTTAAAAGTCAAGTTAAGAATATATGGATTGGCGGTGTCAGCACGGCAGAGGTTAAATAGTGTTTGAATGACTATTTCAGTTATAGATACCATTGGCAACACCCCTATTGTTGAGATAATACGGATGAATCCTGTCAAAGGGGTTAAGATTTTTGCCAAGCTTGAATATATGAATCCAGGCGGTTCTGTTAAAGATCGGCCTGCCCTGTATATGATCAATGCAGCGGAAAGATCCGGTGAGCTGACCCGCGAAAAAATCGTTATCGAAGCAACCAGCGGAAACACAGGGATAGGGCTTGCCATGGTTTGTGCAGTTAAAGGATATAAACTGGCCCTGACCATGGCAGAAAATGCAAGTGAGGAACGCAAAAACATTTTGCGTGCAAGGGGAGCCCGGATTATTCTAACCCCCAGCCACCTGGGGTCTGATGGTGCCATTGAAGAAGCATACAGGCTTGCAAGAGAAAATCCGGATATGTATTTTTTGACTGACCAGTATAATAATGAAGCCAACTGGAAAGCACATTATGAAACCACGGGACCTGAAATCATTGAACAGACCCATGGAAAGATAACTTCTCTTGTGGCAGCCGTCGGGACCAGCGGAACCCT
>Ga0164315_10002339_pt1 | contig 14535 bp, 11 predicted proteins | sample GuaBasSedimGuay6_FD_113737 | JGI IMG/M metagenome (GOLD analysis project Ga0164315, IMG submission 113737) | Subseafloor sediment microbial communities from Guaymas Basin, Gulf of California, Mexico - Guay6, Core 4569-2, 0-3 cm | ecosystem: Environmental > Aquatic > Marine > Hydrothermal vents... | reverse complement strand
GTAATCTTCGTGCGATGACCGACTACATTCACAAGTATGACTCCCTCGCGGGTGTCGAAATGTGGTATGGCGGATCGCATGCACCCTGCATGGAGTCGCGTTGTACGCCGCGTGGTCCCAGCCAGTATGCCTCCGAATTCGAAACATTGACTTACTGCAAGGAAATGGATCTTGACGACATCGAAATGGTGCAGGGTTACTACGTCGACGCCGCACTGCGTGCCCGTGATGCGGGTTTCGATATCGTTTATGTCTATGGTGCGCATTCGTACCTGCCGCTGCAGTTTCTCTCTCCCTATTACAATAAGCGCAAGGATAAGTACGGTGGTTCACTGGAAAATCGCGCCCGTTTCTGGGTTGAGACACTGGAAAAAGTAAAACGCGCGGTCGGTGATGACTGCGCGATAGCAACCCGTTTTGCGGTCGATACTCTATACGGTGAATCCGGAGTCGAGGTTGAGGACGATGGCATCAAGTTTGTTGAACTCGCCGATCCCTTCGTCGATGTCTGGGATGTCAACGTGGGTGATATCGCCGAATGGGGTGAAGACGCGGGACCGTCGCGTTTTTATCGCCAGGGACACCAGATTCCATGGCAAAAATTCATCAAGGAAGTATCCAAGAAACCGGTGCTAGGTGTTGGCCGCTTTACCGATCCGGAAAAAATGGCCGAAGTCATCCGTGCAGGCCATCTGGATATTATCGGCGCCGCACGCCCTTCGATCGCCGACCCATTCCTGCCACAGAAAATTGATGAGGGCCGTGCCGACGACATTCGTACCTGCATTGGCTGCAACGTCTGTATCTCGCGCTGGGAGATAGGTGGTCCACCGATGATCTGTACGCAAAATGCAACCACTGGCGAGGAGTATCGCCGCGGTTGGCATCCGGAGAGGTTCCCCAAAGCCGGATCGGATGATTCGATGTTGGTGGTTGGTGCCGGCCCCGCCGGATCAGAGTGCGCGCGCGTACTAATGGAACGCGGTTATACCGTTCACCTGGTTGACCAGGCGGACAAGGTTGGTGGGCACATCAACGAAGTTGCCACCCTGCCGGGTCTGGGTGAGTGGGGATATCACCGCGATTACCGCGAAGATCAGCTCGGCAAGTTGGTCAAGAAAAACAAGGAATCACAGCTTGCCCTCGGCGGCAAGTCGTTGAGTGTCGATGATTGCCTGGAATACGGTGCTGAAAAAATTGTAATTGCCACCGGGGCTACGTGGAACACCGACGGAACCAATGCCTTGTTACACGACCCGGTACAGGGCATCGATGCCAGCCTGCCAACGCATTTAACCCCCGAGCAGGTATTGGCCGGCAATAAGGAGATTGGTAAAAAAGTAGTGATTTTGAACTGTGATACCTACTTCATGGCGCCAAGCCTTGCCCAACTTCTGGCGGAAAAGGGGCATGATGTCACCATTATTACCGGTGTGGCACTGGGTAATTACATGCACTTTACGCTTGAAGCACCGAATGTGCATCGTATGTTGCACGAGTTGAATATCGAGGTGATCGGTGATGTCTGGGCGGCGCAAGCGGAAGCGAATCGCATTCAGACCTATCCGATTTTCGGAGATGGTTACCGTCGCGAATATCGTGGTCCCGGTAAATTGCCACGGCGTGAGAACACTCACTTCGACTGGCATGAATTCGACTCGCTGGTACTGGTGACAGGACGTCACTCGGAGTGTGAATTGTTCAACGGTCTCAAGGCGCGCAAGGATGAATGGGCCGATAACGATATCAAGGGTGTGTATCTGATCGGTGACGCCTGGGCTCCCAAGCTGATGGCCGATTCTACCTTCGATGGTCATCGAATCGCACGTGAGATCGAGTGTGACGATCCGCAGCATCCACTACCTTACATCCGCGAAGTGGCTGTATGGGGTGCGCCATACCTGCCGGGTGGCAAGTTCGAGATCGAGTACCAGAGTTAGACGCAAGCAAACCGCAGCGGGGCCTTGATAAAAGGCTCCGCTGCACGTCTCGCGGCCTGCCAGGAGTGCGTTGAACGATAGACACTGGCTTACCCGAATCATTCTAAAGTTTGCAAGCCATAGGCAAACTTAACTCTGACAGCGATTTGGAAACCATGATTGACTCCGGACATGAACCTCAGACAGTAACCCGCATATTGTTCCAGGATTTCCCCGCCTGGATGATGCTGATCTTTTACCTGGCGGCGATCGCCGCCATTGTTGCCTTCGTTTACGGTTGTTACGTGCAGCTAAGAAAGTATCGGCGTGGGCAGTCAGTTTCGCTTCCGGGTATCGTCGAGGGAATTCTGTCGATGGTCGGGGAATTGCTCAGTCATCGCAATCTGAAGCGTCGTGATCGCAGTGCGGGTCTTGCACACGGGTTGATCTTCTTTGGTTTCGCGATGTTGTTCGTGGGTACCGCCACGATTACCCTCGAATACGATATTCTGGCACCGATTACGGGTTGGACATTCTGGTATGGCTCTTTTTACCTGTGGTTTTCCCTGCTGGTCGATTTGGCCGGCCTCGCCTTGGTCGGTGGACTGGTTTACATGATGTATCGGCGCAAATGGTTGGCATTGCCCAAGCTGGACTACATACGTCCTGATCGAAATCCCGACGAGCCGGATTTCGACCGCAGTTGGTATCGCCGCGAGGACTGGCTGTTTCTATGGGCTCTGATCTTGATCGGCATCACCGGATTTTTGCTCGAAGCCGACCGACTGCTGTGGTTGCAGCATGACGCCACGGTTTGGGATTACCGCTGGTGGTCCCCGGTCGGTGCGCTGTTTGCCACGCTGCTGGATGGACTGGGACTGACCAGTGCCGGTGCCGAAAGTTTACGCTACCTGCTGTGGTGGGTACATGGCCTGCTCGCTTTTTGTTTCATCGGGATACTGCCGTTCACCAAGGTTAAGCATATCTTTACCGCGATGGCGTCGCTTTCACTGCGAAATCCAAAGCCGGCGGCGTGCCTGCCGAGCACGGATAGTGAGGCCGAGACCATCGGCCATCGTCTGATTACCGATTTCACCTGGAAACAGTTGCTGCATCTGGATGCCTGCACCAAGTGTGGCCGCTGCCACGAAGCCTGCCCGGCCAATGCCACCGGCTTTCCACTGTCACCCCGCGATCTGGTACTAAGCCTGCGTGAGTTGGCCAATAGTAAGCTGCAAGGTAGCGCCTTAGCAGAGACCGAAGCCCTGCAGGCCGTCGGAGAGGGTATCAATCAGGTGCGTCACGAAACACTCTGGTCCTGTCGTACCTGTGCCGCCTGTGTGGAGATATGCCCGGTCGGTATAGAACATGTACCGATGATCGTAGAGATGAGACGAGCGCTGGTGGAGGACGGTGAAATGGACCCTGCGGTTCAAACCGCGCTGCAAAATGTTCAGAAACGGGGTAATTCAATCGGTGAAAACAAGCGCCGGCGGGCTGCCTGGACCAAGAAGCTTGATTTCGAAATCAAGGACGCGCGCAAGCGAGCCGTCGAGGTCCTGTGGTTCGTCGGTGATTACGCTTCGTTTGACCCGCGCTATCAGAAAGTCGCGCAGACTTTTGCCCGAATTTTACGAGCCAGCGGAATTGATTTCGGCATTCTTTACGAAGGCGAAACAACCGCCGGTAATGATGTACGTCGGGTTGGTGAAGAAGGACTGTTTGAATTCGTCGCCGAGAACAATATTGAAACCCTGTCGGGCTGCGAGTTCGATTTCATCGTTACCACCGACCCGCATAGCTTTAACACCTTGAAAAATGAATACCCCGAGTTTGGCGGTGAATTCAAGGTTGAGCATGCCACGCAAATGCTTGAGCGCATGCTCGCCGAAGGCAAAATTCCGTTGCAGCGCAAGCTTGAGCGGCGCGTAACCTACCATGATTCCTGCCACCTCGGTCGGCTAAACCAGGAATACGGCGCAGCGCGCGAAGTGCTGTCGGGTATCGGCGTGGAAATCATTGAAATGCCGCGTAACTTTTGTAATTCGTTTTGCTGTGGTGCTGGCGGTGGTCGTATCTGGACACCGGATCCGCTGGAGATGGAGAAGCCTGCCGAAAACCGCATGCGCGAGGCCGCGCAAATCGAAGGTATCGATGCGTTTGTGGTGAATTGCCCGAAGTGCATGAACATGTTCGAAGATGCAGTTAAATCGACCGGTAACGACGATCGGCTGGAGGTTATCGAGGTTATCGAGCTGGTTGCCGCCTGCATGGATCTCGAGCCTGAAGCTGCTGAAGCCAAGGTGGCTGAAGATGCAACTGAAGACGAGTCGCTGCGGTGATGCCGGCAATCATGATAGCTCCCGGCGACGATACGATTTCCGACTTGCTTGATCAAGCGCGTCACAGCCTGGACCCTTACCAGGCAGCCGCCTTGCATCCGTGGCTGGATGCGTCGCGAAGGGCAGCTTGCGAAAAAATCATATTCTCGCAGCGCCGCCACCCGCGATTATTCGCACAGGCGAGTCATACCCCGGTATCGCTATTGCAACGACTCGCGTTGGAAAAGGATTCGATTACGCTGAATAAACTGGTTAAAAATACAGCCACGCCGAGCATGGTGCTGAAACAGCTGCTGCAGGGTGATGATGGCAGGCAGCGTCAGGATGCAGTCGCCGCCCACCCGAATGCCAGCGCCGCATTGCTGGATTCGATCGATGATCAGGAATCGCCTGTACTGCGCCAGGCAATTTGCTACAACCGAAATACCGGTCTGATGCAATTGTACAGACTGCTGCCGCACGCATCGTTGTACGAATGCAAGGGAATGGCGCAAAATCCCCACGCTGACTCGGCACTACTGCGTAAATTGTGGGCTGTCTTTGGCGATCAATACTTACACGCCGAAATTGCCCACCACAACAATTGTCCAACCGAATTACTAAGCGCGGCGCTAAACAGCGAATCACCTTTACTAAGACGCAAGGCAGCTGGCAATGTAAATTTATCGGATAGGCAGCTTGTCGATCTATTGACGGATAGTGACGCCCGGGTACGAGCTGCTTCACTGCGCCAACTTGAACATGCGACAGTTTCACTGATTGATGAGCCGGCTCGCCGGGTACGCCGCGAAATGGCACGTAAATCAGTGCTCGATTTACAGCTGATAAAAAATCTCGGTGATGATGAAGATCATTGGGTGCGTCGCTGGGTGGCACGAAATCCGGTCACCCCTGAATCCGTTCTGAGAAAACTGGCTAACGACGAGCAAATTGAAGTCCGCCGTGGAGTTGCGCGTAATCCATCCGCACCAATCGATTTAATCACCGAACTGGCGTCCGATATGGAATCCTGGGTGCGCGCCGCTGTCACTATTCGCGGCGATCTGAATCAGCAGATTATCCGGCAACTGCAAGACGATGAATCGGTGGATGTGCTCGCCGGTCTCGGCCGCAATCCAGCCTCGCCACAAGCCCTGCTGGGGCGAATCGCAGGTCATCCGGATCGGGATGTTCGCAGGGCGGTGACCCTCAACCCGCAGGCGTCATCCGAAGTACTGGAACGACTGTTGGAAGACCCATACCCGATCAACCGCGCAACCCTGTGCAGGCACCCGGCGCTGGGCGACGACGAACTGTGGCAACTGACTGTCGACCCGGAAGCGCAGGTACGATTCAGTGCCGTGCAGCAATTGTGCTCGCGCAGCGCTGCGGCGGCGGCGAACGACCTGTTGTAAACAGGTTGGCTGACACACTAATAAGGTGATACTTGAGGTAATTGAAACATGAAAATACTAGTACCGGTAAAACAGGTGGGTGTACTCGACGAAGATTTCGAGCTGCGCGAAGACGGGCGCGATGTAGACCCCGATTATTTAGAACATGAGCTCAACGAGTGGGATGACTTCGCCTGGGAGGAAGCGCTGCGCTTGCATGAAGAACATGGCGACGATGTTGAAATCATTCCGCTCACCGTTGGCCCGGAAGAAGCGGAAGATGGTCTGCGTAAATGTCTTGCCAAAGGGGGTGAGCGCGGTATCCGTGTATGGGACGCAGCTATGGAGGATTCCGATCCGATGGCTATCTCCCGCGTTATCGCCAGCGTTGCCGAGCGTGAGCAGGTCGATATGGTGTTTGCCGGTACGCTGGCTTCCGATCATGGGTTTGCGCAGACCGGGGTTAGTGTTGCGGGTCATCTGGGGTGGTCACAGGCGGCCGTGGTCTCAAAGCTGGACTATCAACCGGGTGCCGCGACTGCACAGCTGCGGCGTGAACTGGAAGGTGGTCTCGAGGAAGTACTGACGATCCAGTGCCCGGCGGTACTGACGATTCAGCTCGGTATTAACGAACCGCGTTACGCCTCGTTGCGCGGCATCAAGCAGGCCAAGGCCAAGCCGATTGAAGAACTCAGTCACAAAGATCTGGGCTTAAGCGATGATGAGGTTGGTGTGGCAGGATCTGCGTCAAGAGTCCGCCGTATGTATGTTCCTGAAAAAGGTCAGGCCGAATTGATCGAAGGCACTTCGGCGGAGCAGGCTCAACGTGTTGCCGAAATCATCAAACAAATGCAGGGGGAAGCGTAATGGCTGAAATACTCGTAATAGCGGAACAACGTCGCGGTGAATTGATTGGCGCAAGCCTGGAATGTATCGCTGCCGCGGTGGAGCTGAAACAACAGGGCGACCAGTCGGTTGCGGTATGCATCATTGCACCATCTCCGGAGATCTTTGTCGAACAACTATCGGCGGCAGGGGTCGATGAAATTATCACCATCAAGTCCGCACAGGCCGAATTTCAAGCTGATGAGTTTGAGTCAACACTATTGTCCCTGATCGGGCAGCGGCAGCCCGCGCTGGTGCTCACAGCGCACAGTATTGATGCCTGGGGGTACGCACCGGCGCTGGCCATTAAAGGCGGATTCGGTTATGCCAGCGATGTATTCGCCATGCGCTACGAAAACAACGAGTTGATTGCGATCCGTGCCGGCTACGCCGAAAAAGTTCATGTCGAAGTTGACTTTCCTGGATACGATACCGTGCTACTGACGGTACGCGGCAATACTTTCAAGCCTGTCGAAGCGAGCGGCAGCCCACAGGTGAACAGTTTCGAGGCAGCGCCGGTATCTCCACGCAGCAGCCATGAAGAATATATCGAGCCTGAATCCGGTGGTGAGGTCGACATCACCCAGGCCGAATTTATGCTGTCTATCGGTCGCGGTATCTCGGAAGAAGATAATGTTGAGGAATTTGCCGAATTGGCCGAATCGATGGGTTTTACCCTGGGTTGTTCGCGGCCGATCGCCGACAATGGATGGTTGCCGAAGTATCGCCAGGTCGGTCAGTCAGGAAAGACGGTAAGCAATTGTTCGGTTTACCTGGCGCTTGGCATATCCGGCTCGGTGCAGCATATGGCGGGCATGAAACATGTAGCCAACATAATCGCGATCAACACCGATCCCGAGGCGTCGATTTTCAATATCGCCCGTTACGGTGTGGTTGCCGATATCTTCGATATTGCCGAAGAACTGCGAAATCACTTCGATTAATCTGCTCTGACTGAGGTAGAAACTTATGCAAACGCTTGAAAGCGCACGGGCCAGGTATCGCATACGCAGTGTGCGCTGGGGATTTTACTGGGCGCTGTGGTGTGCGGTTCTGTGGGGCGCCTGGTATGTACCCGGCACGGCGGTCTGGTACGAGTCTCCTTTCGTCGAACTGGGTTCGGCTAGCCAGGGTGAATTTCTTCTCGCCGCCGCGGTAATCACCGCACTTGGTTCACTGGCGATATTATTTTTCCTGTTTGTCTGGATAGGTGTTCTCGAAAAATGGGGGGAATATGCTCGAACTTTCCGCCAGATACGTATCTCGAAATGGTATTACCTGGGTGCGGTATTTGGTGGTCCCTGTGCCCTGTTTGGCTCTTATTTGGCGATTGGTTACGTAGGTCCGATTTTCGCGGCTATCGCGGCCTTAATGTATCCGGTGGTGGGCGCTACTTTGGCCCGCTTCTGGTACTACGAAAAAATGAGCGCTCGTGCCGTGGTTGGTATCATCGTTATTCTGGTTGGAGGGGCTTCGATTTATGCCCCGGGATTAATGGGTGAATTTTCCAACCCGGACAGCGGTGCCTGGCTCGGGTATCTTGGCGGTATCATGGCGGCTGTTGGTTGGGGAGTCGAAGGCGCTATTGCTGGTCGTGCACTGGATGTCAGCGATCCCGATGTTGGCATTACCCTGCGGTTTACCGGTGAGGTTTTTTACTGGGTTTTTTTGATTCTTCCGGCGATTATGATATTCAGTGATGCCGATGTGCTAAGCCTGATCCTGGCGGCACTCAATTTTTCAGTGATGATCTGGATCGTGCTGGCCGGTATCAGCTTCGCGTTTTGCTATGTTGCCTGGTATAAATCCTTTCCTTTGATCGGTGTTGGCAGAGGGCAGGCTATCGCAGCGCTGTATGGGGTATTTGCTGTGATCTTCCTTTCCATCTTTACGCTCAGTCTTCCTGAATGGCATTTTCTGATCGGTTTGTCGCTGACTGTGCTGGGTGGTTTTGTGATGTTCACCGAGAAGACTGAAATGCTCGAAGTCATTCGCAGCAGTGATCTGAACGTGGGAGCAAAGACATGACTAAACTACACATGAAAGGTTTCGTTCTGCGCCTGCTGGAGGAGAGCCGGGAAGGTCTGTGGGATTATGAGATTGCAGCAAAAGTGCTCGAAGAGTTTCACCATACCGGCGATTACTGGCGTGGTGAAGTAAGGGCCACGCTTACCGATCTGTTTTCAGGCGCACTGTTAGAAGAAATAGAAGATCGAATGGATGAAGAAGAGTATTTTGGGGTCGGGAAGATTTCAGTTAAGTTTCGCCTGAGCGCTTTTGGCCGCCAGAGAATGGTTGAAACTGGATTGCTTTAGTCGGCGTCCGGATAATATTCAAATTCGGGAGAAAATGAATGTCGGATTTTTGGGGTTTTCCAGGTGCGGACATATTGGCGGTTGTGCTGATTACCGTTATCTGCGCACTGTGTCTATACCAGGCCAGGACCTGGGTAAAAAAGCTGTGAGCTAACATCTAATCATTTCAGTGTTGCTCGAAATGTTCCAGGTCAATGTGGATACGTACCAGTTGCGCCAGGGTTTTCGCCTCCAGTTTTTTCATGACCTGCGAGCGATGTACTTCAACTGTACGTTCGCTGATACCAAAGTCGATAGCGATGGCCTTGTTCGCCTGTCCCTCGGCGACTTGCTTGAATATCTGTTTTTCCCGCTGAGTCAGCGTTTCGATACGAGCCATACTTAGCTTACGGGATTTCATTTGCTTTATGAGATCTGATTCGTGTTCGAGTGCCTGCTGGATGCGATTTAATAAATCCGTTTCGCTGATCGGTTTGCGCAGAAAATCGATAGCACCCCGGCGCATTGCTTCAACCGCCATCGGTACATCGCCGTGGCCGGTGATGAATATGATTGGCAGGGTCGACCCCGTTTTTAGCAATCGCTTTTGCAGTTCAAGGCCGCTCATTCCAGGCATTCTAATATCGAGTATCAGGCATCCCCGCCACGAGGCGTCGTGATGTTGCAGGAAATCTTCGGCGCTTGCAAAACATTGAAAGGCGTAGTCGGCGGAACTGAGTAACATGCTCATGGCATCGCGAACCGCCTCGTCGTCATCGATGAGATAGACCCTTTGATCACGGGTTTTATGATTCATCGATAGCCTCCAGGCTGAAGAAAAAAGTTGCGCCGCCACTTTTATTATTGCTGAACTCTAACTGTCCTCCGTGAGCGCTAACAATCGACCGACTGATGGACAGGCCGAGTCCCATGCCGGACTTTTTACTGGATGTGAAAGGTTGGTAGAGTTGTGTTTCGAGCTTACGGGAAATCCCTTTACCGCTGTCGATGATCGAAATATTGATGTGCTGCGACATATTTCTTGCCTGGATGATTATTTTACTACCCGCAGTGCAACGATTTTCGCGCATCGACTCCATGCCGTTACGCAGCAGGTTCAAGATGACCTGTTGAATTTGTATGGGATCGCATTTTATCGAAGGCAGGTTGTCATCCAGACGCAATACAATAATGAACTTCCGAATCTGCGCTTCGATTTCACCCAGACCCTGGCACTCTTGCAGCAAGCGTCGTGCATTAACCGTTTTCTGGTAACTGTCGTGTTGGCGGGTCATTTCCTGCATGCGTTCGATCACCGCGCCTGCACGGTGGGCCTGTTGACTTAGTTTTTCCAGGACTTCTTCAAGGCGTTTGATCTGGGGTTTGTCTTTTTGCAAAAAACGCAGCCCGGATTGTGCATACATGGAAATTGCGGTGAGTGGTTGATTGATTTCGTGGGCGATGCCAGCCACCATTTCGCCCTGGGTGTTGAGTCGATCGACGTGTGTAAGCATATCGCGTTGTACACGTACCTCTTTTTCCGCAGCGCGTTGATCGGTCAGGTCGCGGATCAGGAGAACCAGATTTTGTACTTGCTCGTCGTGAATTTCATGCATCGATAACACCATCGGGAATTCACGTTTGCTTTTGTCGCAACCGTTAATTTCGATGTTCTTTGAGAACTGGTATTTATGGTTCTTCGATTTTTGAAAGTAGCGCTCAAAATCCCGATAGTAACTTACCGCGACCAGGCTGCGAAAATGCCTGCCATGGATTTCGGATATTTCATAATTAAACATCGCACTGGCGGCTTTATTGAAAGTTTCAATACTCCCCTGGCTATCGATGGTGATGACTGCTTCGATCGCCGAGTCAACGATAGCCTGTGCATAGGCTTCGGCGCGCATCAATGCATTTTCTGTCAATTTACGGTTGGTGATATCGGTGATAAATCCTTCCAGTATTGCGACGCCATCGTCACGATGATCGATCACACGGCCCCTTTCCCAGACCCATTTTTCCGTGCCACAGCGAGTAATGATGCGGTATTCGATTTCAAATGGTTGTCCTTTTTCGGCAGCACTGCGCACCTTGCGATCAACTTCATCGATCATCTCGGGATGGGTGAAATCGCCCCAGAGTACCTTGTTGCTTTCGATTTCCTGGCGATGATATCCGCACAGGTCGAAACAGCCGTCGGAGACAAAATCCATCGGCCAGTGTTTCAGATTCAAACATCGATAAGCCATGCCGGGCAGGTTTTTCAGCAAAGTTTCGAGGCGATCGAAATCTCCGCCTGATGCCTGTTTGCTGATGGATGGTTGGGGATTTTTAGCCATGTATCCCTGTGCTAATGGAAAGTGTTAAACCATAACCATCAAATCCCCAAGTTGCAATCGGCGGCGTGCTGGGGTTTGATATGCGATTAGCCTTCAAACGGTAGACGAGCTTAATGCACGATCAGGATAGCAAGCAAGATAGCGACGTATCATCGCCCGAACAACATAGCGTCGAGGCGCTGGAAATTGCGATCGGCAAGCAGGTGCGTAGCTCGCGCAAGCGCCTCAACCTGACGGTTGCGGCACTGGCCAAGCAGGCGCAACTGTCGACCGGCATGTTGTCGAAAATCGAAAATGGACAAACCTCACCCTCGTTAGCCACCCTGACTTCGCTCGCAAATGCGTTGCAGGTTCCGGTGACATCGTTTTTTCGGGGCTACGAAGAGCAGCGCGATGTCACCTATATCAAGGCGGGTGAAGGCTTGCCGATCGAACGCCGCGGGTCCGGTGCAGGACATCAGTATCACTTGTTGGGGCACACCATTGGCAAACCCTACAATATCGAGCCTTACCTGATTACCATCGATGACAAGTCGGAAGTGTTTCCTGTGTTTCAACACGCGGGTACCGAGCTGATTTACATGCTCGAAGGTCGAGTCAACTACCGTCACGCCAACAAAACCTACATCCTGGAGCCGGGAGATACGCTTTTTTTCGATGCCGATGCTTCGCACGGGCCCGATGAAATACAGAAACTGCCTTGTCGCTATCTTTCGATCATCGTTTCCGAAGCGACGATTGCCTAGTTTGTTTCCTTACAGGAAACAATATTTCATTTCAGTTGACAGAAAGTATTCGCTTGCGTAAGCTCGGCGGGTTGATATTTCTATCGCTGGAGTAACTGACATGTGCGGCATAGCAGGTGTTTTATACAAGCAGGCGGGCACCCATGAAATTGGCAAAACCTTGATCGATATGCTCGATGGTTGCCAGCATCGGGGCCCGGACAGTACCGGGTTCGCACTTTACGGCGAGGACAAGGAGCAGTTGCAATTACGCTTTATCGTACCCACCGAAGCCGCGGCCAGGAAAGAGGCAATAGATAATATTGCGGCACTGCTCGCCAGTCATGGCGCGACTATTGAATCCGAGCAATCGGTTGGTTGTTCATACCAGATTGCGGTCAATTTCGAAGGTGATCTGCTCGAATTCACCAAGAATATAGAAGCCCACGCGAAGCTGGTTTCCGTCGGCCATACGCTCGATATCATCAAGGACGACGGCACCGCGCATGAACTCGACGAGATTTATCACGTCGGTGAGGTCACTGGTACCCATGGCATTGGTCATGTGCGTCTTGCCACCGAGTCCGCGGTTCGCCCCGAGGCGGCGCACCCGTTCTGGGCCACCGGGTTCGAAGATATCGCGATCGTGCACAACGGGCAGATTACCAACTACTGGTTAATGCGCCGTCGCCTCGAACGCCGCGGCTTCACCTTTCATACCGATAACGACAGCGAATTGGTGGCAGTGTATCTCGCCGACAAACTGAAGCAGGGTGAATCGCTCGACAGTGTGCTCGAGACCGCAATCGAAGATCTGGATGGTACTTTTTCATTCCTGGTTTCGACTCCGAATGAAATCGGTTACGCCAAGGACAACCTGGCGGCAAAGCCGATGGTGTTATACGAAACCGACGAAATGATCGCCATTGCCTCCGAGGAAGTCAGCCTTAATCGACTGTTCCCGGGACAATCCCTCAATTCAACTGAACCTGCACCGGGGACTTTTCAGACATGGTCACGATCGACTTAAGTCATAGCAGCATCACCGCTGCCAACGAAAAAATCCGCGCCTGCGGGCACGATGGTGAGGATGTCGAGATTGTCAATCCCGACGCGCGCCACAACATCGGTGTAGGCCTGGTCGACCCGATTACGGTGCGTGTCAATGGTTCCGCCGGGTACTTTTGCGGCGGACTGTCCGATGGTGCGCATTATGAAATCGAGCATAACGCCGGCTGGGCAGTCGGGGATAACATTTATACCGGCTCGGTCGTGGTCGGCGGCAATGCGGGCGCAATCGCCGGCGTTGCCATTCGTGGTGCGGAAATCGTGGTGCGCGGCAATATGGGTAGCCGTGCCGGCCAGGTGATGAAGGCGGGCACGCTGTGCTGCGGTGGTAATGCGGCGTTCATGGCCGGTTACATGATGTACGGCGGGCGTATTATCATTCTCGGCGATGGCGCGGCCAAGGTTGGTCAGGATATGAGTGCCGGTGAAATTTTCGTCGGCGGCAACATCGAAAGCCTCGGCAACGACACCATGATTGTCGATATGGAAACCGGCGAACGTGATGAAATCATCGAATTTCTCGAGCGCTACAAGATGAATTACCAGGGCGATTTCACCAAGGTGGTAAATGCCGGCAAGAAACTGCGTTATGCCAACACTGAACCGCGTTCGCGGCCACAGCCGTTTTTCGTGTCTTCCAACTCAAGCAATTACTGGAACCCCAAGGTGCAGGAAGATATCTGGATCAAGGGTGAAGTGGGGCGTTACCGTATCCGCGGCTATGGTGCATCGAAGCCAGTCCCGCATTTGAATGACATCGCCTTCGTCAAGGATGTCAGTTTGCATCAATACAAGCCGGAAGAACTCCAGGGTATAAACCTGAAAACGAAGATTGGCGGTCGTTATGGCGCCAAACCCTTAAGCCTGTCGATGCCGGTAATGATTGCGCCGATGAGCTTTGGCGCACTCAGTCGTTCGGTGAAGATTGCGCTGGCGCGGGCGTCGCGTCTGGCCGGCATTTCTGAAAACACGGGCGAGGGCGGCATGCTCGACGAGCAACGCGAGGAGGCCGATCAACTCATCTTCCAGTGCCTGTCGGGTCGTCTCGGCTGGAACGTCAAGGACATGCAGCGTGCCGACGCAATCGAAATCTATATTTCGCAGGGTGCCAAACCGGGTCTCGGCGGCCAGTTGATGGCGAAAAAGGTAACCCCGGAACTGGCGGCAATTCGTGGCATTCCACAGGGCATCGATCTGCGTTCACCATCACGTCACCCCGATGTACTCGGCGCCGATGACCTGGTGATCAAGGTAGAGGAATTTCGTGAAGCCACCATGCACAAGGTGCCGCTGGGCATCAAGATGGGAGCCGGGCGGGTCAACGACGATATCAAAATTGCTTACAAGGACGGTTTCGATTTCATCGAACTCGATGGTCTGCAGGGTTCCACCGGTGCGGCCAGCACCGAGGTACTGGAAAATGTCGGTATCCCGACCCTGTCCGCGGTACAGGAAGCGATCGATGGTTTGAAGGAAATCGACGCGGGTGACGATATGGACCTGGTGATGATGGGCGGCATCAAGGACGGCGTCGATGTCGTCAAGATGCTCGCGCTCGGTGCGGACTGTACCTCGGTTGGCACCTCCGCG
>Ga0164315_10002338_pt1 | contig 14540 bp, 18 predicted proteins | sample GuaBasSedimGuay6_FD_113737 | JGI IMG/M metagenome (GOLD analysis project Ga0164315, IMG submission 113737) | Subseafloor sediment microbial communities from Guaymas Basin, Gulf of California, Mexico - Guay6, Core 4569-2, 0-3 cm | ecosystem: Environmental > Aquatic > Marine > Hydrothermal vents... | reverse complement strand
TGCAGATTGAGACCAACGAAAGATGCCCTAGAAATTAACTTTATTACTGGGAGGCTGTAATTATGAATCACGCCAAAAGAGTCCCTAAATAGCATGTTCTTAAATATTTCAAAACCAAGCGCCCATCCCAGGGAAAATGCATCGTACATTATAGAGATTGTTGCCCCTCTAATTACGCCTCCTCCAATCGCCCTATCAATTTCTTCAATATCAATAGGGAGAGGAGAGAAAAACTCAACATCCAATATTATTCACCCCTCAACCTTTATAAACTCAATGGCCTTCCTGAGCTCCTTAACTATGTTCCTGAGATCGAGTATATTCCTCTTCACCTCCTCTAGGGATGAGGTCTGCTCCTCTGCACTTGCACTAACTTCCTGGGCACTTGCAGTCATTTCCTCGGCACTTGCTGCCAAGTTCTCAAGGGCTTTCTTGGCGTTCTCAACATGCTCCTGGGTGTTGGCGATTTCTGACTTAACGGCACTAAGCCTCTCCTCCACATCATCGAGCAGTTCCCCAATATTCATTAGGTAGCTGACCGTCTCCCTCAGGAAGTCAACTGAGTTATCTACAATCTTAGCTCCCCTTTCTGTCTCCTCAACGGCCCTCTCAACTTTCTCTTGTATTTCCCTTAGAATGGACCTTATCCTATCAGCTGCTCCCTTGCTTTCTTCAGCTAAGTTCCTAACCTCCTGGGCTACAACGGCAAACCCTCTTCCATACTCACCAGCCCTAGCTGCTTCTATAGCTGCATTCAATGCTAAGAGGTTTGTTTGCTCGGCTATATCAGCTATCGTGTTTATTATCTCACCAACGTTCTTACTCATCTCAGCTACTTCTTGGACCGCGTCCCTAATGACTTTCATAGCCTCCTGAATGTCCCCCACTTGGGTAATCGCTTTCTCGCCCTTCTCCTTCCCCTCTCTCGCTATCGAAATTACCTCATTGACTACTCCGCTGAACTCCTCCATGGCATCAACGGTCTTCTGAGTTACATCAGCGGTTATGTTCATTCCATCCATTATCATGCTGATGTTCTCCTGTTGCCTCTGGGCTTCAGTGCTAACCTGCTGAATTGCCTCGGCCACCTGATTTACTGCCTCCGTGATTTCTGAGGCAATCCTAGTTAGCTCATCAGCCCTCTTCTCAAGCGTTAGGGCAAGGTCCTTTACGGTCTTCATTAGGGTTCTCAGCTGTGTTATCGTTTTCCTCATTGAGTTAAGAATGCTTTCAAAGTCTCCCTTTGCATGCAGGGTTATATCCTCCCTCACATCCCCCTCAGCGATCTTCTCCATTCTCTCCGTTATTACTTCAAGCGTTCTGAGAACGTCCTGAGATATAGACTTGAATGCCTCAAGTAGCTTTCCTATCTCGTCCCTTTCCTCATACCTAATTTCCCCTATCATTTGCCTGGCCCTACTCAATCTTCCTTGGGCTATATTCTCTGCCACCCTGGCCATCTTAGTTACAGGATCAAGTGCGGATTTCATCAACCAATAAGCTACTACTCCGGAGCCAGCCGCAACTGCAACCATGGCCCCTATGCTAACCCACAATGTCTTCTTCAGTTGAGACAAAGCAAAACTCATGCTTGATTGTACAGCCTCTACTGAGCCCCCTGACCTTACTATCTGCATTGTCTTCGCTAAGTTATCGTAGAGGTCAGAGATAGCAATGTTTTCAATTATTATTGCCGTAACAACGACCAAAATTAGGGGAAGGAATATTGAAAGCGTGAGTTTTCTTTTGAACTCCATTTACTCCTCCACCTCCCATATTGTACCGCTATTTCCTTTAAGGCTTGGAAAGACGCTTTTACTTACAACAAACGACTTTCCGTCATTAGTTAGCTTCAAAACTATTGGAAAGATCATCTTTAGCATTGAAATTACTTGAAGAGAAACATTCCTCATAGAATCAAGGTTAATGAAAACGATGTCCCTAATGTCCTTGCTCTTCGTGACAACGTACTCCCCAATATCATGAACCTGTTCAATGAGCTCTTTCTTTTCAAATATGTTCATTATGTTCTCTATCCCAAGCTGCACGTTTACAAAGAAGCCATTATGATGCCCTACATTATCTAGCACCTTCCCCAGGGCTTCCTCGTACAGGGTCTTATATACTGCGTACGCCGAGATTGGGATCTTATAGACCACGTTGCCGACGCTTATCTTTCCTCCAACCTTTATCACTGGAACATTATCTATTAGATCTGTGTTCATGCCCAAAAGTTCTGCTTGATACTTATATATCGGAAGGGTGTCGAGGAAATCTGTAATTATAATGAGAGCCTTCTCCTTGTATTTTTCCATGATCCTCTGCAGTATTGTAAACACCGTCGGGCCGAGTACATCCTCACATGTATACTCAACCAATATGCTTATCTTTTCCTTTCCAAGCATGTCTGATACCTGCATAGCTCCCTCACCACCCGTCACATAATATAACATTACATTGAGAATTTTAAGTTTTATGTGCATTTTTGTTCAAAATTTATACGACAAAATGTTACATCTCTCGTTATTATTCTAACAAATATTCAGCACTAACAAAATCTGTTGATAATGAGGATATGGCCATTAGGTTAATACTTTATTTCAGAAAAATACACAAAATAATCCAATATTAACGCATTATGAAGTGCGATTTTCGAACTATCCCATAAAATAAACAGAATTTAAAAGTTAGGTAGATCTATTGGTCATTTAGTAATAATTCTAATAGTTTATTGAAATATTCTTTATTCTCGATAACCTTTCTGTACAATCTAGCGACAGTTGGATACTTCAAGTCAACTACCGCCATAATAGTTGATGGAGTAAATTTCAAGTACAATGCAAGGTACGCTATGAGTACTATTCGCCTCAATGAATGAACACCGCTCAGAGGAGTCCCATCAAGCTCGTTAAATGTCTTCCCACAATTTTTGCATTTAAACCTCCTGACCTCAAACCCATTCCGCCTCTTTATGAATCCTATCTTGACTATCTCCGATGATCCACAATAGGGACACCTAACCTCATCCCTTAGTTTCCTAACTGCCTCCATTACCTCTCTATCTGTAAGTGAGAGCAACCTTTGAACATCAAGAATTACTTCTTCCCTCATTTTTCCTTGTAAATTTTTTATTTTTTAGGTTTTATTTTTTAAAACCGTTTTTTTTTTTTTTTTTTTTTAAATTTTTTAACAAAATAATTTATAAATATTTTTTTTCGTACCTTGGCAAATATCCTAACACCTCGGTCTACATTGCGACTATCCTGATCAGCCTTATTATGTCCTTAACTTCCAGTATACCATGTACCTTTCTCTCTTCATCAATGACGGGCAAATGGTGTTTTCCAGTTTCAATCATGAGCTTTATGGCATGGCCAAGGGTATCATTGACGCTAATCGTTATGGGTCTTTTTACCATCACATCTGCAACCCTAGATGCCCTCGTAAAGGCATACCTCTTAAGCAGCCCAAAACCCACAACGGAGTACTTCCTGGGGGGAACAAAATAGCTCAACAAATCTTTCATTGTTATAAAGCCAATTAATCTATCCCTTTCATCAACAACCACTGCGGATGTCTCTTCGCTTGTGAACATTCCTATGAGCTCAAAAATTGGGATTTCGGGACGAACCTTTAGGAACTCCTTATCCATAACTATCCTTACGGGAACTTTTGATATGTACTTTATGTTATGGCTCAGTTCTTTCTTCCTAGCTAATAGGATAAGTTTCCTCTTACCCATTATCCTTGCAACCTTCCTTTCCATCCCTAAACCCCCAGAAAATCCTCAATACTTCTCTGTCTTAATTGCCTAATCAACCAACTCCTGTCTAAGTACTTACCTAAAGGATGTTGTAGTATTCTCCTAATCTCATTTAAAGCTTCCGTAAGTGTTTCAAAAGTTTGAGGAATATTTTCTAATGCCTTTCTTACCCCAACCCGAACCTGCCATACGCCAAGCGGGGCGTAATAGGCCGGTGTAACTTCCCTAAATACTATCGCACTTGCCTGCCTTTTTCTTCTCCTCAAATACTCCAAGACGCTTAACCTTGCAGCGTAATAAGCCCCACTTGTCTCTTCAGCGTACCCCTTTATTCCCCTGAAGTCCTCATAGTCATGAATCACGGAAGGCTCATCACTACCAAAAAGGGAACCTTTCAGCCAGACCTCAAGGAGCTCAAAGGAATACATCCTGGGGATTAAAAGGACTATGTACCTATTGCCCAGGAATTCGTGAAAGTACAACTCATACTCCTTTATAGGTTCATAATCAAGGATGATCTTCCTAAGGTAACTACCTATTGTGTCCTGAACTGCAGTAATGCTCCACCTTGTAGGCACTAACTTTTTCCTAACCCCAAGTAATCCAGCGGACAATAGCCTTATTATGTAATACTCATCAAAACCTGCCTCATATAAAGTTATTATCGCATCCTTGGCCTTAAGTTCATCGCTAACCACATAATCAACTTTCCTAGGTACCTTTGGGTTATCAACAATATCAAATTTCCTTAGTATTCCCCTAGGCCCCAGTGGAGGTGCGAATTCACTCGGAAGAACCTTAATGACTGGTTTTCCTTTTAAGAGGATTTCACTATCCACGGGCTTAGAAGACAATGCCAACTCCTGAATACTTTCAATTAGCCTCCCAGATTTCCTTACATCAACATCAGCTTTTACTTGACCCATAACCAGGAGAGACCTGTACTTTAGTACGTCCCCTATCGTGACGTTCTCCCAGGAGTTCGGATTATCTAGGTGAGATGTCTCACCCTCTATTGGGGGAACCAGTGGGCCAAGTCTTACCTTCGGATATCCATATTCTCCAACAAAAATGCTTGGTGGGGATGAACCAAAAATGTCCTCCCTATTTATTAAGGGAGTGACCTCTCGAACTGCCCTAAATCTTTCCAGAATGGGACAGACAGGCCTACCACAAAGGAGTTTCCTACCTTTACATACCGCACAAAGCTGAGAGTTAACCCTTATCATACGATTAATACTTCCCCCCTCTGGAGAATTTAACCTTTCGGTGTCCGATGGAAAACGATATAAGCTGAGTAAACTAATCTTTCATTGAGAAAACTCCCAAGGGTGTGGAAAATGGTTAGGGCGTACGTTTTGTTGACAATTGAGATAGGAAAAGTCCAGAAGGTTATTGAGGAGATTAAGAAGATACCAGGAGTTACAAAGGCAGATGCCGTTACTGGCCCCTACGACGCTATAGTTCACATAGAGGCCTCAGACTTGGGAGAGTTAACAAGGAAGATACTCCACGATATCCATAACATTGATGGAGTTATAGACACAACCACAGCAATTGTCGTCGAAATTGAAGAAGAGTAGTTACTTCTTTCTCTTCCTAAGCTCTCTGATTTTCTGAGCAACAAGTTTGAGTGTTTTTGCCTTTCCATAGGGGCTATCTACGATGAGCATTCCATAGGTCCTCAAATCTTCATCTACCCCAGATAACCTCGGGTTTAGTTTATCTCGCTCAATCTCAATTACTTTAACCCCAATCATCTCTAAGGCATCAATTATTTCATCTAAAGAGGGATTATCAACCGCGATGTTCCTAGGGACTATCCTTCCATATTTTTTGGTGAGCCTAGCATCAAGCTCAGAGGGCCAAACAACAAATTTTCCCATTTTAAAATCCCCCAAACTTTAAAAATTTCATGGGTTTAAAATCTTTGGGGAGCAAGTATGGAACGTGGCATCATAGCTAAAATGATCATAGATGAAATAAAGAATGGGGATATAGCGATAATAGAATATCCCAGTACATTTCCCGCTCACGAACTTCTTTGGGACAACTTAGTCATGAGTTTTATTGAAGACTTTGAGGTAGTCATAGACGATTTTTTTGGTGTGGGGGATATACTTTTCAGAACGTACATAAGGAGAGTCTCCCCTGAAAAGTACAAGAGGGTAATGGAGAGCATAATGGGGAATGTTAAGGCAGTTAAAATCGGGCCTGGGAAGATTAGCTATAGTGAAATAGTTGAAGAAATTCCTCTCACGTATGAGCTCTCAGAATTTATTAAGTTGTACTACCCAGGAATAAGGGAAATCCTGGCTAAGTCATCAAAGAGGGTAGTATTCATCACGGTAGGACTTGCCGAGTACTTATATTTTGGAGGGGAGAGGGCTCTAGAGACAATTCTGCTAAGTAGAAGTGTTCTACCAATAGAAGACTGGACTTCAATATACCTCCTGAACTTGGATCTAGCCCCTGAAAAGAGCGTTGCAGCCTTAGAAGAGATAAGCCCATTGGTAATATATGCCTCAAATAAGGGAGTTCTGGTGAAGAAGGGATGATTAAGGAAGGAGAGAAAGTAGTTCTCGTTGATCCAAGGGGAAAAAGGTATTTAGTCACCGTTCAAAGCAGGGATTTCCACACCGATCTGGGAATATTAAAGCTGAAGGAGATAATTGGCAAGGAGTACGGAGAATCAATAAAGAGTCACAAAGGACATGAGTTCAAAATTCTAAAGCCCAGGATAGTGGATTATATAGATAAAATGAAACGGGGCCCTCAGATAGTCCATCCAAAGGATGCAGCATTAATAGTTGCATATGCAGGAATTTCTCCAGGGGATTTCATAGTAGAGGCTGGAGTGGGAAGTGGTGCTCTAACGCTATTCTTGGCTAATATAGTCGGTCCCCAAGGGAGGATAGTCAGCTACGAAATAAGGGAGGATTTTGCAAAGCTTGCCTGGGAGAACATAAAGTGGGCAGGTTTTGACGATCGAGTAACGATAAAGCTGAAAGACATATACGAGGGTATAGATGAGGAGAACGTTGATCACGTAATTTTAGACCTACCCCAACCGGAAAGGGTTGTGGAGCATGCAGCAAAAGCATTAAAGCCAGGAGGATTCTTCGTTGCCTACACTCCCTGCGCTAATCAGGTGATAAGGCTTAGAGAGAAGCTGAGAGAGTTTAGAGATGTGTTCATGAGGCCAAGAACTATTGATGTAGTAATTTTTGAGCAAGAGGTAAAGAAGGAGTGCATGAGACCTACAACCACAATTCTTGCCCATACGGGCTACATAACGTTCGCCCGAAAGGTATGATCAGACGAGAGGGGGCTCATCATCGAGATTGCAACCGCTCTCAGGGTACCGTGAAGATCATCATCCAAGAGAAAGGTTTATAATTTGAATTTAAAGGTAATCCATGGGCATGGGCCCGTGGTCTAGTTGGTCATGACGCCGCCCTTACGAGGCGGAGGTCCGGGGTTCGAATCCCCGCGGGCCCACCAAATTCTGTTCTATGGTGAAATGCATGAAAGTTAGGTACGATCTAAAGAACAAAATCCTATATATCCTAATTAGGGAGGGAGAAGTTACCGATACTGACGAAGTAGCGGAAGATGTTTGGGTAGAATACGATGAGAAAGGGGATATAATGGGAATAGAGATTTGGAACGCTGAAATATCAAACAAGCTTCTTTTTGAGAACCAGAAAAACTACAAAACTCAATATACCCAAAGACACTAGAAGCATTGTAAAAATTTTAGGATTTCTCTCAGATATCGTTGGTCGGGAAGTTGTAGTTATCGGAGTATTCGGCTCTATTACAGAAAGATACAAGTCTTTCCTCATGGTTTCATTTCCCTTCTTGGCGACTATGTAGAGGTTAATGCTCTCGTTTAACGTCAAAATTATTTCCCCTTCGTTGGACTTAGCGAAGTTAGAGTCAATTATCTCTCCATTCGTGTACCAGTATATCGTTACTTTCTCTCCTTTATCAACCACCTGCCCCGAGGTGTTCTTCTTCAAGATTATGAAGAGCGGCTCATTAAAGTTAGGCCTAGCTGCCTTTATTATCCTGTAGATAACTCTCATTTTCTCCCAATTCACTGTTTTCCAGTCGTCAAGGAATATTCCGCCAGTATCGCCACTTTCGGGATTTAGACACCAGTAAAAGAAGTTGTAAATTCCCTTTTTGATTAATCAGTCGGAGAAAGCATCCTGCCAGACTTTGTCCTTACCAGTGTATTTCCCACCCCACTCCCCAATAACGAGGGTATAGTTGAGGCTCGTCAAGTAACCGAAGTGCGTCTCCCATATCTGAGGCATGTTCTTGGGGAAGTCTGGGGAATCGAAGTAGGGCATGTTGTAAACGCTGGGCCCATAAACGTGAGGAGAATAGACTACCTTGTCCCTGGGTAACCTAATGGGATAGTACTTGACTCCCATTAAGTTCTCTCCCCAAAATGTCCACCAGCCTTTCTCCTTCATCACCCTATCAATCTCAGGAACGTGAGTATACTGGGTCCCCTCAACGAAAATCAGCCAGTGAGGAGCAACTTTGAGTATAGCCTTGCCAACCCTCTCAGCAAACAACCTAAAATCTGTAGTATCTCCAGTTCCCCAAGATGCCTCATCGTGAGGTTCATTCTTTATGTCGGCCCCAATAACGTTTGGATACCTCCCGAACTTCTTCGCCAAAAACACCCAATCTTGGATGTACTGCTCTTCGCTGTAGTTATCGGTGTACCACAAGGGCTCAATTTCAGTGCAGCCAATCCTATGATAGTCAAGGAGCACGTAAATGCCAAGTCTATTGGCTTCTTGAATTATCTTTTCCATTATCTCCAAGCCAGTTAGGTTTCTTAAATCAGGGTTTAACTCATAGTTTATCATGTTAGGATTGGGCATCGCACCGTGAATGGTTTCACTACAGAAGGGAAGCCTAATAGCATTAAAACCAAGCCTCTTAACGTCTTTGAGGATATCTTTCCAGTTTCTGACGTTTAAGCCATAAACGATGTGATCCTTAAGCTCAAAACCAAACCAACTAACCCCAAACAGGTAGATTCTCTCCCTTTCTCCGGTTGTCATGTTAACTTTGTATATGTTACCATTAACTGCCTCATAGTAAATAGGAGATGCAAAAACTGGGGTCGGCACAATGTAATATAATAATTCATGATTCCTTTTCACTAATAAAATGTCGATGCCGGATCAGAAAAAACTTTAAAGGTGATACTCCAACCCATGGAGGGGTTTCACCATGAGGAGGGATCGACTTTGCTAAACTCCCAAGGTCTGCCATTCTAGTACTTCAAGCGTTAGAGAGACCAATGTCTTCTAAAGAGCTGGCAAAAGCAACGAACCTTTCTGAAAGAACCGTTCGCCACGCCTTGAAGGTTTTAAAGGATTCTGGTATGATCAGAGAAATCTACCTCTTAGAAGATGCTAGGAAAAGATTATATGCACTAAATCCTGGGCTTAAATTAGAGCACATTCATGACGGAATCAAGATTAGTGCGCTCTAGCTCTTCTTCAAATTTTGTGCCCAGTTCGAGGATCTCTTCAGGGGTTATCACATCCTCTCCATCTTCGGCATTTATTCCTGGGCAACTCTCATCGTAATAGAGCCAATATTTTACTCCATTAACCTCTACAGGCTCTTCACCTTCAACTCCAAGGGGCTTCCTTGACACCATAAATGGGTAGATCCTACAGATAAGGGGCCTGTGTGGGTGAACTTTACACTTCCCCGTCTCGGGATCGTGGAAGATACAACCAAGATCCCACTCCCTAACCGATAGGACGAACCTTATCTTCCCATTCTCTATTGAAAAAGTTAAGAATCTCTGGGGATCGTAGCCAGCTTTAATTAGCCTCTCAATGTCCTTGTAGGTTAGATAAACATGCCTACCCCTGCAACAGTCTAGGCAAAAGAGGCACTTGAACTTAACAGGCTTAAGGAATGGCTTAGGCCTGAACCTCAAGCCCTATCCTCCCTAACCTTTTCTTGAGCGACTATCATCAACCCCTGCCCCAGGAGGAACATTGCATAGCCAAATTCATTTCTCTCCTTGTACTTCGAATCTATCATCTCCATTATCCTACTAACGCTGTCAAGCTTCCCCTCCAAGAGAAGGAGGATCTGCTTTGTTACGAACATCTTTATCTCTTTAGCCTTCCATTCTGGAATTCCAATGGCCTCATTAACCGTTTCACTATCATGCTTGAACTCCATACCGAGCACCACTTAGGATTCGTTCCTGGGTTTATCACCTTTTCTAGATATATCAAGTGTTAAGGTGGGCATCAAACTTATCGCTCTTTCCGTAGTCCGCGTAAGCCCTGTCGAGCCTCTTGCTCACGTAGGGCCCATCCTTCCTGTAGCCGAACCTACGGTAGTACTCCCTAACTCCAACCCCGCTTATCACGAGAATCTTCTTCGCATCGAACTCTTCCCTCGCTATCCTCTCAGCCTCAGCCAACAGCTCCCTGCCGTAGCCCCTGTGTTGCCACTCGTACTTGGGCTTCTCCCCTATTGGAACCAGAGGACCATAAACGTGGAGCTCCCTGACTATGGCTGAGGGACAGCAGTTTATCTCCTTTCTGTGAGCCTTTTCGCTCGGGATCCTCAGGCGGAGGAAGCCAATGAGGATGTCGTTCTTTACGTCCTCAAAGCTGAGGAATATCTCCGTTCCGCCTGCCGCCTCGTAATCTTCCCTCAGCAGCTTGATGTGCTCTACCTCGGGAATCTTCCCGAACTTTTGCATCTGATGCCCAACTTCCCTGAACCTTATCTCTCTCGGCCTTATTCCCCTCCTAACTAGTTCCTCAAAGACGAGCTGCCCGAGGTTGGAGTGCTTAACCCCAGCAACTATCAGATGAGCAGGGATATCCCTCTGGATCCTCATGACCCTGACCCACTTTGGGAAGATCTTATAGGCCTCGACTAAGAGCTCAAGGGCTTCCTGGGTTGTGTAGGGCCTGTAAAGGCCGGCCTTGTACCAAGCGTACAGGGGAGCATCCCTAGTAACAAGCGTTGGATAAATTTTCAACATGTCAGGCCTGAACCTTGGATCCTCAAAGATCGTTTTAAAGGTGTATAGATCCCTCTCAAAGTTGCTCCCAGGAAGGCCTGGCATTATGTGGTAGTTAATCTTCAACCCAGCATCCCTCAACAGCTGTGTAGCCTTCTATCTCTTCAACTCCGTGACCCCTCCTCGTCCTCTCATGGATGAAGTTGAATATAGTCTGCACTCCAAGCTCAACCCTCGTCGTTCCAAAGGCGAGCATTCTGTCTATTTGCCTCTCGAAGGCCCAATCTGGCCTGGTTTCGATAGTTAAGCCAACCATCCTAACTTTGGCCTTCTCGTTCTTCCTCTGCTCATCCTCAAGATAGTAGTAGGGCTTCCTATGAGTCCTCTCCCAGGCCTTCTTAAACTTAGGGTCCTCTTCAAATACGGACTTGTCTTTCTGAAGGATAAGCCTTACAAGCTTCTCCTCAAGGTTCTCTATATCCTTAAAGTAGGGGAAGTCGTTCATCGCCTTAAAGGCGCACTTGATGAACCACTCCTGATAGTCCAAGTCAACGGCAGGGAAAGTTCCTCCCTGGATTATCACCTCGACCTTATCAATTGGATGACCGATGTCGTAAAGCTGCTTGAGCCTCGCCATCATGATTATGTACGGATGATAGCCGTACTGGGCAGCCCTCAAGGCCGATGGCTCCTTTCCGGTGTAGCTCTGGGGAGAGCCCACGGCAGGGCCTCCAGGACAGTAGATACAGCGTCCATGGGGACATGGGAAGGGCTTTGTCATCATGGCAACTACAGCAACTCCGCTGATAGTTCTAGTGGGCTTCTTCTTTAGGAGATCCCTGAACTCCTCCCTTCTATCTTTAGGAAGTGCCCTCCAGATTTCAGAGTTCCTAGGTAAGCGTGGAAGGTGATACTTCCTAGACACCTCTATCTTGAGCTTGTTTAACTCCTCTCTATCCTTAATCTCGCCACGTAAAAGGATCCTCACGATCTCCTCCATGGCTTTCTCAAACTCACCCATTGGAACACCTCTCAGCCCAAGTTAAGCATTAGCTTTAAAGTGTTTGCTTTACAACAATTTACAACGAAAAGTTTAAATTAAAGTAACTTATCATGATCTGAGGGGCATCAATGAAAATAGAGGTACTTGCTATATTATTTATGTTAGTTGTAGGGTTTAGCGGGTGCATCTCAACTGAAACTCCAACTATGACTCACACCACCCCGGAAAATACTACTACACAGCAACTAACGACTACTAAGCTCGATAAAATCTGGGTGTATGTGAATAACTCCGAATATAATGTAACTATCTTGGTTCCAGTAAATATTGCAAAAGAAGTCGAAGAACTTTTAGCCAATATAATAATTGAACAGATAGATATCGCCGCAAAGGAAGGATATAGTGGAGCTGGATTTAGAGTGTACGTATTGAAATTCCCCAAGGTTCCCGAGTCTATAAAGTTACGAGTGGATTTCAGTCCAGTACTCAATGGTACAATTGTCACATCAAACACTATCCCTTCGATTGGCATTGTTTACGATGGAAAGGTTTACTCCGGAAATATTACGATAAAAAAGCCATTAAGGAAAACTAAAGCAGATTATCAACTCAAATTTAGCGAAATAAAGAACAGGACAAGGCTAGGAACTATTTTCACGCTGGGGGTTGAGGTTGAAGTCTTCGTGGAGAAAACAGGAGATAATGAGTGGAAGATATTCGCAGTATGGAACAACGAAACCGTCGGAGGAATATACTATTCACGTGGATAGAAACCCACCATCGACCGGAATTATTGCCCCGTTGACGTAGCTCGCCAGATCGCTTGCGAGGAACAGGATAACTCTAGCTACTTCATCGGGATCTCCAAACCTTCCCATTGGAAGCCTTGCGTTGAAGTTGAAGGAGATCGCAATCTTCTCCATGTCAAACTTCATTATTGCCTCTTTCTTCAGCCTTTTTACTCCTTCAGTCTCTATTCCTCCCGGAACAACGACGTTCGCCCTTATCTTCTTCCCGTACTCTCTGGCTATTGCCCTTGTTAATGCTACAACGCCGAGCTTTGAGGCATCATAGTGAACCAAGCCCTTGGCAAATGGGAGGAAGGCCTCTATTGAGCTGACATTTACTATCACTCCCCCACGCTCCTTCCTCCTTCTCACGAAGTGCTGGCACATCCAGAAGACGGAGTCAAGGTTTATCGCCATGACCTTCCTGTAAAAGGCTTCATCAACCTCAAGGAAGTCCTTAAACCAGTAAACTCCCGCATTGTTCACGAGGACATCTGGCTCCCTACCTTTAAGCTGCTCCCAGAGGAGGTCTATCTCTTGTTTCTTTGACAGGTCAATCCTGAATGTTTCAACATTGACACTGAATTTCTCCTGAATTCTCTCCCTGACGAGGTTAAGACCCTCTTCGTTTATGTCCGAAAGGTATAAGTCAGCTCCAGCCTCGGCAAACCTGAAGGCTGTTGCTTTACCTATTCCCGAGGCCGCACCTGTTATTAGGGCAGTCTTCCCGGAGAGCGAGATGAGCTCATGGAGTGGCTTCATGGGATCACCTAAAGTATATAATAAGGTTAGGGTTATCTAAACATTATGGACTTTTGACACTGGGCTTTCCTCAGCTACTCCTGGGAATACCTAACGAGCAGGTCCTCCACTATGTACCTCTTTCAATAAAGCCCTCCCAATGGCCTCCATAAAATCCCTTGGCTCATCTTCAAAGATCTTCGACAAAGGAAGATAGCACACCTTTCCTAGTTCATTTAGCTGGCTTAGCTTTGGGGTTCTCTTCCTCGGCTCTGCTATTCTCAATACGAAACGTAGGTATTAGCTTTCTTTTTCCTCCGAATATTTCGGCTAGCTCACGGCCCCAGGAATAGGCCTCCTTAATTGTCCTGGAGTTTTCCTTCCTTATCCATCCCCTAAAGATCCTCTCATCAATGATATCACCTTTAATCCCCCTCTTAACGAGGTTGAGGTACCTAAACTCCGCATACCTCTTCCCCAGCACTCCAAAGATATCAGCCATGCAAACCACAAACACTGCAACTACCTTCCCTTTTAGGCCATCATTCCTCCGAATGAACTCCAAGACTTCAGGCAGGGGCTTTTCGTAATATATCGGGGTTCCGAGGACTATGAAATCCTCCAACTCCTCCGGCCACTCTTTTCTGAGATCTACTACAATATCCCCCAGACCTTCAGCAATAGCCTCAGCTATTCTTTTTGTTGATCCCCTTCTAGTTGAAACTACTATCATTGATCATGCATGGGTGTGGGAAGTCTTAAAGGTTCCTGAGGATATTTATTGTGGTGGTGGTCATGAAGTTCTACATAGCCAGCGAAGAAGATATAAAGGCCGGAAAGACAACGGATATATACTTCATAAGGACAAAGAAGATCCTTGAGGCGAAGAACATTCACAAGAAAGTTTTTGCAGATGTAACAACCACGTCACTCCCAAAGAACTGGAAGTGGGGAGTTCTCGTTGGAGTTGAAGAAGTTGCGAAGCTCCTCGAAGGATTGCCCGTGAACGTTTACGCGATGCCAGAAGGAACAATATTCCATCCATATGAGCCCGTTCTTCAAATTGAGGGCTACTATGAGGATTTCGGGATTTACGAGACGGCCTTATTGGGAATGTTGAGTCAAGCAAGTGGAATTGCAACTGCGGCATTAAGAATTAAGATTGCTGCAAAGTTCAAGCCCGTATACTCCTTCGGGATTAGACACATG
>Ga0164315_10002337_pt1 | contig 14545 bp, 15 predicted proteins | sample GuaBasSedimGuay6_FD_113737 | JGI IMG/M metagenome (GOLD analysis project Ga0164315, IMG submission 113737) | Subseafloor sediment microbial communities from Guaymas Basin, Gulf of California, Mexico - Guay6, Core 4569-2, 0-3 cm | ecosystem: Environmental > Aquatic > Marine > Hydrothermal vents... | reverse complement strand
TCAAAATGTTCTGGTGAGAAAGTCACTACTAACTTGCTCTTGATGCGCTCTGCTCTCACACTCATGAAGGAAATACCTGTTTAAAGGGTTTGACTAAAACGGATTGGTAAACGCCAGCTTCAAAATAAGGATCATTATCTGCCCAGGCCTGGGCCTCACCGAGGGTGTTAAATTCAGCAACCACAAGGCTGCCTGTATAGCCGGCGTCACCAGGATTGTTGCTGTCGATTGCGGGATGAGGCCCTGCGATAACAAGCCGCCCCTCTTTTTGAAGAAGCTGGAGTCGCTCAAGGTGAGCAGAGCGAGTAGCTAATCGCTTTTCCAGGCTCTGTTCGACATCCTGGCTAATAATGGCGTAAAGCATATCAGGACTCCTCTTCGTTTTCTTCTGGTAGGTGACGGGAGAGGAATATTCCCTGGATAACGACAAAGACGAGCGTTAGGCCCAACATTCCAAAGAGCTTAAAATTTACCCAAGTGTCGGTATCAAAATTGTATAGAACATAAAGATTGATGCTGCCGAGGATTATAAAAAAAGCAGCCCAACTCATATTAAGTTTTGCCCATATTTCGGCAGGCAATGTCAGATTGTGGCCCATCATTCGTTCAACAATGGTTTTTTCTCCGACGTGTTGGCTACCGAGGAAAACAATTCCAAAGAGCCAGTTAAGAACGGTTGGCTTCCATTTAATAAACATCTCATCTTGTAGATAGAGGGTTAGCCCACCAAAAACAGCAATAATCGCCAGGGTGATTAAGTGCATATTTTCAACTTTTCGGTGGCGGAACCAGGAGATACCGACCTGTATTATGGATGCTGTGATTGCAACGATTGTTGCGGCATAAATGCCGTAAATCTTGTAGGCAATAAAAAAGAGCAGGATGGGGAAAAAATCAAAAAGAAGTTTCATTTTTGTTCAGAAGAAAAGGTTAAGCAAAAATATCTACGCCGAGTAGTTGCTGGTTGTGAGTTTGCTCATCAGAGTGTAGCTGGTTCTGGATGTTAACATAGCTATTGAGTGCGCTTTGGGTCTGAGGAGGCAGGTTTCTGTCGCTAATTAGAGGGGATAGCGTTGTTTTTCGACCACTTGTTTCAATGGTGGCGGATAAGGAGAGTTGCTGCCCCTGTGGGTGGCTGGTTCTTGTCTCAGTTGCTCTATTTTGGTCGCTATTCCGAGATAAATGTGAAGGCGCAGCAGCGGTGGTCGCATTTCTGTTGTTTACAGAAGCGATCACGGTAGAATAAGCCGCTGTTCCATCGATGCGCATGAGTGGTTTCCAGAATAATATCTTACGATTTATAGTCCGTTAGGGGCTATTTAACGTGGAAATGCTATCTGTGTGGCGGTAAATGTGCAAGATTTTCCCCGAAGAAAGCTTGAATGTCGGTGAATATTGACCAGGCAAGCCAATAATAGTTCTGTCTATCTCAAATAGAGGGCAGCTGAAGTTAATTGAGGATTGTTAATTGTGAGACCACTAGATCGTTATCTTAAGGATATCGAATCAGATGCATTTCAGGCGGATAGTGCGCAGAGAGCTGTTGTTGTAAAGCTGGATAATATCTATCTAGCTTTACTGGAAGAGCCTCCAAAAGAGAGAGGCGGCTTGTTCGGTCGCTTAATAAAACGAGGCAAGCCAGTTGAACAAACACCTATAAATGGCCTCTACTTATGGGGTGGTGTTGGGCGAGGGAAAACATGGTTAGTTGATCTTTTTTTTGATTCGTTGCCGTTTGAGGAAAAGCAACGAATTCATTTTCATCGTTTTATGCAGTTTGTGCATAAGGAACTCGGAAAGCTTAAGAATGAGGTTGATCCTCTGAAAATTATTGCAGAACGTCTTTCGAAAAAGATCAGAGTTCTCTGTTTTGATGAGTTCTTTGTCTCCGATATTACCGACGCCATGCTACTTGGCCGCTTGATGACTGAGCTATTTGAGCGGGGAGTTGTACTGATCGCGACCTCTAATATTGAGCCCGATGGGCTGTACAAAAATGGATTGCAACGGAATCGTTTTTTGCCTGCGATCGAGCAGATTAAAATCAATTGTGACGTGGTAATGCTGGATAGTGATACAGATTATCGGTTGCGTGAACTGGAGCAAGCTGAGATTTATCACTACCCACTCGATCCAGAAGCGGACAGGATTCTAGACGACCTGTTTAAACAGATGGCAACCTCGGATATTTCCGATAAAGAGCTACTTGAAATAGAAAACCGCCAGTTACAAACCGAGAAATGTACTGATGGGATTGTTTGGTTCGATTTTAAGAACCTTTGTGATGTACCGCGTGCACCCGCTGATTACATCGAAATTTCAAAATATTTTCACACAGTTTTTATAGCCAACATCTTTTGCATGGATGAGATGAAGAATGATTACGCGATGAGGTTTATCAATTTGGTAGATGAGCTATACGACCGGAACGTGAAACTGGTTATTTCGGCAGAGAGCGAACCGGAGAAGTTGTATTCAGGGAAACGGCTTCAGTTTCAATTTGAAAGAACGATCAGCCGACTCCAGGAAATGCGTTCGCATGAATATCTGGAGCAACCACATTTACCCTAAAAAATATCAGATTTTTTTTGCTATACTTTTTTGAAATGAATAAAAAAATAACAAGATAAATAGAATGAAAGTACTGATTGCAGATGACTCAAAAAGTAACCAGATGCTTTTTAGAACCTACATAGAAAGTGAAGGGCATGAAGTGATCACGGCCTCTGATGGGTTGGAGGCGGTCAGCGCATTCAAACAAAAGATTCCTGATTTAATTCTTCTCGACGTGGTGATGCCTGTGATGGATGGCTACGAGGCAGCGGCACGTATCAAAAAACTTTGCGAAAAACGAAACCTCTGGATTCCAATTATTTTTCTCAGCGCAATGGTCAGAGATGAGGATGTAGTTAAAGGTATTGAGGCGGGTGGTGATGACTATCTGACGAAACCGGTTAGTCAAACAGTCCTCAATGCAAAGTTAAAAGCGATGAAACGCATTGCAGAGATGCGAGAAGAGCTGGAACGTGTGAATCAGAAACTAAAGGATTTAGCCGAGCTGGACGGATTAACGGGGATTTCGAATCGGCGCCACTTTGACTATACGCTATCAAAAGAATGTCGACTGGCAAGGCGATCAAAAGAGCCTATAAGCCTTATTCTGGCAGACATTGATTTCTTTAAACCTTTTAATGATAGCTATGGGCACCAAGCTGGAGATGACTGCCTAAAGCTTGTTGCAAGAGCCTTAGCGCCGCTGGTCAGTCGAGCCGGTGATCTGGTCGCGCGATATGGTGGTGAAGAATTTGTTATTATCTTAGCCAATACTGATGCGGCTGGGGCATTGAAGGTGGCAGAAAAAATGCGGCAGGCAATTGAATCGCTGGCAATTGATCATGAAAGCTCCCTGGTCAGTCACTTCGTTACAATGAGTTTAGGAATTGCCACAGAAACAGAGGTCGAGAATATCAAACCAGAAGAGTTGATCGAAATAGCGGATAAAAATTTATACAAAGCCAAAGAAGCAGGTCGTAATAGAGTGATTGGCTGAATTCAATTTGTCGTTATATTGGTATAATCATCCCAGTCTTTAACTAAGGGTGAAATAAATGGATAAACAGACACAGATTGAACTTGAAGCAGCGACTTTTCGGCGTTTACTCAAACATCTGGAAAAACATACGGAAGTTCAGAATATAGATTTAATGATACTTGCCAGCTTTTGCCGAAATTGTCTGGCAAAGTGGTACCGGGCTGAGGCGGAGGGGAAGGGAATTGAGATGGATTACCCTACAGCACAGGAGCTTATTTACGGGGAGCCTTACTCTGAATGGAAAGCTAAATACCAGGCTGAGGTGAGCGACGATAAATTAACGGCTTTTGCTGAAGTACAAAAAAAGCTTGCAGAAGAAGAGGGTTAATCTGCTTCAAAAGTAATAAAAAAGGGCGCTAATAGCGCCCTTTTTTATTACTTTATTTAAAGTCGGTTGGTTAGTGGTTTAAACGGTTGGCGCAGTAATTGGCCGTAGCCAATAAACCCACCACTAATGCGATAGCCATAATACCCAGCGGACTCGTAAACATAAATTCAAGAAAAACCACGTTTTTTCTCCTTAATTTGTTAGTACTGCGAACCACATCTCTTTTTTATTTTTATTGCTGTGGTCGTTTTTATCAGAGGTAGTCTGTCCCTGTCAATATGTTTGTCCGCTCTTCATTTCTGATTTTGGAGCGCAGCAATTCTTTGCTCAAGAGGTGGGTGGCTCATGAAGAGTTTTTTGATGCCGCTACTCAACCCGCCGCTAATGCCAAAAGCAGCGAACTCGCCCGGCAAATCTTTAGGCTCATTAACGCGTTGTAACGCACGTAAAGCCCCGATCATATTCTCTCGGCTGGAGAGGTTTGCACCGCCCGTATCGGCATGGAATTCACGCCAGCGAGAAAACCACATGACAATCATGCTAGCGAGAATAGAGAGAAAAATCTGCATTATGATCTGAGTGACGTAATAGGCAGGCCCATGCCCGCGCTCGGTTTTAAAAACGACCCGGTCGACGATGTGGCCGATGATGCTTGAGAGAAAGAAAACAAATGTATTCACAACACCTTGCACCAGACTTAACGTGATCATGTCACCATTCGCAACATGACTGATCTCATGCCCCAGAACTGCTTCAACTTCGTTTTGTTTCATGCTATCGAGCAGCCCTGTGCTTACGGCAACCAGCGCACTATTTTTATTCATTCCGGTTGCAAAGGCATTGGGCTGCGGGCTGTTGAAAATACCCACTTCGGGCATTCCAATTCCGGCTTCATTAGCTTGTCTTTGAATTGTCTCAACCAGCCAGCGTTCTGTTTGTGATTTAGGATTCTCGATGATGGCAACGCCCATCGATTTTTTCGCCATAAATTTGGAAAGGGCAAGCGAAATAAGGGAGCCGCTCATGCCGATAATGGTAGATATCAAAAGCAGGGCATTCAGGTCGAGGTCGACGCCATTTTCTGCAAGTACACCATGCAGACCAAAAAGGCTAAAAACGATACTGATAACGACCAAAATTGCAGCATTTGTGGCCAGGAAAAGCGCTATTCTCATCATAATGAATTTATCCAGAAGTTATTGGTTAGCAGGTTGATGAAATTCGCTGAGTTGAATTCACGCACCGTAAATTCAACTGATTCAGTAGAATTTCAACAGGCTGCTAGAGGAGATCAGTATACAGATATGGGGTTACCTTATTAAAAATCAAGGGAAGGTTTGCTCGGGTGAGATAAATAGAGATTTCATCAAAAAATATTCTCTAATTAAGTGCCCTTAAGTTGCTACAATTCGAAGCTAATTCGCCTTTTTGAATATTTATAATGAGTAATGTCTGGCAGGTAACAAATCAATTTTTGAATAGTGAAGCAGGCGAGGCATTCTCTAGTCTCGATAAGGTCTTTGTGCTTAAAGGTGAGACCATCGCCAGTGACCCGCTCAGCTATGTCATAAAAGTTCAAGTGGCGGGTAAAAATTATTATGTGAAATGCTACACCGGTGCGGGAAAGGGGCTTCGGCGCTATTTTGGGAAAAGTCGTATCCGCTCGGAATGGGAAAACCTTTTCTTCTTTGAATCACTGAAAGTCCCGACTGCAGAAATTGTTGCATTTGGTGAGGAGAGGGGATTTGGCTGGTTTAAACGAGGGGCGGTGATTACTAAAGAGATCAAGGGCACAGATGACCTTGATCATTTCGTTCGGGAAAATCCTGAAATTACCCGGGAACACCAGTGGATTGAGCCAGTTATCGAACAGGTTGCCAAAGCAACGCTCAATCTCCACCAGGCTGGGTTTGCGCACAACGATCTTAATTGGAGAAATATTCTGGTAACGATAAACGGAGCACCGAAAATATTCTTCATAGATTGCCCCTCGGGCAAGCGATGGATAAAACCACTGCTCCGATTCAGGATTTTAAAAGATCTTGCCCATCTGGATAAAGTCGGCAGGCAGCTTCTAAGCCGTTCGCAACGGTTGCGCTTTTACAAAAAATATACAGGTCGAAGAAAATTAACTCAGAGAGATCGTGCTGATATTAAAATTCTGCTGGATTACTACCGCGAACATAGAAAGAAAAAGGGGCTGGGTTAAGCACTAATCGCTTGCCGAACCTGTTTTTCAGTCTACCCTTATTGGAACTAATAAGAATTAACTTTACCCAATGCTTTGGGTGAGTATAAGTAGTTTCCAAGAGGCAGAAGTATGGATACTTGTGATGGCCGGTTCTCTTTAGAACCATTAAAAATAAAGACCCTTCTCTTAAAGGCAGTGTTGCTCTGCCTGCCTGTTTTATTCCCTCCGATAGTAACCGCTAATAATGAAATTCTAGTCGGCATGAGTGCTGCATTCAGCGGTCTTAATGCAGACCTTGGTCGTGGTATGAAAAATGGTATTGAACTGGGGTTTGCTGAAGTAAACGCGAATGGAGGCATTCAGGGAAGGACTCTGCGTTTGGTTGTTAAAGATGATGCTTATGAGCCATTGCGTGCGGCTGAAAATATGCGTGAGCTGATTGATGAAGACAGCGTGGTTGCTATTTTGGGGAATACCGGAACGCCAACAGCTGTTTTAACGGTGCCTATTGCCAACGAAGAAAAGCTACTCATGTTTGGTGCATATACCGGAGCAGGATTATTGAGAAAAGCCCCTCCAGATTACTGTATTTATAATTACCGAGCGAGTTATAAAGAAGAGGCAATGCTAATGGTTAATCATTTGCTTGACTCGGGAATAAAACCGGAAGAGATAGCCTTTTTTACACAGCGCGATAGTTATGGTGATGCAGGATACCAAGGTGCGGTTGAACAGCTTCAAAGTCGTGGTTATATCGAGGCAGAGTGGCTTGCACATGGTCGTTATCAGCGCAATACATTAAATGTTGAGCAGGCTGTAGCTGATTTATTGGTGGCGGAGGTCGAGCCAAAAGCGGTCATTATGGTGGGAAGCTATGCGGCAGCTGCCAAGTTCATCAAGTTAATGAAAATGGATCTTCCCAACCTTCTGTTTCTAAATATTTCATTTACAGGGAGTGATTCACTTTTAAGAATGCTAGGCAAGGATGCCGAGGGCGTGATCATTACACAAGTAGTACCTAACATGGCATCAGGTCTGCCAATTGTCCAATCGTATCTCAAGCAGATCTCCAGTTCACCTCTGCTGTTAAATCCTAATGTTATTTCTCTGGAGGGTTATATTGTTGCTCGAATTTTTATCGATGCAGCCAGAAAAATAAAAGGAGATGTTAATCAGGCCTCGTTATTGACATCGATGGGGAACTTTGGGCGGTTGGATATAGGCCTTGGTGTTGATATGATTTTAAATGAAGCTCATCACCAAGCTAGTTACGAGGTTTGGATGAGTCAAATAAGAAAGGGACGTTTTGTGGATATTGGTTCAAAGAAAAATGATTATGCTCACACGAATATTCAAAAGTGAGCACTTAGAAAGATTGCAGAAAGGTTTCTTTGAAGCACCTAATTGGCTTGAGAAGGCCATCCCCCGCCATTCAATCAAGCAACTGGTTTCAACCAGTATATTAGCTGTATTGGGCTATTTTCTGCTGATAATGAGTGTCTCTTCAATTGAGGGGGTGCTGATATCACGCTATCAGAAAACAATTTCAGAACAAGTATTCCCACTGTTGCTGGTCAGCCGTGATCTACAAGAAAATCTATCAGAACTCGTTATCTTTGAAGATCGCTTGGTGAGTGCGAGAAGCAGGCATGCACTGGGAATGACTACTTCGATTTCGACGGTAACACTTAGTACAGAGGACAACTTGCTTAAACTAAGAAATCTTATTGGTGATAGCGCTAATCTGACCGCCCCCTTAGAACATCTTGCAAGCAGCTTTAGAGATATTGAAAAGGCGCTTTATGATTTATCTCTTCTAAAAGGGACGTTGCTCACTACTCAGATGAGGTTTCATGGCTTTCAAGAAAAGATACGGCAGCTATTTAGCATGATGGTTCTGCTTGATGATGAGTTAAGCGGGAAAATTTCGTTGATGTCTATTCGTCTTCAAAGACATCTGAAAATAGAAGGTGTAGACGATATTAAAGCTGTTGAGAGACAAAAGAAAATTGACACTGGCTCAGCTCGAATGGGCTTATCGATCGCTAGGTTAGGGAAACTCTTGATCAAGTTTAATGCCTTAAAAAGTCGAGAGGAGCTACTTAATTTTAGAGATAACCAGCTGAAACAAGAGCTTGTTTTACTTCAAAGGCAGGTTAACGGGCTTTCACTTTTACTCAAGTCACCTTGGCATGAGGGGAGATTAAATGAGATTTCTGAAGAACTTAGTTTACATCTCCATAAACTCCATAATTTTCTGCTGATAGAGGATGAATCTCTTTTTAATTTTACCCAGCAACGTCTGGAGCAAACCAAGAAAATCAGGGTAACGGCTGAAGCCTTTAGAGGCTTTACTTTCGAGATGAACAAAGCACTTAAATCGATAGCGATTACCTCTGAACTGAAAGCTAAGGAGGCGATAGCAAAGGTGCAATTCATCGCAACGGCTGGTGGATGGATGGTTTTTTTGCTTGGTATTATTCTTGCCATTGTTTTGATTCTATTTTTGGCGACTATATTTCGCAGGATTAACAAACCTATTAGTACCCTTAGCAGTGCAATGCACAGTCTTTCTTCAGGGGATGTTTCTACCAGATTATCCAGTGGAACTGCCTTGTCGAGAGAGTTTTCTAGCTTATGGAAGGATTTTAACCGCTTTGCAGAAAGAACTGAGCGATTGCTTAAAGAACAGGAGATAATTTTTGATAATGCAGAAATTGGTATTTCCTGGATACGGGATCGTCGTTATGTGAAAGTTAATGCAAAAATGCTTGAGATATTTAATGCCAGAAAAGGTTATTTTGTCGGGAAAGGGACCAGGGTAATCTATTGTCATGAAAAAGATTATCTGCGAATCGGTGAAGGCTATTTATCTCTGGAGAAAGGTAATATTTATAGCACAGAGGTTGAGGTAAAAAGAGCCGATGGCTCAACATTTTGGTGCAAAATATCGGGGAAAAGCACAGGGTTGGGTTCTGGGAATGAGGCTGTTTGGTTGCATGAAGATATTACAAAAAGAAGACTGGCAGATGAAAAACTTTATAAATTGGCGAATTATGATGATTTAACTGAGCTACCAAATCGTTCATTCTTTAGCCTGATGCTTGATCAAGCAATCCAGCGTGGAAAGCGAAATAAAACAGAGTTTGCAGTTCTCTTCATCGATCTGGATCGTTTTAAGCACATAAATGATTCCCTTGGGCATGATGTGGGTGACCAGGTGTTGTGTGAAATTGGTAGAAGAATACAAAATGTTATCCGAGCATCAGATGTCGCTGCTCGGTTGGGAGGCGATGAATTCACAGTCATTGTTGATTCGTTTGGGACAACGACAGATTTGTTGAATGTTGCTGAGAAAATAAACCTCGAACTGAGCAGAAGCATAATATTTGAGCAACGTGAGTTATTCGTGGGTGGCAGCATTGGCATCAGCATCTACCCCAAAGATGGCCTGGTTCCTGGCGACCTGCTGAGCCATGCAGATGCGGCAATGTATGCAGCGAAAGAGATGGGACGTAACAATGCCCAGTTTTATAACAGACAGATTAGCCAGCTTTCTGAGAAGTTTATGGAGCTCTCCAGTAGTCTGAGGGTAGCACTTGAGAATAATGAATTTGAACTGCACTTTCAGCCAAAAGTTGAGCTTAAAACGCGAAAGATCATCGGTATGGAGGCACTGATCAGGTGGAATAGGCCTGGGTTTGGGCTTATATCACCGTTTGAGTTTATCCCGATTCTGGAAGAGGCTGGTCTGATGTCAGAGGTGGGCAGTTGGGTGATTCAAGAAGCAGGGCGTGCGTATCAAAAATGGGTTAAAAAGGGGCTAAATCCGGGCCATATCGCGGTTAACTTGTCAGAAAGGCAGTTTAATAATGGTCAACTATTAGATTCTTTGAGTGCCGTGCTGACAGAGACTGGAATACCCGCATCGGCTTTGGAGCTAGAAATTACAGAAAGCTTGATGATGGGTGATGCGCATAATGCCACTAATGTGCTGAAAGAGATAAAAAGCCGCGGATTTAGTATTGCGATGGATGATTTTGGTACCGGCTATTCATCCCTGGCTTATCTGAAACGTTTTCCCATTGATACGATAAAAATTGATCGTACTTTTGTGCGTGATATTACGACTGATGAAGATGATGCTGCAATTATTGATGCGATCCTCGCCATTGCCCGGCAGCTCAAGCTCAAAAGCGTGGCGGAAGGGATTGAAGAAGAAGAACAGCTTGCCTATCTTCTTGAAAAAGGCTGTGAAATTGGGCAGGGGTATCTGTTCAGTAAGCCAGTGCCTGTCGATGAAATGGCGAACTTATTAGCAAAAGGCTTGTGAACTTAGCAGTGCTGAATGCTCTTCTTGCAACCATGTGTTGATTTATTGTCGACAACTACCTGATGCATGGTAATAATAACATTGGTTTTTTTGATCTAAGGACCTATCAAGATTATGTTGCGGTTATCCAGGTTTTTTGTTTTATATCTCAGTCTGTTTTTTATTTTCCCTCTACAGGCTGGTGCTGCAGTATCTGATCGGTTTTCTATTGAACTCTATGCGGCGGGGTTGCCCGATGCGCGATCACTCGCGCTGGGCGATGATGGAACAGTTTATGTCGGGACGCGGATTGAAGGAAAGGTCTATGCGGTGGTTGATTCTGACCGGGATGGACAGGCTGATCGAAAATATACTCTGGCAGAAGGACTCTCTCTGCCCAACGGTGTGGCTTTTTATAATGGTGATCTTTACGTGGCGGAGATTTCAAAAATCCTTCGCTTTAAAGGCATAGCAGGGAAACTTAAAAACCCGCCTGAGCCTGAGATAATCTACGACCGGTTGCCCACGAACGCACATCATGGCTGGCATTATTTGAAAGTGGGGATGGACAAGAAGCTCTATCTCTCTATAGGTGTTCCCTGCAATATTTGCAAACCACGCCAGCTACTTTATGGAAAAATAATACGGATATATCCAGATGGCTCTGACCTGGAAATCGTAGCAAAAGGGATTAGAAATAGCGTCGGTTTTGATTGGCACCCACAGACAGGTGAGTTGTGGTTTACCGATAATGGCCGAGACAGGTTGGGTGATGATCTTCCCGCAGATGAGCTCAATGTTCTGTCAGAGAAAGGCCAGCATTTTGGCTTTCCCTGGTGTCATGGGGAGGCGTTAGTGGATCCGAAAATGGGAACACCACGTAAGCCGTGTGAACGATTTGAGCCACCAGCGTGGGAATTTCAGGCACATTCTGCACCACTAGGCATCCATTTCTACACAGGGAAAATGTTTCCAGAAAAATACCAGGGGCAGTTATTTGTTGCTTTGCATGGTTCCTGGGATCGCAGTGAACCAGCCGGTTATAAGATTGTTACTATTCAGTTTAAAAATGATCAGCCAGAGAGGGAAGTACTCTTTTATGAAATGGAGGGCGGCTATCAGAGTAGGCCGGTCGATTTTCTGCAACTGCCCGATGGCTCTCTATTGTTCTCAGATGATAAGCGTGGTGCGATTTATCGAATTAGCTGGCGCTGACTACTTCAGAACAGAAAGCTAATAGTGTGTTTATGTAGTGCTATACACCGGCCTTTCTAAGGAGTATTTAATAAAAAAAGGTCCAACCCTGAAAGAGTTAGACCTTTTTTCTGTCAGTTCAAATTGTAAAGAAGATCCGGCTATTTTTTCTGTTCAACGGTTAAAGAGATAGTACTGGTGTGGGTGATTACAACCATGTCCCCAACAGCTACTTTTTTAAGGTTCTCAGGGTTCCGGGCTGTGTGTTCAGTGATATTGCCCTCGGGGCCTTTCAGTTTAAAAGTATTGGCACCAAGATTGATTTCCTCGACGATTGCAGTGGTTACTGTGGTGTCCACTTCGGTAATACTCGGCATCTCACCTTTTTCACTACGGACAAGAGCCATTGCGCTACCTGTTTGGGCACTGGCGTTTTCGACAGAGACGACTTCTATGTCCAGACTTTCAATATACTTAGCAATAACGATATCACCCACTTTTACCTGATCCAGATTGCGCGCCTCGTCAGTGGCAATAAAGCTTTCGGTGTTGCCATCATTTTTGCGTAAGGTGACTTCGCGGGTTTTATGGTTAATAGCTTCTACTCTCGCGCTAACAGTAGCGCTTTGACTAGCAGAGAATGAGGGTTTGTCTGTGACTGGGTTTGTCTCACCTGACCAGACGGGTGCGGCAAATAGTGTCAGCATAATCCAGAGAGAAAGGCTTTTATTCATTAGTATGTCTCCATGATGAAATAATTGATAAAACGGGCTAGCCGATGCTACACACGATCTAGTTTGGTTTCAATTTTCTCTGCTCAGGTCTGGCAAAAGAGGGGCCGCTTGAAACACTGGATTGAGAAACTTCGTTTTTCTATCTGTTGTAAGCCATCTCAATAACGCCACCACCAAGGCACTGCTCAGCCAGATAAAAGACAACCGACTGGCCGGGAGTGATGGCGCGCTGGGGCTCATCAAAAGTCACTTTACAGCGATCTTCACCAATAATCTCCACTAAACAGGCCTGCTCTTGCTGACGGTAGCGGGTTTTTGCATAGCATCGAAAACTATCTTTAGCTGGCTTGTTGCTTGTCCAGTCCAGAGTGGTCGCTTCTAGGTGGGTTTTAAATAGCAGAGGGTGATGGTGACCTTGTGCAATAATCAGAATATTATTTTCTAAATCTTTACCGACCACGTACCAGGGGTCATCACTGGCCTCTTTGCGTCCGCCAATATCCAGCCCGCGTCGTTGTCCAAGCGTGTAGTACATTAATCCCTGATGGTTACCGATGAAGTTTCCTTCTGGGTCGTGCATTTTGCCTGGTTGGGCAGGGATGTAGCGTTTTAGGAAATCTCGGAATTTTCGTTCACCAATAAAGCAAATGCCGGTGCTGTCTTTTTTGCGGCTGTTATCAAAATCATACTTTTCGGCTAAACGACGAACTTCTGGTTTTTCTAGTTCACCAATTGGAAAGAGGGTTTTGGAGAGCGCCTCTTGACCCAGTGTATAGAGAAAGTAGCTCTGATCTTTATTGCTATCCACTCCTTTAAGGAGGCGATACTCACCTGCCTGTTGATCGACGCGGGTGTAATGGCCGGTGGCGATAAAGTCCGCTCCAAGATCTTTTGCGTAGTCGAGAAAAGCTTTAAATTTGATCTCTTTGTTGCAGAGAATGTCGGGGTTGGGTGTGCGACCTGCGCGGTATTCTTGCAGGAATGTTTCAAAAACATTGTCCCAGTACTCGGCGGCAAAGTTGACGGTTTTGAGAGGGATGCCCAGTCGATCGCAGACCTGTTGTGCATCTGCTAAATCCTCAATAGCCGTGCAGTATTCTGTTCCGTCATCTTCGTCCCAGTTCTTCATAAAAAGCCCCGTGACGTTGTGACCCTGCTCAATCAGAAGCGCGGCGGCGACAGATGAATCGACGCCACCAGACATGCCCACAATTACATTCAGCTGTTTGGACATGTGCTACCCAGTAATGACTTGAGAATTGAGAGCGGATAGCGCTCGCCAGCGAGATAATCATCAATTGAACTTAAAACGAGGGGACTGCGTAGTTTCCCTGGTTGTGAAGCCAGTTCATCACGGCTCATCCAGAGAGCCTGAATAATCCCGTCATCCATAGGCAACGACTCATCGTGAGAGGTGACCACACCTTTAAAACTAACCCGTAAAAAAGTCTCCTCTTTTTGAGGGTGTTGCCAGAGGTGGATGCCAATAATTGATTCGGGACGGAAGTGCCAGGCAGTCTCTTCTAATGTTTCTCGGGTGACGGCATCAATTAGCGTTTCACCTTCTTCCAGGTGGCCTGCGGGTTGATTAAAGGCAATACCATTTGAGGTCTCTTCTTCGACCATTAAAAAACGGTTATTTTGCTCAATAATTGCAGCAACGGTGACTCGGGGCTTCCAGACCATGGATGACTCTAATGATTAAAAGCGGCAATTATACCCGATGATAATCTTCTGGTAATCATCGGGTGGGTTTATAGTAAATACTGAGCTGGATGAGTCTTGAGCTAGGATTTCCTTGTTCGTTATGCGTTAATCAGCGTGACTACTTCGGTGATAAATTAGCTCTTCAACCGGATTTCCACCTACAAGGTGTTCTTCAATGATCCGATCAAGGTTCTCTTCTGTGACATTGTAGTACCAGATGCCATCAGGTTGTACGGCCATAACAGGGCCTGATTTACAGGTGGCGAAGCAGTGGGTGCGGGTGCGTTTAACTCTGAGATCACCTTTATTAATACCGGCGGCTTTATGACCCCATGATTTTTCAAATAAAAGAGCCCAAAAAGATGAGTGAGAGAATGAAGTGGCTCATTTACTTTTTTAATCGATAACATTATGGATTAATCGCCAGAATCCACCAACCCTATCAAAAGCTATCTTCATAGCCATGCCATCGAGGCAAAACAGACGC
>Ga0164315_10002336_pt1 | contig 14547 bp, 14 predicted proteins | sample GuaBasSedimGuay6_FD_113737 | JGI IMG/M metagenome (GOLD analysis project Ga0164315, IMG submission 113737) | Subseafloor sediment microbial communities from Guaymas Basin, Gulf of California, Mexico - Guay6, Core 4569-2, 0-3 cm | ecosystem: Environmental > Aquatic > Marine > Hydrothermal vents... | reverse complement strand
TACGGACTTTGCTCGGTGGGCAAAAAATTCATAATACCTGAAAATTTATGGTTCAGTACTTACACGATCGCTTCAGTATCCAGACACCAAACAGGGGCATCGAAGGGGTGGTATGGGGATTTTAGATCGAATGCGCTAGTACTCTGTCAATGTTCTATTGACGGGTAGCAGGAGTCGCCCAGATTTATCTTGGACCTTCCGTACTGAAGTTGACAGAGTACTAGTGCATACGAAGTAAATTCGTCCCCAGGGCAAAGCTTGCGCTTAAGCCCTAAAATAGCGGAACAAAAGCGAGTTATTAGCCCTATCGAGCTTGGTTCGATTAGCATAAAGGCGTAAAGCCTCATGCTTTTTTTTGGGGGGGACGAATTGACGGTTTGGTGTACGAGTGGCTAATCTACGCTACAACCCCATTTTTTACTTCGTTACGCCTTTAGGCGGTGGGCTACCAGCTAAAGCTTCAACTTCCATTTTCTGGAGAACTATTATATATAATAACAACCCAGAGTTGAATTGAGTGGAATAAAATCAGACAGGATCAAACTCTCTCAAAAAAGATAGATTTCGTAACCCATTGTTCATTCTTTTCATTCTTAATTTGCACACAAGGAAAAGGGAAAAAAGTTATTACCAATGACTAATCATCAACTATCCACCATGAATATTCCTAATCTATTGACATTATTGAGAATTCTCTTAATTCCAGTCTTTGTAGTCACATTTTATTTGCCTTGGAGTTGGGCAAATGTGTTGACTACCTTCATTTTTGGCCTAGCTGCTATCACTGATCTGTTTGATGGCTATTTGGCAAGACGTTGGAATCAAACTTCAGCGTTTGGTGCTTTTTTAGATCCGGTTGCCGATAAATTAATTGTTGTTGTTGCTTTGGTACTCATAGTGCAGGCTGATCCTAACCCACATCCTAGCCCGTGGCTGGCAATACCTGCGGCGGTGATTATTGGGCGTGAAATTACCATTTCCGCTTTGCGCGAATGGATGGCAGAGATTGGACAACGCGCCAAGGTGGCAGTGTCAATAATCGGCAAGATTAAAACCAATGCCCAAATGTGCGCATTATTAATGTTGCTTTATCACGAACCGTTGTTTGGTTTGCCTATTTATGAAATAGGTTTGCTGTCGTTGTATGTGGCGGCGATTTTAACCTTATGGTCAATGATGGTTTATTTGCAAGCCGCTTTGCCCATTTTGCTTAAAAATGAAGATGGAAAGGGGGGATAGTTCATTAAGGATAGGGAATGGGGATAGCCCTTTTCCCTTTCACCTGATAGCGATCACCTTTCCCTTCAATGAGCAATTTCCTGCCCATTCACACGTCACACCCTCTTCCAAAAAACCACCGACACTGGATAAAATAACAAATATTTACAGTTGTTTATTGAATTAAACTTGTTTTTCATATACCCTTTATGGCGAAACCATTTTTAAAGGAATAAACAACATGAAATTTATTCACGCAGCTGATATTCATTTGGATAGTCCCCTCAAAGGACTGGCACGTTATGAGGGCGCACCGGTTGAACAGATACAACAGGCAACGCGGCGAGCCTTTATTAATATGATTGATCTCGCCTGCCTTGAAGCCGTTGACTTTGTATTGTTGGCTGGAGATTTATATGATGTCGATTGGAAAGACTACAACACCGGACTGTTTTTCAATCAGCAAATGAGCCGCTTGCGCGACGCTAATATTCCCGTCTTCATGGTACTTGGCAACCACGACGCTGGCAATACTATCACACGACAATTACGGCTACCAGACAATGTCACTGAATTTAGTTACCGCCAACCCGACACAAAGCGGCTAGAACATTTAGGCGTTGCGATACATGGACAAAGTTTCGCCAATAAATCCATCACCGACGATCTCAGCGCAGCCTATCCCAATGCGATCCCCGGCTATTTTAATATAGGCCTACTCCACACCTCATTAAATGGCCGCCAAGGCCATGACAATTACGCCCCTTGCAGCTTGCCCAGTTTACTTTCACACGGTTATGACTACTGGGCACTCGGCCATATCCATAAACGGGAAATCCTCCATGAAAAACCTTGGGTGGTTTTTCCCGGCAACTTGCAAGGGCGACATGTCCGTGAAACCGGGGCGAAAGGCTGTACCTTGGTTAAGGTAGAAAACGGACAATCCACCCTCACCCATGTCCCGATGGATGTTTTCCGCTGGGAAATCTGTCAATTGGACGTGAGCGATGTGGCGGTGGCTGATGAAGTGGTAGATAGAGCACGGGGGGCCGTCACCCAAGCGAGGCAAAATGCCGACGGGAAACCGTTAGCGTTACGTTTTATCATTGAAGGCGCTTGTCCTGTGCATAATGATTTGCACAGTCACTCAGAACGTTGGACTAATGAAATCCGCGCGGCCGCTACTGATGCAGGCTTAGGCAATGTTTGGGTCGAAAAAATCAAGCTAAAAACACATGCCCTTCGCGCCAATCCATTACAAGACGAAGGGCCTTTAGCAGAATTGGGGCATTTCCTACGTGGCTTAGTCCAAGACGGCGACGGTTTACAAATGTTAAGTGGTGAATTTCGCTCCCTCAAAAACGCACTGCCGGCGGAGGCGCGGCAAAGCGAAAAAGGCGGCGGATTTGATCCTGACAATCCAGATACTATTCGCAAATTGCTAAATGGTGTAGAAGAATTATTGATGGCACGGCTACTTGTTCAGGAATAAACCAATGAAATATAAAGATTTTTATCGTTCATTTGCACCACAAAGGAATGCAGGTTGCTCAGCGAAGCGTCACGTACCACCACAAAAACTTCTTTGAATGAACTCTATCACACTAAATATTATGACGACTCGCACACGACTGGATACTGTATTTCGGCAAATAAAGGATAATAAAATCCTGGTTTCACTGCAACGCTCAGCTTTAGGGCGCATTCCCTTGTTGAAGGGTAATTAACGTAACTCATTGATTTTACGAAAATGTATGAAAAGCACTTATACAGAAAATTTTTATAAATCAATCAATTATAAAAATAACCTTTTTTGGAGAATGCGCCCAAGATGCTCAGCATCACATATACTGAGAGTACAACAGATTTGCGTCAGTCAACGGATTTTTTATAAGTAAGTAAGTTACTTATTGGGTTTAAAATCAATAGTCAAGCTAACCACAACCCTTGATTTTATTTTCACCCTTTTCAAGTGCGCCCGGTATATAACGAGAAAATTTTATCTGGATAACGTTATAGGCTTTCAATCAAGACGATTATGCGAATAAAAAAACGTCACTAGAAAATATTGGCGTATTTACCAATTTTACGGATGCTATCCCTCGATGGGATAGTATCCGAATTAAAAAACTGGCATAAGCAATTTAAACAGCAGCAGCCTAAACAACCGCCCCAGCATAAAACCTGGCATTGGCTAAAGAAAGTTGTAGATACGGCCACTAAAATTGCAGCCCTTTTGAAAGTGAAACATCTGCTTATTTTGATAGAAAAACTGAGCAAACAGTATAAAAAAACGTAACTAACTACAAGGATTGTATATAAGAAGGGATTTATAAGAAGGGATTTCTGGATAGTTACGGATGCTATACCTCGATGGGATAGTATCCGTTCGCCCTATCCGGCAATGAAGCGTATCCGTTGTACTTCCCGTATCCGTTATACTCAGGAATCATTCTGAAAATCCTTTATTATAAACAATCCCTGTAGTTAGTTAATTATAAATGTGGTTGCGACGATATCGGGAAGGGTTTGAGTGAATAGGTTTCGTTCATTATCAGGGAACGCAGGGTTGGGGGCGAGGGCGTTGATTTTTTCCCTAAGTTTCACCTAGAGCTATTCACATTCAACCCTTTCAGGGTTGGCATGGGGGGCAATATGACGAAAAATCCACAAACTTTTAAAAGTTGAAAGCCAATATAAACAATGGAGAACAATTCAATATGGCTGATAATAGCCGTAAACAGGCAAACGGCGCACGTTCTTATTACGATTTACTGGCATCCAAATATGATGATGCAACAAAAGAGTATAAATGGATAGCACCAGAAATCGTTAACAACCTCCTATTACCTCACGTAAAACCAGGCAATAGTATTTTGGATGTCGGCATTGGAACCGCTCAGTCTACAGAAGCGTTCCTTAAGGCCGGGTGTAATGTATGTGGCGTAGATATATCTCGCAAAATGCTAGACAAGGCCAAAGAAAAATATCCTTCTTTAGAATTATATCAAGGCAATATTGAAGAAGGCGTACCTTTTATAAGTACTCGTTCATTTGACATCGTATTAGGTGTAGGTATTCTTGAGTTTGTTACAAATATGGAAAACGTTATTGGCATTTTCAGTCAATTAACGAAAAGTGAAGGGTTGATTGGTTTCACTTTTGAAGAATTTATTGCCAAGCATGAAGTGCAAGGCCTGAAGGTTTCGGTTACCGCAAAAGGGGCGCTTGAGAATGTGCCGGAAATAAATAACTTTATGACTGTTCGGTATGAATATCAAGAAGTAGAAAGTATGATACACAATGCCGGTTTATCTTTACTTGAACATCAACATTTTATCGCGTATGAAAAATCTCAAGAACGCATACCAATATCTTATACAATTATGTTAGCCAAAAAGTGGGTTTAACCAGAAGGTTCCATCTTTTTTGACCGCTTTTCGCTAATTCATTGTACTAAAGAAATATGAAGGGTTGGAAAAACAACCATAGGCTCAGCGGAGAATTGGGAATTGGGAATATTATATTAACTTGACAATATCATATTAGCAGAAGTACAAAGCGAACCTTGTACGATTGGGCAGCGTAGTTTCCCAGGAGTGCAAGGCGAACCTTGTACGAAACCGGGCGTGATTGCTCATTCGTCTCAGGCGAACCTTGTACGAAAAAACGGCGTGATTGCTCATTCGTCTCAGGCGAACCTTGTACGAAAACCAATAACAGAGTATTACAATATGCAATTAAGTCATAAACAAATTGAACATTTCCATCAAGAAAGTTATCTCGCAGTTGGCCCATTAGTGGATGAATCCAAACGACAACAACTGACAGAAACCTTTTCTGATTTACAGAAACAATGGGCACAAGAACAGGGCGAATCGCTGGAAGATTACTGCCGAGTACTCAGTCAGTGGACAAACCTGTGGAAACAACACCCATTATTCGCCACTCAAATCCATCATCCTGAAATCACCGCCATTGCGCGCCAATTGCTGGGGGTGCCACAAATTCAGTTGTTCCACGATCATCTGATTTCCAAACCACCACAACATTCAAAAGCAGTGCCTTGGCATCAAGACTATGCCTTTTGGCCTGTCGATAAACCAAACGCGCTTTCGGCATGGTTAGCCTTGGATGATGTGACTGAAGAGTCTGGCAGCCTAGAATTTTTGCCCGGTGCCCACCTTGAAGGCGAACAAGCACCTCAAGATTTTCTCGGTTCGGATAAAGATTGGGGAGAACGTCGTGCTGAGATACGTAAAGTGCCCGTGCCAGCGGGTTGGGTGATCTTCCACAATTGCTTGTCTTGGCATATGACAGCCCCAAACCAAACCGATAAAGATCGGCGTGCGTTCATCTGTATCTATATGGATGCTAATTGTCGTTGGGAACCCAGCCATTCAGATTGGCATCCAACGAATGCACAGGTGAGCGTTGCGCCTGGGGAACGCTTTAATACGGATGAATTTCCGTTAATTTATACTGGCAGTACAACGGATTGACGGATTTTACGGATTTATTTTGATTTTTTTAAGGCGGAGGTGGTTTTTGGTAAATGGTTTCGTTCATTGTAAACTGGAAGTACAACTTCTTTCCTGATTTTACGGATTGGATAGGAAATCAACAACAAGGCGATTTGCCACCGGATCGCTTTTTATGGCCATTGATAGAATCTCTGGCTCAAGATGCCGCACTTTGGAAGGTGGGCTATCGAGTAGAAAGTCGTTCACTGAACAAAGATTTTTTTCAGAACGGTTGCCCTTTCAATAAACAACTGCCAACGGGCGCACGGTATTTAGCGATAGGTATCAATGATCCGCGTTCTGGGATTCATAAACCCAATGAATCCATACCGGCTTGGACGATTCGCTTACATCAACGGCAACTCGCCACCGTGTTTGAATGGATAAATCGTATTGCTGTCGGGGAATAAAGCTAAGCTCGTGATGCTATCGCTGGTTTTAACTTGAGCCACACTCTAAACTTGTGATGCTATCGCTGGTTTTTTAAGCTCGTGATGCTATCGCTGGTTTTAGCGATAGTATCACTTTAAGCTCGTGATGCTATCGCTGGTTTTGGCGATATTTCGTGATGCTATCGCTGGTTTTGCGATAGTATCACTTTTGCGGTAAGTCTTTTAACAAGTTAACGGATACTATCCCTAAGAAGGGATAGCATCCGTTACGTTATTTCGTGATGCTATCGCTGGTTTTTGGCGATATTTCGTGATGCTATCGCTGGTTTTTGCGATAGTATCACTTTTGCGGTAAGTCTTTCGTGATGCTATCGCTGGTTTTTTCAAAGTTAACGGATACTATCCCTAAGAAGGGATAGCATCCGTGAATTTATTTCGTGATGCTATCGCTGGTTTTGCGATAGTATCACTTTTGCGGTAAGTCTTTCGTGATGCTATCGCTGGTTTTGGCGATATTTCGTGATGCTATCGCTGGTTTTGCGATAGTATCACTTTTTCGGTAAGTCTTTCGTGATGCTATCGCTGGTTTTTTCAAAGTTAACGGATACTATCCCTAAGAAGGGATAGCATCCGTGAATTTATTTCGTGATGCTATCGCTGGTTTTGGCGATATTTCGTGATGCTATCGCTGGTTTTGCGATAGTATCACTTTTGCGGTAAGTCTTTCGTGATGCTATCGCTGGTTTTTTCAAAGTTAACAAGTTAACGGATACTATCCCTAAGAAGGGATAGCATCCGTGAATTTATTTCGTGATGCTATCGCTGGTTTTGGCGATAGTATCACTTTTAAAAAAACCAAAGGACAAAACGATGCCCCAAGAACTCAATTTACATTTCCAAAATGCCCAGCTAGTCACCATTCAGTTGGCTCAACATCCTCCACCAATGACGGTTGATTTTGCCATACCACTCACCCCCAAAGATAGGGAGGCGATTCGGCATTATTTAGAAGTCTATGCCGCGCAGTATGTGATGGATATTGATGATCAAGAAGCCGAGCGAGTCACCGTGCAATTACCGCAATGGGGACAAAGCTTATTTGATGCGGTATTTAATAATACGTCTGCAAAACAATTATTTGCTCAGTTCATCAATACGCCCAGTGACAAATATTTGGTTACCATTACCACCCAAACCCAGGAAATTTTATCGTTACCATGGGAATTATTGCATGATGCTGGGCAGTTTTTATTTGCGTTTCGGCCTTCGATTACGATTTTACGGCGGATTCCACCCAAAACCACGTTTCCGGCTTATGTGCGTCAATCGCATTTGCATATCTTATTTCTGATCAGTCGTCCGCAACGTGAAAGTTTTCTTAATCCACGCGCCGATGCCCAAGCGGTGTTAAAAGCGATTGCAAATTATCCGGCTATCACGGTGGAATTTTTACAGCCGGCAACACTGGAAAATTTATGGCAACGTTTGCAAAATCCAGATTTACCGCATGTTGATGTGATTCATTTTGATGGGCATGGTGTTTTTGATAAAACCGATGATTTAGTCCAAACCACGATTATGCAACTGGCTGGTGTAGCACGGCCGTTGCGTAAACAGTTGCGTGATTTGAAAATTGGCGCGAATACCGGTTATTTGTTATTTGAAAAAGCGGGCAAGTATGGCAAAAACGGTAGAGACAAATTTTATGTTCCAACCAGTTGGTTAAATCATATATTGTCAGAATCCAAAGTACGTTTGATGGTGTTATCGGCTTGTCAATCGGCAATGATAGCGCATGACGATCAGGAAATCGACGAAGAACCCATCGGCAGTATCGCTGTTGGTTTGGTCAAAGAAAGTGTGCCGTCAGTGTTAGCCATGAGTTATTCGGTGATGCCGCGGGCAACTGAACTGCTGTTTGGCGGGTTTTATCGGGAAATAGCCGCTGGTAACAGTGTCGGAATGGCTTTGGATAACGCGCGTCAGGCTTTGTTGCAACACAGAAAACGCCGCGATTTGCAACAGGGGCAAGCGCGCGTTGAGATTGAAGTCAGTGATTGGTTTTTACCCACCTTGTATCAATCGAGTGAAGACACGCCCCTGGTTTCGAGAATGACGCAAGAATCCCCGCAACCTCATCCGCATAATTTACCGGCCTTGCCATACGCAGGTTTTTGGGGACGGCGTAAGGAGTTATGGCAAATTGAAAATTGGTTTGGCGATGGGGTACGGCGTGTCGTGGTGAGTGGTTTTAGTGGGCAAGGCAAAACTTTTTTGGCGCAAGAATTAGGGCGTTGGTTATTGCAAACAGGACGTTTTGAGGCAGTGGTGTTTGTGGATTATTCGGGTTATCAAGGGCCGGATGCGGTGCAATGGGCGGTGACAACGTTGGGTTCAGTGATTGAGCAAAGTTTTTAACGAAATGTTAACAGGCTTAGACACTACCGCAGGTTATGAGCGTTGTTTGACTTTAGGTCGTTTAGGCCTTTGTTTTCGTTTTCAAGGACAAACAGAAGTAGCAGCCACTTATTATCAACAAGAATTAGATGAATTGGAGGAATTGGAACAGTCTAAGAGTGTATTAAGAGAAAGAAGTATAGTGTACACAAGTTTAGCCGATGTACTAACAGATATGGGACGTTATGCAGATGCACAAGCGGTTTATGAGCAAAGCTTGGCAATAAAAAATGGTGATCAAAGAGGAGAAGCTGTGGTACAAGGGCAATTAGGCAACTTAGCTCTATTTCAAGGTAAATTAGCAGAAGCCCGCTATTTTGCAATTAATGAACCTTCACATGAAGCAATTTATTTACATCAACTGGGCATGAAATATCAAATAGCTAAACAATGGGAAGCTGCCGAAAAAGCTTATCGAAAATCAGCAAATATTGAGGAAGCTCAAGGTAATTTATCCGGTGCTATCCAAACATGGATTCATTTAGGCATTCTTATGCAAACGATGGATAAATTGGTAGATGCAGAGCAGTGGTATCGAAAAGCAATTATTGCTATTTAGCACGAGAAGCTAAAGTAAATTTTGCAGGTACACAGTATGAGTTGAAAAATAAACATAGTGAATTGATTTTAATGGTTGTTCAGTCTGTAAAAAACATAGAAATTAGGAAAGAATTAGAATCTCAAATGGAAATTACACCAGAAGAATGGAAAAATATAAATTGTTGCTATTCAACAGATTTTAGCCGGCGAAAGAGATGTGGAAAAATTGTGTGAGCCATTGAATTATGAAGAAGCACCGATTATTATCGCTATCATTGAAGGGATTGAGCGGCCGGAGAGTTTGGAGTGGTTTGAAGAATGATAACTACAGGGATTGTTTATAATAAAGGATTAGATTTTCGTTATGTCTGGCTCTTAATCCTTTTTTATAGACAATCCATGTAGTTTTTGTTTTTAATCCTTTCTTATAGACAATCCCTGTAGTTCTTGAACTGGCATTGCACAGCCTACGAGTTTGAAGTGGTTTGAAGAATGATAACTACAGGGATTGTTTATAAGAAAGGATTGAATTTTCGTTATGTCTGGCTCTTAATCCTTTTTTATAGACAATCCCTGTAGTTTTTGTTTTTTATGAAGCATTTAGGTATATTTTGGAAAAAATTCTGTTGGTGACAGCGGAGGTGAAGGAAAAAGCTTTGGAAATTGATCAAAAGGAAAATAAATGAACACCGATTATAAAAATGCCGCACGTCGCCATTATGAAGATGCTGAAATACTGTTTAACCGATTACGCTGGGCTAATGCTGACCAATTATATGGTTTAGCTGCGAAATGTGGTTTGAAAGCCGTGATGGTAGGATTAGGTGCTCGTACCAAAACCAGCGGCGATTAAAAAAAACATAGCGTTCACATCAATAAATTATGGAACGAATTTATGACCTTTGCCAATGGACGTAATGGTGCAAAGTATGTTGGCTATTTATCAAGTCATAATCCTTTTCAGGATTGGGACGTATCACAACGTTATGCTAACACGAGCGAATTTCACCACCGTGGCGCACCGCCTCATCCCCGCGTCACTCCCCATCAATCAGCCGCCGCAACGATTGTTAAGAAAATCCTCCAACAAGCACAATCTGACGGTTTAACTTTAGGTTAAGTATATGATTCGTTTTCAAGAAGCCCTAGAAAATGCCATCCAATTGGTTAAACAGCATTACACTGATTTAGGCGGGCCGCCGGTACTTGTGCGTGATCTTTATGGTCGCATTCGGATCGCTTTACCCATCCAAGCACCCACCGATGAAAGTACGCAATATGACGATTTAGCGGCACTGTTTGAGCAAGCATTAGGCAATTTTAGCTATCCATCCGTTTTTTTATATAAGGATGAATTATTCGATTCTGACGCGCTATTTAATTCACCGGATAAAATCACTGTTTCAGGAGTACAAAGCATAAATTTTCGGGTATTTTGCCGAAGTCGAAAGGGCAACCCTTGTGGTTGCCCTTCTATTAAAATACCTGACAATTTATGCTTCGGTGCTTAACTTCCGAAACTTGAACCGCCAAACCTGACAGGTTTTTAAAATCTGTCAAGTTTAGTTTCGGGTATAATGGAATTCTCATTCCTAACAGAAAAATTGGCATGAACACAAAATTCCCGTTAGAAACTTTGCGAAAACTCTTTGTGAATGCTATCCCTGAAGAACAGGCGCAAGCAGATGAACAAGCCCCAGAATTAAGTCGTTTTTATGTGCCAAGCACACACACTCGCGCTTTAAATCCTAATAATATGTTGGTGGAAGGGATTCGGGGTAGCGGTAAAAGTGTCTGGTGGGCGGCACTCCAAGATGAACGTTATCGACAATTAGTAGCAGATTTATTACCACGTAGCGAATTAGCCAATATTCATTGTCGCGCTGGTTTTGGGCAAACCAAATCAGACAATTATCCGAGTAAGCAAATCTTAAAAAATCTGCTGGACAAATATGAGTCACAAGATATTTGGTACACTATTGTTGCTTTCAATGCCTTACCATTAAATATGCCAAATACTTGGGCGGCGCGGATTGACTGGGTAAAATCCGATCCAGAACGTATAGAACGCGCCTTCATTGCCGCCGACAAACAACAAGGCTTAAAAAAACTGATTTTATTTGACGCTTTAGATCGGGCGGCAGACGATTGGGGAAGTTTAAGACGCTTATTAAAGGGATTATTACAAGTGTTGTTAGAATTTCGTTCTTCCCGTGTCATTCGTTTAAAAGCTTTTGTCCGCCCCGATATGTTGGAAGATGCCGAGGTGTCGGCCTTCCCTGACGGCTCCAAAGTCATTTCTAGTAAAGTAATGCTAGATTGGCCTAAAATAGAATTGTTTAGTCTGCTTTGGCACCACTTAGGCAATGAACCTTCACTCGGAGAAATTTTTCGCCAAGTTTGTCAACAGCATTTTGGGCAAAAATGGACGCAACATGCTTCCACTGGCGTTTGGCTCATTCCGGATAAAATGCGTGTCTATGAAGAAAAACAAAGAGAAATTTTTCATGCACTTGCCGGCCCTTATATGGGGAGCGATGCCAGAAGAGGTTTTCCCTATACATGGCTGCCTAATCACTTGGGTGATGGTTATGACCAAACCAGTCCACGCAGTTTTTTAGCGGCTTTGCACACAGCAGCTTTAGATCACTTACGTGATAAACAAGCCTATCCTTTACATTATCAATCCATAAAAAAAGGCGTACAAGCCGCATCCAGTATTCGCGTTCGTGAATTGAGAGAAGATTATCCTTGGATAGATAGACTGATGACACCATTAAATGGACAAACGGTTCCCTGTGAATTTAATGCGATCACACACCGTTGGGGACAAAAGAAAGTTTTGAAAACCTTACAACAAGCCAATGATGAAGCGGTAGTTCGTTTACCGCCTAGCCGACTTGAACAAGGTTATGAAGGCATAAAACAAGATTTAATTGAATTAGGGATATTTCGACTGATGCGCGATGGACGTATCAATATGCCAGATGTTTATCGTATTGGTTATGGCTTAGGAAGAAAGGGGGGGGTGAAGCCAGTACGCTAAATTTCCCAAAAAACCGATATCCAGGCACTGGGGTCATTAAGTGGGAAAACTTCAATTTCAAAGGCAACCATAAAGGATTGCCTCTACGTTTAACCCGAACTGTAGGGGCAATCCGTAGCGTAAGCCCTCATGTCATTTGTTGATTTTAATCAATCCCATTCAGTGACCCCAGTGCCGATAATATCCAAGCCAGCTACGCTAAACTGCGCCACCCCCGAATTTGACTATTTACCGCCACCATCAGCGGTATCATACTCGCCATCGCGGACAAAAACGTGTTCAAGTCGTGATGCTATCGCTTTTTTTGGCGATAGTCTCACTCAAAAAATCTAGCCGTTATCAATATTTTTGACGTTAAGTTTTGTACACAACCCAAATGAGGACTGTCAATTCAAAGCCTAGTGTGACTCACCCAAAAAGAAGCGATAGCATCACTGAACACTCATAAAATCAATTGGTTATAATTTTGGTCCTGTACATAGCATTATTTTATGTTATGACAAATCTTTGTACAGGACAAAAAGTGTTCAAGTCGTGATGCTATCGCTTTTTTGGCGATAGTACCACTCAAAAATAACCAGATAGATTGATTTGGAACGAGACACATTATAATTATGTGATCCACAAAAGTGATACTATCGCGGGGGTGGAGCGATAGCATCACAAAATATTTTTGGTCCTGTACATAGATGACAAATATGAAACCGGATTTGAAAAATTGTCTGACTTAGACAACAATATCATAAAAAAATATGATGACACCATCATTCAGACTGCTTGAATACTCAAAGAGTAAAGATAATGAAATTTCAAGTAACGCTTGACCGTGATGAAGACGGTGTTTGGATAGTCGAATGCCCAGCGATTCCCGGTTGTATCACTCAAGGATACAGCAAAATGGAGGCCATAGAAAATATCCAAGAAGCCATTACACTTTGTTTAGAAGTGAGAGCCGAGCAAGGACTACCTTTGACAATTGAAACTCGACAATTGCAGGTGGCTATCTAATGTCTTCTTTACCCCATCTGAGTGGACAGCAAGTTGTACAAGTATTTACACGATTTGGTTGGCAGTCACATTATTATGGTCAAAGAAGAACATAATGCGACCCTTTCTGTACCCAATCACTCTCCGGTAGCAAAAGTACGTTACGTGGTTTGATTCGTGCCGCAGGGTTGACCGTTTCTGAATTTATAGCAGCATGTTAGTCAGGCATCGGCATTACCACAACCGTTGCAGCCTATTACCTATTTGGCAGCCCAGAAACTACCACCGTCAGCGGTGTCATACTCACCATCGGGCGCATTCCCATTTTTACGGACAGTTAAGTGACGGACAGTTGAGTGACGGACAATTGAGTACAACGGATACTCGAAATAAACGGATAATGCTCTAAATATTATCCTAATCTGTTTAGATGCACCAATACTAGGGCTGCTTTGAACCGTTCAAAATTGTTCCCTTTTTAGGCGGCTTCAGAAAACCATTTTCGTTTCTTTGTATTTATCCGTTTATTTCGCGTATCCGTTGTACTCAAGACAGGTACTCAAGACAGGTACTCAAGACAGGTACTCAAGATTGATAATGACCCTTTTTTTGGGAATGCGCCCCTCACCATCGCAGCCCATTATTTTCGAGCTTGATTTTAATTGAGCAAATGTAGAATGACTAAAGTTTCGCTACGATTAAAGGAAAAATACGATGAATAAAACCATTCGTGCCAGCGACATCTCATTACTTAAAGGTAAAATTTGGTCTACAGCGTACCTTTGATGAGCCATTTTTCCCAGAATGGCAACCGGCGGCTAAATTGCCAAAAATGACAGAATTCGATAAACGGTTTTTAGACCGGGCAAAAGAGGCCTATTTCAATTTAATTGAGTACCCCCATTGCTGGAAGATACCGTTAAAATGGCCGTGTTAGCACCTTTGTTAAATCTCGCTGGTTTCTATCGGTATCCTTTTCATATATCAACCCCGTAGGGGTTGAATTTGAATAGCCCCAGGTGAAACCTGGGGTAACTGGGGAACATTTAAGAGTTTTGCAACAGGCTCATCTATATTAAAATAAATCTTCTTAAACTCTAACTTCCGCCCCAAATCACATACCCTAAGTATTCATTGCCGTATTTTGAGTACAAACGTTTCGCTTTCTCCAAAACACTTTTTGCATTCCCCCCCCATTGCCGTTTTGTCGTTTATCTGGGCGCATTCCCATTTTCACCGACATAGTACAACGGATACTCGAAATAAACGGATAGGGCAGCACCGATCGTTCATAATTCTCCAATTCATTCTCTAAAATATATATTCTTCAAAATGTCCTTTCGCACCTTTAGTTTAATCGCGGCAATTGGAAACCGTGAAAAAT
>Ga0164315_10002335_pt1 | contig 14562 bp, 14 predicted proteins | sample GuaBasSedimGuay6_FD_113737 | JGI IMG/M metagenome (GOLD analysis project Ga0164315, IMG submission 113737) | Subseafloor sediment microbial communities from Guaymas Basin, Gulf of California, Mexico - Guay6, Core 4569-2, 0-3 cm | ecosystem: Environmental > Aquatic > Marine > Hydrothermal vents... | reverse complement strand
GGTATTTGCTTTGGATATGCCAGCGGCTTTTGAGTGGCCTTTATATGAGAATGGTAATCACCAATTATTTACTTCTGAACCGCCTAATAGACGCGCAGAATATGAGATCAGTTCCTATGTAAACTACAACACAGGTTACATTACTAAAACAGAGCTTAGCGATAACTTGCAGCTACCCAGACCGCCTGAGCAGCGAGTAAAAGATTTAGTTGAGCAATTAGGCGGCTTTTCAGAAAAACCAGAAACTTTTATTAGTAACCTATTTTTGCATTTTCGCCAGAATAAATTTTATTACACCTTGATGCCGCCATTGATGGAAGAAAATCCGATTGAGACGTTTTTATTTGATACGCGAGTTGGATTTTGCGGACACTATGCAACAGCCTTTGTTTATTTGATGCGAGTTGCGGGTATACCGGCGCGTGTGGTCGGCGGTTATCAGGGGGGCGAATATAATGAGGCGGGCGGATTTATAGAGGTAAGGCAAGCGAATGCACATGCTTGGGCTGAAGTTTGGTTGTCTGGTAAAGGTTGGGTGCGATATGACCCGACAACGGCTATTGCGCCTGAGCGAGTTGAGCAAGATGTTAATATTGAACAGCAAATTGCCAATAATGCTGTGAGTTTTGCTCCGGTGCAGTTAGATAGTCAGACGCTTTTCTTGCTCAAGCAAGCGCGTAACTTATGGAGTAGTGTTGATTATAGTTGGCATCGCTGGATTATTAATTATGATCGGCAGAATCAAGCGAGCTTTTTATCTAAGATAGGCATTAGTGGCTTTAAGCAAATGTTCTATTGGTTGCTCGGCTTGCTGGCAGCGGTTATTTTGGTGTTAGCTATTATGTTGTTTCGTAGACAAAAAACAGTGCTTGATGTTGCGCAAATTTATTACCTGCAAGCCTGTGCTAAATTAGCTGCTGTGGGTTTGCTTAGAGCGGAAAATGAAGGAGCTAACGACTTTTTAGAGCGCGTTACCGAGCAGCAACCTCAGGTAGCGCTGGCATTTGCGCAGATTACGCGTTTATATGTCAGGGTGCGTTATACAAAAGAACCTACTTCGGAGATTTTAGATCAACTGCAAGTTGCTGTTTCGAGCTTTCAAGCTAGGGTAAAATAGGCGTAGTTTTCTTAATAAGTTTATAGGCATTTAATAATGAAATTAGTGACATTTACTCATCAAGGAATTAGTCGAGTGGGCGCGGTGATTGATAATGCTGTGGTCGATAGTTTGGGGAAAACAGCTATTCCACAAACAATGCTAGCATTTCTAACGGCAGGGCAGCCAGCATTAAACGCGTTGCAGCAATTAATCGATAGCAAACAGCAACGTATCGCTTTAAGTGATGTTAAGTTATTGGCTCCTATTCCAAGACCAGGTAAATTTTTAGGTGTAGGTTTAAATTATGCCGATCATATTGCTGAAACGGCCTTGGAAAAACCAGAATATCCGACTTTTTTTACTAAGCAAAGCACTTGTGTGATTGCTCAAGGTGAGGCTATTCATGTGCCGAAAGTATCGGAAAAGTTAGATTACGAAGTGGAGTTAGCTTTTGTTATTGGGCGGCGTTGTCGGCATGTTTCACTAGCAAATGCACATAAAGTTATTGCTGGCTATACTTTGGTCAATGATGTCTCGGTACGTGATTGGCAGTTTCGCTCGCCAACTTGGACGCTAGGTAAGTCATTTGATACTCATGGACCCATGGGGCCATGGATTGTTACTGCGGATGAAATCAGTGATCCGCATAATTTGAATTTAAAAACTTGGATAGGCGATGAATTACGCCAATCATCGAATACCCAATATATGATTTTTAATTGCTATGAAATGATTGCTTATTTAACGCAGGCGATGACTTTAGAGCCGGGGGATGTTATTGCTACCGGTACGCCAAGTGGTGTCGGCGTTAAAATGAAGCCGCGCGGTTATATGAAGGCAGGGCAAACGGTAAAAATCGAGATTGAGCATGTTGGTTCCTTAGTTAACCCTGTGATTGATGAGCCAGATGACTTTGTTTTGCCGCTATAGTTGATTGGGCTATACGGGACAAATGAAAACTGTAGGGCGTGGCTTTAGCCCGCCTTTAGAGACGATGCGTGGCATTAGCGGGCTAAGGCCAATAATATAGAATGTCTCGTGTTAAGTACGTAACCGCTGATTGCAAAGGCGGACTTCAGTTCGCCCAATAGTTTCAGTTTTTACCGCAACAACGTTTAAATTTTTTGCCACTACCACAGGCGCAAGGCGCATTCAGTCCTTGGTTCATTGGACCTTCACTCGATCCGACAGATTTAACTTTGCCATCTAGGTAAAACCAGTGGCCTTGTTTTTTTACAAAGCGACTGATTTCATTCATTACTTTTGCTTCGTCATCCTGAGTAAAATAGGCTTTAAACTCAACGATACCTTTGCTATCTTTTTCTGTGCCTTTTTTAGTGGAAATAATATCTAAGCTGGTCCATTCGCCCGTTTCTTTGGAGAAATCGATCGCTTCAGGGCGGCTAGGCACATCCCATGTTTGTAATAAATAATCTCCATTACGCATTGCATAAGCAGTAAAGCGTGCACGCATTAAAGCTTTGGCTGTGGTTGCGTGGCTTTTTCCGGAATGTAGCAGTCCACAGCACTGATCATAAGAAAGGTCGGAGCCGCAAAGGCAGTTGTTAGGCGTAGTCATTTTCAGGTATTAATTAGGTAGGAATGATAATGTTGGTTTCTTTCTTTCTCAGTACTATTTTAATTGAACTGCTTAGCTATTTAAACATATCCCAACCATCGCTTTAATACTATCTAGTTCACTTTGTAGTTTGGTCAGTGCATTGTCGCAGTCTGCTGAGCTTAGCCGTAATTCTTGAATGGCTTGATCAGTGTTGTTAGCTTCATGATTATCGCCAATATTGATATGCGCTAGTAGGCTGTCGTTGAGATAGGTAAGTAAGTTGAGCTGATAGTGGTTACCTCGGTAATGCGGGTTATGGTGATGATAGACCACCTCGACCACTTCAGGCGGCATATCCCATGACTTTAATAGCCAGCTACCCAATTCTGCATGATTTACCCCTAAAGAAAATTTTTCTAACTGATATAAGTTCAGTGAGGGGTTTGCTTCTGCTAGGTCAGAGAGTATTTTAAATTCCTTAATAAATTGGTCGGCTAATAGCGGTAAGCCAATATTATGCATTAAGGCGACGAAAAAAACGGTTTGTGTTTCGAATCTATATTCAGCAGGTAGTTTTTTATTTAAATCAGTCATTAAATGCGTGCTTGCTAAAGCATGCGTCCAAAATGAGCGAGTGCCAATGATGCCTTCTATCGGGGCTTTAAGTGGCGACAATGCCGATAAGCCTAAGACTAGATCAAAGACAAATTGATAGCCGAGTACACGACTGATCGCGTCATGTACGCTGGTAATTTTACCTTTATAGCCATATAGCGGGGAGCCTGCCCAGCGAATGACTTGTGTTGTGAGTAAGGGGTCTAGTTCGACAATAGCAGCTAATTTACGTGCATCTGCTAATGGATCTGCTGCTAGTTTCATAATACGTGCAGCAATACCAGGTAGAGGGGGCAGTTGCTTGATTTGACTCACTGCGGCTCTTAAATCAACCGGCGGAGTTATTGGCGCGCTTTTGCTGTCTATGCATTGAAACGTCCAATTAATTAGCGATGGTTCCATATTGGTATCCTAATTAGTTAAGTTCGAGACGTTTTAGTTTTCTATATAGTGTGCGTTCGCTAATATCCATTTCGGCGGCAATAAGCTTACGGTTACCTTGGTATTTACTTAACAACGAATTGATCACATCATATTCCATTCGTATTAGTGGGTTTGTGTTGTTGTGTGATTCCGGTTTGGAGGGCTGGGTATACTCAATCTCTTGGCTCTGTTGCGGCATATAAGTGATGTCATTTTCTGTTATATGTTGATCCGTACAAAGGCTGCAGGCTAGTTGTAAGCAGTTTTTTAGTTCTCTGATATTGCCTGGCCACGTATGTTTTAACAGCTTAATTAGAGCTGGTTTAGCAATGCTATATTGTTGCTCATCGCGTTGCCCCAGTTGCGCTAATAAATACTGACTTACTTCAGGGATATCGTGCAATCGTTCGCGCAATGAGGGTACTTGTATGGGAAATACGGATAAGCGGTAATATAAATCTTCACGGAATTGTCCTGCTTTAATCATTTCAGGTAAATTTCTGTGGGTTGCACAAATAATACGCACATTTGATTTTAATGCTGTTGTACTGCCAACTCTTCTGAACTGACCAGACTCCAGAGCGCGTAATAACTTAGGTTGCTGAGCTAAAGGCAGGTCGCCTATTTCATCAAGAAATAAAGTGCCTTTATCGGACAATTCAAAGAGTCCTTTTTTTGCGCTGGTTGCTCCTGTAAAAGCGCCTTTTTCATGTCCAAAAAGTTCACTTTCAAATAAGTCATTACTGAGCACTGTACAGTCTACTACGACTAATTCATGCTCTTTACATTTGGAGTGTTGATGGATAAATTCAGCGGCAAGCTCTTTACCTGTGCCTGTTTCGCCCATTAAAAAAACAGGCGCGCGCGTGTTAGCTGCTTGGCTTAGTTTTTGTTGGTAGGTGGTAAATGCTGCACAACTACCCGCCATATTCTGCGTGTTGCAGGTTTTTAATGTATTCGTGGCGTGCGTGATGGACTCTCCCAAGTAGATTTTGCCATCGTTATCTAGGAGAGGGTAGCCGCGTATTGTTAACTGTTGATCTGCTTGTCTTTCAATTGCATCATAAGCTTCTAGCTTTTGGAATAATTGTTGATGACGGCAATTAGGTGCTTTATTGCAGCAGGGCTGGCCAATAAAGTCAGCTCTAGAAACAGAGAATTGTTGTTCCCATGCTTTGTTTAATCCCACGACAGTGAGCGTGTTATCAATAATGATAAACGGACGTTCGTGCGTTTCTAATAGAGACTCAAGTGAAATTGAATTTTCAAGCATAGTATCTTTAATTTAAGACAATTCGCCATGACCGTCATTCTGACCTGTCATCGTTGTCAGGGGTGCTGACAAAAATGTCAGTCTAGTGAGGTTATTTTAGTTCAATACAGCTGTATTTCAAGGCTTTTAAAAGTTGGCATCAGGATTGCAGTATAAGATTTGTAATTTGAATTTTTTATTGCCACACCTGCTGCAAAGCAGGGCCGGAAAGCTTCAGGTCTTTTGTCATATTAAAGATAGCTGGGTTGTGTAGTCTAAAAGGATAACCTGATGAAAGTATATAAATTGATATTGGCTATTTCAATGATGTTATTTAGTTTTGTGTCATTTTCTGCGAGTATTCCATTTGATGTTTATGGTGCTGAATTAACAACGGGTAATAAATACGCAGGAGGGATTAATCTTGTGCTGGATGGTAAGACGATGAAACGCGTAGGTGGAGGAAATATATTAAACAGTGTGCTGGATGGAAAAAGCTTAGCTTATGCATATTGTATTGATATATTACACAGTATAGGGTTAAGAAGGACGTATAGCGCTAACTATAATAATAAGGCTGATTTTTCTGATCGTCCTGAATTAACGGAAAAAAATGGCGGTAAGATTGCATGGTTAATTTTGAATATCGCTGAGACTGCCGTTAAAAAATATCAGCAAGCTGGTTTACAGGCATTAATTTGGGAGCAAGTTTACGGTGCTTCAAGGTTCACACTTAAGGCCTCTACAAATGATAGGATAGAAACTGCATACCAACAATATTCAGCTGCATTAGTTGGTAATACCGCATCTGTTAATAGTGTATTATGGATTGACCCTTACCATAGATCTACTGCAAAGCAGGATCTAGTCGCTTGGGGAGATGGTTTTAACTTAGAGGAGCCAGCAAGTGTGCCTGCTCCAGCACCTATATTGCTACTTATTCTTGGGTTGTTGGGATTAACTATAGTGTCACGCAAAACGGTTAGAGTTAATGTGTAACTTTCTATGAGCTGTGCCGTTTTCTATTGATTCAGGTTTATTTTAAACACGTCATCTGGTATTGAAAAAAACCAGACGACGTGTTTTTTTTTGATTATTGCCAGCTTACTATGTCGATTAGGATGTTTTGTTGTATATTGGTTGCGACTTAAAACTGTCATAATGTATTATTATTTACCTTCAAACTTGAGCGAGCAAAATAATGAAAGCGGATATTGGATTAATAGGCCTTGCGGTCATGGGGCAAAATTTAGTCTTAAACATGAATGACCATGGATTTAAAGTGGCGGTTCATAATCGTTCAGCAGGAAAAACAGATGACTTTTTAGCAGGCCCAGCGGCCGGTACCGAAATTACGGGCACTTATTCATTACAAGAATTAGTTGATGGCTTGAAGAGTCCGCGTGTGGTTATGTTAATGGTCAAAGCGGGTGAAGTGGTTGATAGTTATATCGATCAATTAACACCTCTATTATCTGCTGGCGATGTGATTATCGACGGCGGCAATTCTTTATATATGGATAGTAACCGTCGCACGGTTGATTTGGCTGCAAAAGATATTTTATATGTCGGCTCTGGCGTTTCTGGTGGTGAAGAAGGTGCGCGTAATGGGCCTTCAATTATGCCAGGTGGAAATAAAGCCGCTTGGCCAATCGTACAGCCAATTTTACAAGCGATCTCTGCGAAAGTAGACGGTGAACCATGTTGTCAGTGGGTTGGTGAAGAAGGTGCTGGGCATTATGTGAAAATGGTACATAACGGTATCGAATATGGCGATATGCAAATTATTTGTGAGGCTTACCAATTATTATCGGAAGGCTTAGGTTTAAGTGCGGAGGAAATCCAAGAGATTTTTGCTGGATGGAATAAAGGCGTATTAAATTCATATTTAATTGAAATAACCACTAATATCTTAGGGTACAAAGATGAAGATGGCGAGCCTTTAGTTAATAAGATTTTAGATACAGCGGGCCAAAAAGGCACAGGTAAATGGACGGGCATTAATGCGCTAGATTTAGGTGCGCCATTAACTTTGATTGCTGAATCTGTGTTTGCTCGCTGTTTATCAGCACAAAAAGAAGAGCGTGTTCGCGCTTCAAAAATCCTACCGCAAGCGAATGTGAAATTCTCTGGCGACAAAGAAGCTACGATTAAAGCGATTGGTGATGCGGTTTACGCAGCAAAAATCATTTCTTATGCGCAAGGCTTTGGCTTAATGCGTGCGGCTGAAAAAGAATATGGCTGGAAATTAAACTACGGTGGTATCGCGCTTATGTGGCGTGGTGGTTGTATTATTCGTAGTCAGTTCTTAAATGATATTAAAGCGGCTTATGATAATAACCCCGAGTTGGAAAACTTATTATTAGCTGATTTTTTCAACGATGCGATTAAAGTGGCTGATGCTGGCTGGCGTGAAACGGTTGTGCTAGGTGTGCAATTAGCGGTGCCTACCCCGTCATTTTCATCTGCACTGGCTTATTATGATGGTTATCGCAGTGCACGTTTACCAGCAAACCTATTGCAAGCACAACGTGATTATTTTGGCGCGCATACTTATGAGCGTTTAGATAAGCCTCGTGGCGAGTTCTTCCATACTGACTGGACAGGAACGGGCGGTAAAATGGCTTCTACGACTTATACAGCGTAAATTTATTTACGTAGGTTGGATGAGTTTTATCGTGAAGCATTAAAAAAGGGTAATCCGGCAGGAATTTTCTGTGCCGGATTACCTTGTTTTTAGGCTCATTCTAATCTACGCATTAATAACCTTTATCCTTGATTTTTTTAATCATTTAAAAGGAGTTTTGAGTGAAAACTGATCCCTGTACTTATGTGATTTTCGGTGCAACAGGCAATTTAGCGCGCATCAAATTAATTCCTGCTTTATATCATTTGGATATTGAAAACCGTTTAGATGATGACACGAAAATCATCGCAATAGGCCGACGCCCTTGGGATAATGACAAATGGGTTTCTGAAGTGCGTGATATGCTGGAGGCTAAAGCGCGTGGTGGTATTGATGAGGCGGTTTTTAAGCGTTTTATTGCTCGTCTGCATTATCATAAAGGTGATATGCAGCAAGCAGAATGTTATAGCAGCCTAGCGCACTTACTAACAGATTCTGTTAAGTTCCCACAGAATATGGCTTTTTATCTAGCGATTAACCCATCCGATTTTAGTCGTGTTATTGAGCATTTAAGTGCTCCTAATTTATTGGATGAAAGTCAGTTCTGGCGTCGCGTCATTATTGAAAAGCCCTTCGGCACTGATTTAGAAAGTTCGCGCTCTTTACAAAACAAAATCAGCCAATATTTAAAAGAAGAACAAATTTACCGTATCGACCATTATTTAGGTAAAGGTATGGTACAGAATGTTTTAGTGTTTCGATTTGCTAATGCAATGCTCGAGCCCTTGTGGAACCGAAACTATATTGATCATATTCAGATTACGCATTCAGAGCAATTAGGCATTGGTAGTCGTGGTCCCTATTATGATCATACAGGTGCAATGCGTGATATGTTACAAAGTCACTTATTGCAACTGTTAACTTTAGTGGCAATGGAGCCTCCTGTTTCGCTGGATGCTGAAGATTTACGTGATGAAAAAGTTAAAGTTTTAAAGTCAATACGTCCTATTCCTGAAGAGGCAGTGCATGCCCAAGCTTTTCGCGCACAATATGCGCCAGGTGAAATTGATGGTAAGCAAGTCAATGGGTATTTACAGGAAGAGGGTATTCCACAAAATAGTGTGACAGAAACTTATGCTGCGATGAAGCTCTATGTTGATAACTGGCGCTGGCGTGGTGTGCCTTTTTATATGCGTACAGGGAAACGAATGGAAAAAGCACAGTCAATGATTTCAATTTGTTTTAGGCATGCACCTTCACAGTTATTTGCTCATACGCAAGCCGAAAAAATTAAGCAAAATTGGTTATTATTAGGTATACAGCCTGAAGAATGTATTCGCATGGAAATGACCGTTAAAGAGCCCGGATTGGAAATGCGTACGCGAATTTCTAATCTTGATGCGAGTTTTCGTAATGAAGATGAGTTGGCTTCTGATGCTTATGAGGATTTATTGCTCGATGTAATTAAAGGCGATCGCTCTTTATTCTTAAGGTATGATGAAGTTGAGCATGCGTGGAAAATTGTGGATCCTATTATTAATAAGTGGGCCGTTAATCGTGATTATATCGAAACCTATCCAGCAGGCTCATGGGGGCCGAATGAGTGCCGTTTATTTGAAAAAGAAAGCCAGAGTTGGCGCAATACTTTATAGGAAGAAAAATGACACAAGTAGTAAACTGGAAGCCCTTTGATTCAATTGAGTTGCTTGCTGAAGCAGTTTGTCAGCGTATTTTAGCCGCAGCGGATAAGGCTATTGCGGATAAAGGAATTTTTAAATTAGTTTTAGCTGGGGGGACAGCGCCAGTTAAAGCTTATCAGCTGTTGGCCACTAAACAAGCTGACTGGAGTAAATGGCATATTTATCATGGTGATGAACGCTGTTTGCCAGTAGATAATGCTGAGCGTAATAGTTTAGTGGCCGAGCAGAAATGGTTGGATTTAGTCGCAATTCCAAACACACAAATCCATAATATTCCTGCCGAGTTAGGTGCCGAAGTGGCTGCAGAACAATATGCAAAAATTGTAGCTGATGCTGGAACTTTTGACTTGGTTTTATTAGGTATGGGTGAAGATGGTCATACGGCCAGCTTATTTCCTGGGCATGTGAATGATGCAGATGAATTAACTCATGCGGTACATAATTCACCTAAGCCACCTTCTGATCGAGTGAGCATTAGCGCTAAAGCACTAAGTAATACCAAAGAGCTGATTTTCGTCGTTTCAGGTGATAAAAAAGAAGCACTTACTGCATGGCAGAATCAAGAAGACCTGCCTGTTACGCATATTTGTCCAGCTTGTGGAGTTGATGTATTATTGAGTGTGTAAATATCCTACTTTGGTATTTATTGGTCATATAAAATATCGAGAGAAGCGAATTGCGACTTTCTTTTCTCGGTGGTTTTTTACAAGAGGATAGGAGGCGGGGCATGAAAGCTATTACAAACCTCGCACGTAAAAGCTTACGCTACAAACGTAAAGATATTAGCGTGCATGTCTGCCAGAATGGCCGGAAGTTTAAGTATGTTGAATTATTAAATATAAGCCAAAGTGGCATGCTAATCAGAGGCCAGATAAATTTAAAGAATTGTGTTTTGTCGAAAATTAGTTTTAATAAAAAAAATGTGTTTGAGCAAAAAGGCACAGTTGTTCGTAAGGTAAAGTCAGTTGAGTCACTGCCAGCTAAGAAAGCTTGTTTTTTCTTTTCTAAAGATAAGTCAGTATATGAATATGGGCTTGCTTTTGAAGGTGATGCATCGGCCTTTAAGCATTTTTTATTGCTGTCTAATATGGAAATGAGACTGGAATTTCATGGGCATTGATGCATGTTTTCTCGCGAAACTCTTAACTAAAGGTAGTAATGATGAGTAATTGTTGTAGTGACCCTACTGAGATACCTAAATTAGATCCTAGAGAGTTAGTGCGTGAGCAAACTCGTCATGGCGACTTGCAGCGTGAGCTTTTTACTGGTGATCCAGAAAAGTTAATGCTGCATGAATTGCGCGAAGCAAGCACTTATCTGCGTGAGCTTGCAGCTTTGCGTGCACATTATGATTCGGTTCGACTTGCTGCCATTGCTTTATTGGACCAGCCTAGTGCTTCTGTTGTGCAACGAATTATAGATAAAGAGCCAGAAACTGAGATTGGCAAAGCGGCAGCAACACAATTACAAAAAATACAATGATAAAACTGATTGTTACTGGCGGCACGATTGATAAACGCTATAACGAGTTAAATGGCGAGTTGTATTTTCCAGAGACACATCTGCCGGCAATGTTGCAACAGTCACGATGCAAGTTAGACATAGACCTACAGTCTTTAATGCTTAAAGATAGCCTGAATATGACTGAGGCGGATAGAGAGGCATTAAGGCAAGTTTGTAGCGCAACGGATGCAGAGCAAATTATCATTACCCATGGTACGGATACTATGGTCGATAGTGCAGGCTACTTAGCTAAGACAATCACGGATAAAACCATTGTTTTAGTTGGTGCGATGGTGCCGTATATGGTTAGTCAGTCTGATGCGCTGTTTAATCTCGGATGTGCAGTGGTTGCGGTGCAATTACTACCGGCTGGTATTTATATCACGATGAATGGCAAAGTGTTTGCGTGGGATAAGGTTATTAAGGATCGGCAGGCGGGCGAATTTAAGGGCAGTACGCAGCACCTTTCTTAAGGGTTATTCAATAAAGATAAGCTGCTTATCTAAAAACTGCTGTAATGCTTCAATCGCCGCATTTTGTAAGGTTTTTGAGCTATTTTCCGGTAAAATTTCTTTTAGACAGTCGCTAATTACTTTAGTATTTCCATCCATTAGAGTCTGAAGTAAATGAAAGCTCATAGGTGCTAGTTCGATGAATTTCACTTCATCTTGATTGTCACGGTAAACAGCTAGGTAAGTTGCTTGTTCTGGTGCTTTTTTTGGTAAATAGTCGGATGAAATTTTGTGTACAGGATATTGATATGCTAAAAGCCAAGTTAAGGGCGAAATGCTTATTTTTTGTGTGAGCGATAATGCTCGGTCGACAGACTTTTCAGGTAGGGTATCTTGTGCGATAGATAATGCCATTTCAACCCATTCATAATGCGCTAGTTCCAACATAAAGGGGTAGTCATCTACTTGTGCTTGGCGTTCGTTTTGCAAATACAGAATAAATTCTTCAGGTATTTCTGAAAAATAAGGGGTAGTGCTTTGGTGTTGGCTGAAAAAGTCTTGTGCCAACTGCTGCCATTGTTTCTTGTCTAATATTGTGTGTAATACCGGAAAGTTACTGGATAGAAAGCCTTCTACGTTATTAAAGAATAACTCACGGTACATTTGCATGCGTTGTGGAGCAACATCGTTCGGGCATGCGCTAATGTCAGGATTGCGGATATAGGCTGAAAATTCAGCTTGCTTGGCTTTGAAGTCGATTTTAGGCTGAGAGTTGTTCATTATTCGTATGCCATGCATTTTGTAGGGTTTGGATGGTGCTTACTTCGCTTAATAGCTCTGCGACGCTGGGGATATTGAAATCTCTTTCTAGTAGTGTCGGAAAAACACCGTATAAAGCATAGGCTTTTTCTAGTAACTGCCACACAGGGTCGATAATATCTGCGCCGTGAGTATCAACTAGAAAATCTTCGGCTTCAACATAATGTCCGGCAATATGCGCATAACTTATACGCTGAGCAGGGATAGATTGTAAAAATTGCTCAGCATTGTAGTGGTGGTTCACGCTATTTACATAGATGTTATTAACATCTAACAGCACATCGCAATCCGCTTCTTCAACTACCGCATTAAAAAAATCAATTTCGGACATTTCTTGTCCAGGCGCGGCGTAATAAGAAACATTTTCAATAGCGATTTTTTGCTCTAATATGTCTTGTACGCGTAGTATGCGCTGAGCAACATGATGTACTGCTTCTTCAGTGAAGGGGATGGGCATAAGGTCATATAGGTGTCCATCGTTGCTGCAATAACTTAAGTGTTCACTATAAAATTTGATTTTATGCTCACGCATAAAGCTTTTTAAGTTTTTTACAAAGTCTTCGTCGAGTGGGTCGGTGCTACCGATGGATAGAGATAAGCCATGGCAAACAAAGGGGTAGCGTTCAGTCATCGCTTTAAATTGTTTGCCTAACTTACCGCCTAAGGTCATCCAGTTTTCTGGTGCAACTTCATAAAAATCGACATCTTTTAGCGGACTAGCTAGCGCTTCGTCAAGAAAGGAGCGGCGTAAACCAAGACCTGCTCCATGAACTAAGTTTTGCGTATGTTGCATGATTTTCCTAAATTGCGAAAGAAATTTAATGGCCGAATTATAACCTTTTTATCGCGCAAGGTTTCAAATGCCCCAGCAATTAAATGTCGAACGGATAGTCTAAGCTTTTAGTTAGGTCTAGTGTAGAGGAGCAAGGTTTTACGCTAATAATTACTGAATATATCGTGGGCAAAGAGTAAAACTTATTTATCGTATGTGATTTTTGACAAACTCCATACTTAATGCCCAATTTTAGGTTAAAATGTCATAATTAATTGTGATAATCGTTTTTTTGTGAGCCATGCAAAGCCAATTTAATACTGATAATTTAAGAATTCGTAAGACTAGAGGAGTTATGGCTCCGATACTGATTCATGATGAGTTGCCGCTGACTGAAGTCGCCGCTAAAACTACTGAGCAGTCCCGCCAAGCCGTGCATAACATTTTAAGTGGTCAAGATGATCGCTTGGTTGTGGTTGTCGGGCCTTGTTCTATTCATGACCCTAAGGCGGCTCTTGAGTATGCAAGTAAACTCCGACTTATTAAAGATAAATTAAAGCAAGACTTGCATATTATTATGCGTGTCTACTTTGAAAAGCCGAGAACAACGGTAGGCTGGAAAGGGTTGATTAATGACCCTGATTTAGATGATAGTTTTAATATCAATAAAGGCTTGCGTATTGCACGGCAGTTATTATTAGATTTGAATAGCCAAGGTATACCTGCTGCAACAGAATATTTGGACCTCATTACGCCGCAATATATCACTGATTTAATTTCTTGGGGTGCAATTGGGGCAAGAACTACCGAGAGCCAGTGTCATCGAGAGCTTGCTTCGGGATTATCCTGCCCTGTAGGTTTTAAAAATTCAACAGATGGCACAGTTGCTATTGCCAATGATGCACTTAAAGCTGCAATGCACCCTCACCATTTTTTATCGGTAACTAAAGAGGGCAATTCTGCTATTTTTTCCACTACCGGAAATGAAGATGTGCATATAATTTTACGTGGCGGCAATGACGGGCCTAATTATGATGCAGTCAGTGTTGATAAGATCGCGCAAAGTATGGAAAAAGCCGGTTTAAAAGCTAATATTATGATTGATTTAAGTCATGCGAATAGCCTAAAGCAGTGTCAACGACAGTTATTAGTGGGTGAGGATGTTGCCGGTCAAGTTGCTAGTGGCGATCACCGTGTCATAGGTGTGATGATCGAAAGTCATTTGCAAGCTGGGCGACAAGACGTTGTGGCAGGCCAAGACTTGGTTTATGGGCAAAGCATAACTGACGGTTGTATAGACTGGAATGATACCGAGACCTTATTGAATAATTTGGCTGTTGCCGTACAAAAAAGAAGAACAGTAAAAAACTAACAGGAACAAAAAGCATGAATGTTTATGTAAATGGCGAAACTAAGCAATATACAGAAAATAGTACTATAGCGGATATTGTTAGCGACTTGGGTTTAGAGAATAAACGCATTGCTGTTGAATTAAATAAAGAGATTTTACCCTTTAATCAATATACACAGACGACATGTCAGGACGGTGACTATATCGAAGTGGTGCAGGCAATTGGCGGTGGGCAAGGTGATAGCTTTACTATTGCTGGCCAAGAATTTCAGTCGCGCTTATTAGTGGGTACAGGGAAATACAAGGATTTAGAAGAAACCCAGTTGGCAATAGAAGCCAGTGGTGCAGAAATTGTAACGGTAGCTATTAGGCGTACAAATATAGGCCAG
>Ga0164315_10002334_pt1 | contig 14564 bp, 19 predicted proteins | sample GuaBasSedimGuay6_FD_113737 | JGI IMG/M metagenome (GOLD analysis project Ga0164315, IMG submission 113737) | Subseafloor sediment microbial communities from Guaymas Basin, Gulf of California, Mexico - Guay6, Core 4569-2, 0-3 cm | ecosystem: Environmental > Aquatic > Marine > Hydrothermal vents... | reverse complement strand
GTGACGAGTGGAAACGCAAAGCAGTTATGCGTGCCAATGAACTTCGAGAGTTCCGGAAAACCAACAAACACAATCAAGATAAAATAGCAGAACTCAAAGCACAAATCAAAGCAATGGAACGAGGTGGTGGTTCGTTATAATTAATGATTGTCGGATCCGTAAAATTAGGATCAAAGGATATTTCCCCAGCCATATAATAAGCACCTTCTTCCCCCAAGGGCAATCCAACAGCTTCCCGCAAGGGATCCCTCAATTTTTCCAACAATTTAACATCCCGCGTTACATGTCGTATTCGACTAAATTTATCCAGATAGCCTAAATGATTGCCCTGTAGTGGCGGGCTTATCTGAAATTTTCCTTCAAAATAGTTCATCATTTTGTTCCTTAGACTAAAATAAATACTATTTTTTGCAAAAAATCGTATTTATAATGGATTATAAAAAATATATTTTCCAAAATTTATAGACTTTTTCAAATTAAGGTTTATAATGATCATTATAGGTTAGTTTTTTTAACTTATAGCAGGGAGTGGATAATTTTTAAGAGATTAATTAAGAATTATCGACTTTTAAAATTCATCTGAATATTGAGGTGTATGATTTATGTCAGAACTTAACAAGAAAGCCATTGCTAAGAAGGCATTGGCGGGTGCAGTGTTGTTAGCCACGAGTCCAGCATGGGGTAAAGGAACAGGTGGTGGTGCTTCTGAAGGGGGTAAATCCCAACTTGGTGTCAATCATCTGTCTTTAGATGTTGCGCCTGGTTATGCTTGTGCTGTTTGTGCAGATAAGCAAGATGTTGAAGCTGGAAAAACAAGCAGCAACATGACACCGAATAACCTTAGCATTGCTGTCGATCCTTTTGAAAGTTCCTATATCGAACTGGTATTTACCGTGCGCGATGTCTTGGCAAAAAGCGATGACCATGTATTGTTCTTGGTTTATAGCCCCCAAACTTCGCCTTCCCCACAAATGCCAACACCCAACTCTATCAATAAACTGGGACTTGATATGTCTGCGATGGAGATTCTCGCTATATATAATATCCCAGCGCAACAAATGATAGCTGCAGGTCCCACGCGCTTAGGGACTGCTAATCCTGCGCCCCGTAGTGCTGTCAGCTTCAGTGTCAATTTAGACACAAGTGTACTGCCTACCTTTATGGAGGGTAACGAGAAAGCACACCTCCAAGCCGCATTCATGACAGCTGAAAACTTTAATGCCGGGAAATATGACACCTTGATTTTGTCTGAAATGGATACTCTCAGCTTTGTAAAAATGGAATGTCCAGAAAATACTGCGTCTGTTGCGGTGGCTGATGGCGGCACAATGACCGTCACTGATTATGACGGAAACGTGGGTAAAACGGTCAGTACTAGTGCAACAGCTGAAACGTCTGTTTCAGTTACCAAGTAATCGCATTGGCTACTTGTTAAAAGTCAAATCGGCTTAGGTAAATTAGCTTTGCTAAATCTACCTGATGCCTAACAATAACCATTTACAAAAAGGGGAATCAATTTATTTTGATTCCCTTTTTTTTTTAAGGCATTGGGTAAAAAGAAAATTGAGTTGCAATGTGCATGAGAACTCTTATGTTTGAAGCTCAGGCAACTCACAAAAATTAATATACCCACGCCAGACCTGCCAGGTTTTCAAAACCTGGCAGGTCTTTACCCATGGGAACTAAAAATACACGTAATCAAAGGAAAAGAGAGTGACATTATTAAAATACACTTATTGGCAAGATGATGAAATGTGGCTCGGATATTTAGAAGACTATCCTGACTATATGACTCAAGGCGAAACAAAAGAAGAGTTACAGGAAAATATTAAAGATATATATCAAGAACTGATTAATGGCACGATTCCATCAGTACGGCATATTGCCGAATTGGCGGTGGCATGAAAAGACGAGATTTAATATCAAGGCTTGAACAAATAGGTTGTGTTCTACTCCGTCATGGTGGGAAACATGATTGGTATCATAATCCTATTACGAAAGTATCCCAGCCTATTCCACGACATCGTGAAATTAAAGAATATCTTGCTAGGCATATCATAAAAAAACTAAGCTAGTCAGGTAGGGTGGGCAAGTGTTTATTTGCCCACCGAAATAACCACCAAATTGTTATGGTGGGCAACTAAAACACGTTAGGAGCCCTACGCTTGCTGGAATTAAGACCGGTAACCACCCAAATTGATTTGATTAACCATTTGAAAAGTGACAAATTTAATCATCGACTTTTAAAATTGGCTAAACCCAAACGAGGATAACGCCTGAGCATTATCGTATGTGTTTCCACGCAGGAGTGTTCATCGTTATAAGTAAGTACGTATAAATCTTTTAACATTTTGAAGGCGGAAAAAATACTATTTTCTCGTTCCCACGCACCTGCGCTCCCATGCAGTAGCAAAAGCGTCGCGGATCGTCATTACGCGGGAGCAAACAGAATGGGTTCTAACAAATTGGAACCAGAAAACTACCCCCAAATTTTTTGGATAGGAATGCGAAATTTTAACGTATCGTCGATAATCTCATTGTCTTTATAACCAAAAGTTTCAAACTTATCGGGAAAATAAATCGTTATCGTCTCGTTTGGGGGGATGACAAGCCAACATGATTTAATGCCAAGCGCAAAATAAGCCTCAAACTTATTCATCAATTCACTAATGCCCTGATTAGAAGACAGTATTTCAACTACCAGAATAGGCATATCGGTCCGTTTACTTGAATCTTTACGCGGATCAAACTGATGAATACCCTCATATAAGCAAATATCAGGTATCAATTCATTTTTGAGTCCAAATTGAGCAAGGTCAACTTGACTTGCATCAAGACTGAGTTCGGTGAACAATGTAAATTGATCACTATCACCAAATGATAAAATAAGTCGTGATTGGATGTAACTCTGATTGATAGATGGCATATTTGTGGTATTATATAATTAGTTATCAGTCATTTTTGACTCCTTTACACCATTATTATAATGTTATATCATAAAACGGTAACAAATGCTATTTCTAAATCGTATATCTAGGTTGACAATATGGCAAAAAGCGTCACAGAATTGGATAGCCCCTGGAAGGATATCATCGAACGCTATTTTGAAGAGTTTATGGTGTTCTTTTTTCCCGATATCCATCAAGCGATTGATTGGAATCAGCCCTATCAATTTTTGGATAAGGAATTTCAAAAATTGCTGAAAGAATCTGAAATGAAACGCCGCTTACTAGATAAATTGGTGAAAGTGTGGCTCACAGATGGCAATACGGCGGTTTTGCACATTCATATACAAGGGCAATATGAAGAAGACTTTGCGCAACGGATGTATGTTTATCATTATCGCTTATTTGATTGCCATGGTCCGCGTGTAATCAGTCTAGCGATTTTAGGAGATACTAAAAAAGATTGGTTACCTAAGAAGTATGGCTACCAATTATTTTGTTTTGAAATCTCGTGCCGTTTTCCGGTGGTAAAATTATTAGACTACTGGGAAGATAAAGAAAAATGGGAAGAGTTGAAAAAGTCCAAAAACCCTTTTTCTATCGTGGTACGAACCCATTTATTAGGATTGAAAACACAGCGATCCTCAAAGAAACGCTTTCAATGGAAAGTGGAATTATTTAAAGCCCTACATGAAGCGAATTATAGCAAACAAGATATTTGGGAACTCTTTCGCTTTATGGATTGGATATTGAAATTGCCCCTGAACTTGGAACTGCAATTTCAAACTTTTACCCAACAATATGAGGAAAAAAAGAAAATGCCTTATGTAACGAGTATTGAAAGGCTTGCTATTGAAAGGGGTGCTTTACAACCTCACGGGAAAATGTCATTGACATTTTAAGAGTTCGTTTTAAACGAATCCCTCAATCCCTGGTAAAAATGGTTCAAGCCATTGATGACATCAAGCTGTTATCTCGGCTACTTAAAAAAACCGTATTGATTGAATCTCTTGATGCGTTTAAAGAACTTCTTGAAAAATCGCCATTGAAAAAGTCGCGGTAATGTGAGACGGGGTTGTTTACAACCCCAAAATTAAAAACGCTATAAAAAATCCAAAATTTACCCGTTACTACTAGACTTATCAAATGACAACCCAAACAAATATTAATATTTTTATGCACTCCCTTCAGCTCAGTGCATTAAAGTTAAGTGCAGTCAATCGCTTTGACGATCCCACACGCTTCCAACTACAATTAAATGAATATTCACAAAGGGCATTGCTCCTGGCAATGAAGGATGACTATATTATTTTAAATCAATCTCCGGATAAAGATTATCTTGACTATCTCCTAAATATAAACATTGGCACACAAAATATATTAATACCCGAAAGTCAAGGGGAGTCATTATCAAATAAAGTCATAAAAGATAAAACGCTCTTAAATTACTTACAACAATTGGGGGAAAAATCCAACAACCTCATACTCCATCCTTATGTAAGTACAAGCTCTGAAGCTAAAATCGCTCACATTATTCATGCGACGCTCAATGCACCATCCCAGGACTTGAGCCTCAAAATTAATAGCAAAACTTATCTACTTTCACTATTACAAAGCTTAGCACTGCCAACACCCAAATATGAAATAGCCAATTCACTTACCGTCATTAATATAGCTAAAAAATTAATTAACCGTTATAAAAAAATTATCATACTTGGAAATTATAGCTATGGAGGCCTCGCGGTTTGGCCCATTATAGATGAAAACACCTTAAAAAAATTTCAACAAGATGTCAGCCAATGCCATCCAAAGGAACAATTTATAGTCGAAAAATTGTATGATGTTATCAGTTCTCCCAATATCCAATATCAGATTGCTCCCAATGCGATACAAGCATTAGGTATAACTGAACAACTATTAGATGATAAACTGGAATACCATGGAAATTGCTATCCACTATCAACAACAATACAGCTTGAAAAAATCCAGCAGGATTCCTATTGTATTTGTGAACAATTACAATCACAAGGATATAGGGGCATACTTGGAATGGATTTTATAGAAACCAGGGAAGGCAAACTATATATAGTTGATATTAATGGACGTGCTAATGCATCTTCTTTTGGATTAAACGTAATACGTAAGCTGTTCCCAGATTCATACCAAACAAAATATTTTAGCATTCTAACCCATATCAATATAGGAAAAAACGTCACATTCGCCGAATTAATAGATAAACTTGGAAAAAAGACGCTTTTTGATAAGCAAAAAGGGCAGGGCATTTTGCCCTATAATACAGGTTGTCTTCAATGGGGAATATTCAGTGCGATTGTAATAGCCAATACACAACAAGAATGGGAATGGCTTCACTGCGTAACGAAGTAATTGGAAACTGATAACTGATAACTGATAACTAATGAAATATTTGAAACAAAAAGAAGGCATTCTCTTCACAGGCAAAGTTAATACCTTAACGCTTGTCAAAGAATATGGAACCCCCTTATATGTTTACGATCTTGAAATTATTAGAAAACAATACGAAGCATTAACACGCTCAATACCCCCAAAAGTCAAAATCCATTACGCTATTAAAGCCAATCCCAATCCAAATGTTTGCTCGTTTCTTCACTCACTCGGTGCCGGGGCAGAAGTGGCATCATCAGGCGAACTCTATATTGCCTTAAAAACAGGCTTTGAAGGAAAAAATATCGTCTATAATGGTCCAGGTAAAACAGACGAAGACATACAATATGCCATTGAAAATGGCGTTCACATTATTAATGTTGAATCCCTGGACGAATTACATCGTCTCAACACCATTGCCAAACAGGAACACTGCGCCGTCAAAGTCTGTGTCAGGATTAATCCCATACACAGTGTCCAAGAAGTCAAAATGCAAACAGGAGGCGGCTCCCAAAAATTAGGCATAGACGAAGAGCAAATTGAAACAGTCATAAAAACTGCCCTTAGTTTAGATTGGGTTGAATTACTTGGTATTCATGTTTATGTCGGTTCACAGATACTTGAAGAGGGCATTTTGCTGGAAAGCATAGAAAATACTTTACAAATTGCCGCTCGAACCGCTCAAAAATTTAAATTGCCCTTGAAATGTATTAACTTTGGAGGGGGACTCGGTGTCCCTTATCATGAATCTGAACCCGTTTTTGATGCCGAAAAATTTGGTTTAGGACTAACAGCACTGATTCATAAAGCCTCCCAATGGTTTGATTTTTCAAATACCCAATTTATTTTAGAACCGGGTCGATTCCTCGTATCAGAATCGGGTATTTTTTTAACCAAGGTGATAAGCGTAAAAGAATCCAGAGGTAAAAAATATGCCATTGTCGATGGCGGGATCAACCATGCATTCTTACCCATTAGAATGAACAAAAAGTATCCCACCGCTATCGCAAACAAAATGGATTTACCTCACAAAAATCCCATGACGATAGGGGGTCCCTTATGTACCAGTATGGATGTTTTTACTAATGAAGTCGAATTACCGGCAGTCGAACTCAACGACATCATTAGCATCTTTAATTCCGGTGCTTATGGATTTTCAGCCAGCCTATTATACTTCCTCAGCGCCCCCATGCCCGCCGAAGTGATCGTTCAAAATGGCGAACATTTTTTAGCCAGACGAAGAGGGAAAAAAGAAGATTTTTGGTTTTCGTGATTTTTACACCTGACAGGTTTTTAAAACCTGTCAGGTTTATATAGCACTTTAAATTTAACCAAAATTTTGAAATAAAAAATGGCATTTACCGACTTTAAATCTATTGCCCAAGTTCAAAAAGAGTACACTCTGATTTTTTTAGAAACAAACCTAGGCTTTCAGAATTTTACTCATCTTTAACCACAACCTTAATTTCTTGTCCATCTATAGAAATATATCCATATTGCATATCAGGCATACAATAACCGGCAACAAATTACTCTAAAGTTAATTTTTGGCTTGGAAAAGGAGGAAAAAAAGCACTATTTAACGCTGTTTGTACTCCATGTGGCATACCATCAGAACCCAAAATTAAATCCTCTCATGGAATAAAACCAACCTCATCAATCAACATCCGAAAAGAATTATTGTCTTGACAAGTTTGCTCTGACAATCTATCCTTATAACGAATAGAATCAAAACTAAAATTAGGCTGCATAGATAAAATAATGCCTAATTCCTTAGCACGAAAAGCATCACGGCGAGAAATAAATTGGCAATGTTCAATGCGAATTTCTGGAATATGTTGATTTTTGCTGATAAGATTGATGACTTGTGTAATCGCTTGCCTACCTATTGCATGTATGGCTAAAGCTTTATTTAAACTAGCCACTTGCTCAATCAAAATTTCTAATGCTATATCCGAATGCACAAGTTTTCCTCTTTGAACATCAAGATAATTCATAGCCGCCGTTTTACTTCCCAAAGAACCATCTGCAAAAATTTTTATGCCATGAATATATTCTTGTTTAGACAAAGTATTAAATATCTCAATGCTCGTCCAAAATTGAGTTCTTTCTAAAAAGCCAAGTTTTATAAATAAATCAATTTCTTCTGCAAATGCCAACAACATTTCTTCAGCATAATAAACACCTTGTCGTAATAGAAAAGCAAAATAATCCTCTATTTGTTGAGGTTGAAATGTTTGAATACTGGCAAAAAAGTGCATTATCTTAGACAAATTTTTTTCGACCCAATTTGCATCATTAAAATGTTGTACAAACTCTGCCTCAGAAAATATTTCTTTAAACGAGGAACTGACTAAAAAACTATGGAAAGAACGATTACAAATTATGACGGGTGGCATTACCCTTAACTCAGAAGTCGTAAAATGATACCAATCACTATTCCAACCTAGAATGATATTCGTTTCAGCAAAGTTTATAATGGCTATTGCTTCCTCCTTAGTTCTAGCTAAACTGATATTAGGGCAACTATTCAAGATAGAAAACATAAACGGATGAGAATGGTGATCTTTTAATAAAGGAATTTTATGTTTCATTTAGAAAATGGGTAATGTCCCCTCCATAACAAATAAACCGCAGGCACCACAAATCCACTGATAACATAAAGGGCAGGCAACCAATGCGAAAATAAACGAAGCCCCGATGCTCATCCCTAAAATCGCCATTGCTTTAGTACGATGTTCTTCACGAGCCCACCATCATAATCTACCATTCTAACTTGAGCTACATGTCTTTCAATTGAAGATTTGACTTGTGTGCAAGCGTAGGCGGGTAGAGCGATAGCGAAACCCACTATCATCGAATTGTGATTCAGACAATTAACGGTTTATTGAACAAGAGGATTATGATTATGAACATATCACTCTATAATTCTGTGAAATTATTTATTTTAACAACTATAATTGCTCGATTTTCTTTTCGATGGAATTTTTAATACTGTTAAATTGTTCAGGCGTTAATGTTCTGACAGAATCAAGCGTTTCTATATTTTATCTTGTGCTTTAGGAAATTTTTTTAACAGGGTTAATTGTGAATCCTTAAAATGCCACAACTGCGTATAACCATCTCCTCCCCAATTCTAATCATGACAAGGGGCTTTTTTCCGAAGGGCGTGTGATACTAACACATGATTTTGCCAACTTTGGAGCCTACAAACGGGTCAATGCCATTTGCCTTAAGGGCAGACACGCAGGTCTGCCCCTACACATACATATTTAAAGGGCTTTTGGTGCGAACTTGCGTGTTCGCCCGGCTTAACTTAATGGCATTGACCCGGCTCTTTTATACCTCGTTTTGTCATAAAGTGGGTACATATCAAATTGCCTTTAAAGGATTAAGCCAATTCAAATCTGGAAATTTAGCAAAATCGCTATCTGCACTACAAAGTAATAGATTATGTTCAATAGCTAAAGCCGCTAAATGTGCATCAGGAACTAGATTAGCCTTTGCCTCAGTAGCGCGAAACAAGTGACTTAAAATATCAGGATGTCGCTCAGTGGGCTGTGGGATATAAACACCAGGGGAAGATAGCCATTGTTCCACTTGCGCCCAAGCCTCGGCGACGCTAACGGATTATTATCAAAAAGACGTGGATTTGTCACAATACGGATAAATCCTTATTCCCTTAAAATAGGGCATAAAAAAAGCCCCTTGTCATTTAGACTTAGGGCTTTTTTCAGTTGCCGTGTGAAACTCTACCCATCTTACACTCGCTTCGCTCGTTATTTCGTTGCCATAAAAAAAAGCCCCAAGTCAAACGACTTGAGGCTTTTAGTTGATTTGGGGAAGGGGTGTTTTGAGGTTTTACCTTTTTGCCTGTCAGTTATTGCCGTTGCACCAAAAAGACGTTAGGAGCCATACCTGGCCCTAGAAACATAAAAATCACAATAATACCTCTCTGATAACATCAGGACGCTTATCAGCAATTTCGATCAAGCACATGACATTTGCTGGTGGATTGTGACATCCTTGCTCCCAATCACATAACGTACCGATTGGTGTACGGATTAGTTGTGCAAAATGAGATTGTGACAATCCTAATTTTTTTCGCGTTGCTCGTACCATTAATTGCTCAGGTGTATGTATACAGGCTGATTTACCCTCTATCATTTCTTGCAAGGATTCTCGGATATCAGGCAATGATTCGCCAGCGTCAACTTCTATTGCTTTAGCTATTTTTTCAATATCCATCATTTAGCCTCCTTAATTTCACGTCGAGAAATATTTTCTGGCTCGGACTTTTTATAAATCGTTATCAAAATTATTTGACCTTGTTCTGATTGATTAAAATAAATGATTCGAGCACCGCCACGTTTTCCACTACCTTTAATTGACCAACGCACTTTTCGTGCACCCTCGGCATTAGGAATGACATCCCCAGCTAAAGGGTTAACTGCAATCCAGCTAATGAAATCTAAGCGTTCATCTTCAGACCATATTTTTTCAGATTGTTTTTGAAATGTTGGTGTTTCAATATAAATTTTATTGTCTTCATTGACTTGAAGCATTGCCTCTGCTATCTTTAGACTCAGTTCTTCACTATAGTCTTTAACGCGCACAGGAAAAATTGGGAGTGTATTTGGATCGGCTTTATCTTATCAGTCTCTTTTAAAGAAAGTCGTGCTTCAAGCATCAAACCGATTTCTTCTTTCGCACGTCGATTAAGTTCATCTTCTGCTTGTTTTTTTAGCCCATGGAAGTAACCTCTAATAAAAGGGTTGCCCTCATGCTTTTGACAACGAGCAAATGCTTGAAGCCAGCGACAGATTAATCCTTCCAGCACTGCACCAGGATGGGGTCCATCATACAAAGCTTGAACAATTTTAACTGCTTGTTCAGCTTGACAAGAGACTTCATAAGTGACATTGAGGCTAATCGCTAAACCCGTTGAAATGTCTTTGATTCTACAAGCTGAAATTTGACTTTCTGCTGAATGGACTGTCGAAACTAAATAGCAGCGAACTTCTCCAAACAAAGGTTTTCTGGGGAGATGTTTGCCGTTTTTATCAATCATGACTCCCTTTTTGGAAGGGGAGTCTTTCGGTAATTCAGAATAATTCACTCTTCTAATTACCGAATCAAGCGGATAAATTTGGCTCATTTTATTATTCCTGAATAATAACCAGTTGTACTTGTTGCCCTTCAACAAGCGTATTATAAGATGTCAGTGGACGAAAAACGCCCTGTTCAAAAACGGCTGTCGTGGTTGATTCACTTAAATTGTCTAATAAAACTTCAATAATCTCGTTCAAGGTCGTGTAAGCCTTTTCAGGAGAAAAGGGATTTACTTTCTGACGACTATTCTCATTTTTCCCATGGACTATCCAACTTCTATAATGATAGATGGTTTTAGCTTCACCAGCTAACTGGGGATTATGTTGCAATAAATTTGGTTTTAGGAAATCTAGAATTTCATCTGGTTTCCAGTATTCGACTTCCGCCAAAAAATGATTATAAACCGCTTCTCCTAAATCAATGGGAGTAATACCGGTTAAAAGTACGCCTTTGTGTTGTAAATAGTTTCTGAGAAAACGTTCAAAAGCAGCCCATAAACTGACCACAAATAATTCTTTTATTTCGACTTTGACAATCTTAGTAAAATCATCGACATTAAAGACTTCAGGACGTTGTTCAAATACAATCGTCCGCTGAAGTAATCGTTGTCTCTCAAGCGGATTTTTAGTTTTTACCGCCCTTTTTATAATGGTTAAACTATCCTTCGTAAATTGATACGCTTCCCATATTGGAAATAACGGATTAGAATTCATGATCACTGACCCAGGTTATCATTTCAAGTAATGAAGCTTTGTCGGTAAAACGGGTTGTTTTCGTCACCGGATCGACTATCCAATACCAACCATTTTGGTTTATACCATTCAACATAGGATATGTGTTTCCCTGTGTCAGAGTCACTTGAGGACCACCCTTTGCCATATACTCAAGGTGTATCTGATCCAAGCCGCCATTTATTTCAATCATACCCTTGAACAAAATAGTCCCGGAACTTTTGGGTATCAGGTTAGCCAATATTTCTGCTTGACCCTTTTCACGAATAGAAAGGGTTGGTGCTTCATAATTGCCCGCCGGTTCCTTAATTTGAATGGTATCCGTTGCGACTTCCAATTCACCTTGAAACCACGTTTTGATTTGACTAAACAAGTCACCCACCCGCTCTAAATAAAGCTGGACTTTTTTTGGATCTGCAGTGTGTTGTTCATTTACTGTATTCATAATTATTTAGCCAATGCTTTGAATTTTTTATGTAATTCAAGAATGACTTTACGTTCATTGATGAATCGTTGCCTTTTAGCCCGTTCAGCAATAGGTATCTGTCGAATTTCATTCGTGAATAAGCCTTGTCTTAACCACCAACGTCTCAGAAAAAATGTTCGTTGAGAACGATCAGAGTTTAAAACCACTTGTTGGAGTAAACGTTCCGAGATTGGCAAAACTTCTGGATGCGTACTTTTGGTTTCAAAACCGTGTAGCATTTTAAACCACATTTCAACTAAATCCGCCAAAATAATATTGATCGCTTTCACATCATTAACTATTTTGACATGAGTCGCATTAGTCGAATCATCTAATTCTTTAAGCTGTGAGAGTTGATCAGATAATTGATGATAAGTTTTATCACCTAATTGTTCCAAGGCATATGTCATACCAGGGTGAAATACCCAGAAAATGAGTAAATCAATTGGTGTCAATTCGTTGCCCTTTAAATTAGCAAAAAGGGGATATTTAGATGGCCATACACCGTAATCTGCGGCCTTAAAATTTTTGATGGTTGTCATGGCATAATCTATTATAAATTTTAGGGCGCATTTGTGAGAGAATGAATACTTGTCGTGTTTTAAATCACGGTCAGGTAACCAGGTTTTTAACGTGTCCAATAATTCGTACACGCGTAAACCACTTTGTATAGCTTGTTCAAACAGGGTATTACAAGCCCTCTGTTTTACCTCTGGTATGCCTTTTTTATTATCTAATAACTCTTTTATCCAATACATTCCATCAAACTGAGAAGCCGATTGTAATTGTTCGACAACGTTTAAAACGATGGCTAAAACAACATCTTGATGTTTTCCCCTCATCAGCTCGTGCAGAAAATCCTGAATCATGTTTTATAGTTGAGGATATTTCAACATTTTATAAATGAGTTCAGAGAGGCGAGAAATGAGTTGCGTGGTATATTGCTGTACTTGTTGCAAGACTTCTTTTTCCTTTAGAGCAACGGCTTCTTTGGCTCCAGCAGAAAGTAATTTTAAAACCAATGATTGAGCAATTGTGTCTTTGTTGCTTATATCAATACCAACGTTGCTAAACATATCAAGCATTTCACGTTCATTCCCAAAATGCGCTTGGATTTTGTTGACTTCTTTTGTATAATCCTCTTTAATTTTACCAATAATAGCAATTAACCAGGGTTTACCAAAACGGCTTGGTTCGGCAATCGCCATTTCCGCCGATAATGTCATGACATTTTCAATGAGCTTTGAAGAGATATTGAAATCGATATTAAGCAAAATGCCATTATGTAACTTATATTTTTGAATCTTCTCAAAATGTCGAATGTAAAGCGATTTTTGTTCTAAATGCTTTTTTAACTTTTCTCTTAAATAGGGAAGTGAAAAGTCTATAACATGTGAGCCCGTTTCAGAACGAATGATTTGAAGGGAACATTCCTTCAATATTTTGTCTTGGTTTTTTGACCATATTTCAGGTGCATCTCTTTCTTCTGAAGTACGAACCGTCCTCATTCGTCCCCTTCTACCTTCAACTTGTGATTCAAGCATCATTGTTGTTCTTTCGCCTTTTAACAACAATGAAACGAGATCATCAAAATCATGCCGATTTAATCCAGGAAAAAAGGTCGCTACGTAGAGTACCGTATTTTTGACCAGATCATCTTGAACCAGTTCTTTTGCTCTAACTGTCCTAATTTCTTTTAAGAAATCGGCGACACTGTCACCTTCAGAATATAAACTCCGGTTTTCAACTTCTTCTCGCAGTTGCCCAGTACCGTTTCTCAAATAGCCTGAAATGAGTCCATAAAATTCGCGAACACTATTATTTTCATCCCAAAGTCCATAGTGTCTCTGTTGTAAAATCTGTTTTTCCAAAGAGTTGGCTGTATCGTCATTAAAATAAGCCTTTAAGAGCGGTGAAAGAAAAGGAATATGCCATCTCGGAAAATGAAAAGAGGAACGTTTTCCAACTAAAGTTCCTTGAATAAACTGAGAATTGGCATAACAAATCAACATTCTTTCTTTGATTTGTAGTTGCTGTTTTATCGTGCCAATATTGATTGGATTTTCGGACCGCATGGGTTTTAAAAATCCTTCTGATTGCAAATTCGTTTGTAAATCGACACCAATAATGACTTTTTCTCCACGCCCTATTTTTTCTTTCAAAAAAAGCTCTAACTGTACATCCGTTTTTTGATTCTCAAAAGAAAAGTGTTTTTTCTCATAGCCTTCCTCAATTTTATCAACTAATCCATAAAAAGCCGCTAGTAAAATCTTGTCATCAAAGCAATCCACTAATAGAATTCGTTGCGTTTTAAGGGCATGGAAATATTCGTCTATATCACTAGGGGCATGGAAAATAGACAATTCTGAAGGTTTAGTTGGAAGCTCGTCAGTTGGATCATCGGTAAAAGGTTCTTGCTGTTCATTAATATATACATGTTCAGCATAACCAAAAACATTTTCTGCAGTATTAAATTTTTGTTTTACACTTTCTGTTGACATTAGTTATTGTCCAAATTAAATTAAAATTTAGTCTTTTCCAATAGTAACTGTACCTACTTGACCAAAAACATTTCCTTTTACCTTTTTAACATTTTGTACAACATTCACTTGCTTTTTTGAAGTATTTTCTAATCCATTACTATTTGTTTTCGATGTGAACGTTTCTAAGCGTTCATCCCAGGCTTTAGCCATTTCATCATGAATATCAGATAGTTCTTTCCATTTTGAAAATAAAAAATCCAGTTTAGTGGTTAATCCAGCATTCCGCAATTTATCGGCGTGATAAGTAGTAGTACAAAAGTATTTTAACATTATTTAAATATACGTAATAGTATATTCATCAGAGCCAATATTTGCTAAAATGTGAAATAAATCTGATTTGAGATAATTAAAAGACTGAAAAGCT
>Ga0164315_10002332_pt1 | contig 14575 bp, 9 predicted proteins | sample GuaBasSedimGuay6_FD_113737 | JGI IMG/M metagenome (GOLD analysis project Ga0164315, IMG submission 113737) | Subseafloor sediment microbial communities from Guaymas Basin, Gulf of California, Mexico - Guay6, Core 4569-2, 0-3 cm | ecosystem: Environmental > Aquatic > Marine > Hydrothermal vents >... | reverse complement strand
TATAGTGGCAAAGAATTAGAAGAGTACACTAAAAGTTTAGATTGGAATACAGTTCTTAATGATAAACCGACAAGAGATGAGCTTCCCTTTATTGAAAAGAAAAAAACAGGAGTCTATCAATTAAGTGTTGGATTAAAAGGGTATCAACCAACGGCTCCAAGTGGAATGATTTATGGACAAAATGTTCAGTTGGAATTTTTAAAGATGACTGCACCTTATGAAGATGTTAATGATTTTGATGACTTACCAATTCCTTTTAGATGCGTTGCTGTTGATTTAGTTACTGGTAAAGAAGTAATATTAAAAAACGGTTCTCTCTCTAAAGCTATGAGATCAACAATGTCAATTCCCTCAGCTTTCTCTCCTATCGATTGGGATCAGCATTTGTTAGTTGATGGAATGGTTCTTAATAATTTTCCAGTTGATGTAGTTAAAGAAATGGGAGTAGATATTGTAATTGGTTTGAACTTAACTACTGGCAGAATGGAAAAAAAGGATTTAGGGGATATGTTGTCAATTCTAAATAGAACTGTGGATATTCCTATGGGTGGAAGATTAGAGGAGAATATAGAACTCTCGGATATTTATATATCGCAAAATCTTGACGGATTTTCTACATCAGATTTTGCTCCTGATAGAGTAACTCAAATAGTTGAAAGAGGTAAAGAGGCTGGTGTTAGAAACATGGATATTTTTCTTGCGCTCAAGAAAGAACTTGAAAAATATGACGAGTATCAGCATTGGAAAAATGTTGAGAAAGCAAAAAAACATCGTGAGATAATAAAAAGAAGAGAGACCTTTGTATCTGCACCTAGTACAATTGAAAATGTTGTTATAGTTGGAAATAAAAAATTTGAAGCTGATTTTATTAAAAACTACTTGAAAATAGAGAATGGTGAAAAATTTGAAACTGAAGTTATTCAAAAGAAAATAGAGGTCCTTTATGCTTTAAATTATTTTGAAACGGTTACATATGAAATTATTAAAATAGATGATACTAGAATTAATCTGCAGGTTAATGTTAAGGAGAAACCTGTTAATAAGATAGTTGCAGGGTTTAATTATAATGATCATTTTAAGCTGATTGGATTAGTGGGGCTTGAGACTAATTCAGGTTTATTATCGGGTGCACAAATGGAGGCATATTTTAGATTTGGTGGTTTAACACTATTTGATGTTACAGTACTTTATCCTTCCCGTTCTATGGATATACCTGTATATCCATTTATTAAAATTAGTTATAAGGAGATTCCATTAAATTTCTATTTTGAAGGAAGTAAAATTTTTAGCTTTAGAGATCGTTCGTGGGATTTTTCAGGTGGGCTAAACTTTAGTTTAAGCAAATTCTGGAATCTTGAGGCATCTATAAATTATGAACTGATGAATATAACTACCGATGTTGCTTCAAGTGAAATTGAGGAAGCAGTTGATACACTACACCCAGATGCCAAGATTGTGGCAGGAAAGATACATTTATTGTATGATTCTCTTGATGATGTTATTCTTCCAAATTCTGGTTTGTTCTTTAAGGCTTATGCTGAAATAGCTTTAAAGGATTTAGGTTCTGAACTTAAGTACTATAAATTTTACGGAAAGGCAGATTATTTTATCCCATTAGGCGAAAAGCATAATATTAAATTAGCCGCTCTATATGGATTTGCTGGGGAGGGTACTCCTTTTTATAAATGGTTCTATATTGGAGGACCAAATACATTTGTTGGGATTGATTATTTTCAGGCTAACGGAACTGAGTTTACTATGGGACAAGTGAGTTACAGATATGAATTTTTAAAGGACCTTTATGTAAGGGGGGTTTATAACGTTATGTTTAATTACAATATGGGCAACCCAATTGATCCGATTAGAGGAGAACCAATTTTAGGTGGTGGGCTTTCTGTTATTATGAGAACAATGTTTGGAAAAATGGAACTAATGTGGTCTCGCGGTGATGCTAATATGTATAGCCCTGGAGAAAAAGTTAGCAGAGTATATTTTACTTTTGGATATAACTTAAAATAGGAATTAAATAGATGATAAAAAAAGCAATTATACTATTAATTTTATTCACATCAATTCAATTGTTTTATAATTGTAGTGGCGTAAGTACAAAAGAAATAAATACTATAGTTGAAAATAAAGTGTGGAATGAGAATGATTCGGAAGTAATAGTTGATTCAATAGTAAACAAGATGTTGCTTTCACAATGGCAGCAAAATTTTACAACTAAAAGGAAACCCAAACTTGTTGTTGGATCAATTGAAAACTTAACAATTGAAAAAATAGATACAGACTTATTATCCAAAAATATTGAACGGAATCTTATAAACAGTGGTGATATAACTTTTATTACCTCAAAGGATGACCGAGAAGTTATAAGAAACGACAGAAGAAATAAAAATGATTTTGATGGAGAGAAAGAATTTATAAAATATTTGAAACCATTAAAGTCCGATTTTTTTATTAGTGGAGATATAAAATTAAATATTGATTCAGTCTCAGTTCCAACTTCGAAAGAATATAAATTGACTTTGGAAATACTTAATTCCAAAAATTTAGAGTCTGTTTCAATTATGTCAGAAATACTAATGAAGTAATATTATTATATTTACGTTATTATCTGTAAAAATTACTTGTTGAGTATAAATTTAATTACTATTATCACTACTATATAAAATATTTTTTTTGGCTCAATTTTTGTTTTATATATAGAGCCAAAAAAATAAAAGTTTACTATTAGATAGGTAAAGCAAAATATGGAAGAAATTAAATTTACGGCACAAAAAGCGAATGGGCAAATTGTTAGTGGAAACTTAGCCGCCCCTACTTTCTCAGATGGGAAAAAGCAAGTTAAAGCATTAATGGAGAAACATCGTCTTAAGTTAAAAACAGTTCAAAAGAAAGTAACTTTTATTTATAAGATTAGAAAGGGTAATGAAGCTATTGTTAAGGGAGAGCAAAGGGCTTATTCAAAGGAAGAAGTTACTCAAGCCCTCACAAAAATGGGTTATCAAGTAATCTCTATAAATAAATTTCTTTTTGAATGGAATCCAAAACCACCCGCTCAGGAAGTATTATCATTTGTTAAAATAAGTGCAGAACTTTTAGAACAAAAGTTGCCATATAGTGAAATAATGACACTCTTGATTAATGATTTAGAGAATAAAACTCTTCGAGAATCGTTAAAACAAATTAATAATGATTTAAAACGTGGGGCAGATAGTCAAACAACATTTCTACGACACGAAAGAGTCTTCGGAAAATTTACATCTTATATGCTTGGGCTTGCTGCAAAAAGTGGTAATATGACTGAAATTTATAAAGCCACGGCAAAATTTTTAGAACGAAAAATGCAATTTAGTAAAGATTTGAGAAGTGCTTTAATTACGCCAGCTATTACAATGTTTGTCCTTCTGCTTGCTGTCCTTTTTTATGTAGGGTATATTTTTCCAGAGACAGCAAAGTTGTTCCTTAAATTTGACATTCCACTTCCTCCATTAACGGCGGCAACATTATCTTTTAGTGATTTTTTAATGGACCAATGGTTTATGGTTCTAGTTGTAATGTTTGTGCCACCTGTCATTCTTGTTTGGTGGGGAAAAACTACAAAGGGGAATCTCTTTTTTGCAAAATATATGATGAAGGCTCCAATAATTGGAAGTTTAGTTCATAAAACTAATATTGAAGTATTTTGCCGTGTATTCTATACACTCTATAGCGGTTCAGCAGAATCAATTGAACCTATAAGGATTGCTTCTGAAGCAACAGATAATTCATATTTTGAGCAACAGATAAAAAAAGTTGCAATTCCAATGATGATTAGTAAAGGTGCTGGAGTTTCTGAATCATTTGCAGCATCAAAGGTATTTACTGATACAGCTATTTCTCGTTTTCATTCTGGAGAGGAGAGTGGAACAATAAAAAATACAGCTCTCCAACTGGCAAATTATTATGAGAGTGAAACTGTTTTTAGGTTAAAAAATGTAATTGAAATGATTCAAGTTTTCATAGCAATGGTTATAATGATTGTAATGATTGGATTAACATTAGTTTCTGCTGAAACTGCAACAATTAATCCGTCAAATCCTGCAGTTAAATAATTATTTATAAGGAATTATGAATTTGTCTTTTTTTGATAAAACGTTAAAATATTTATTGATTCAGAAAAAAACTGAATTTAAGATTCAAAATTCTTACTTTATAATGTAAAAATTTTCAAGGATAATAAATGCTCGACTCACAACTTGAGATGACTGACAAAATTGGTTATTTACTTTTGAAAAAAGGTATAATTGATGATGAAATTCTCGAAAAAGCCTTATCTGCTAAAAAAGCTGATGAGTTGAAAGGACGTAGAAATTTAGCCCAAATTTTAGTTGGTGAATTAGATTTTGACCACGATACTATTTTTAGAGAAGTATCAGTTCTATATGCATTTAGAGAACTAAATATCTCGGTTGCAGATTTAACTGGAGACAGAATTGAAGAGATTAAACGGCTCTTAAATTCTAAAGGGGATGATGTTAGAGATCACTTTTTACGTCATAGAGTTTTACCTTATAGTTATGATAAACTTAGAGATAAATTAGTTCTCGCTGCTGTTGATCCAACCGATAAAGAACTTGCTAAAATTGCTTATGCAATAAACATAAAAAAATTCGAAGTTAATTTTATTCGTAAAAAAGATTATGAAAAACTGGTAGAAATAATTGCACCTGTTGAAAACGAATTCTTAAAAGCTATTCAAAGTACCGACGAAGAACTAAACGTTGAAATTGAAGAAGCAAGTGTTAATGAAGAAGAATTAGATGCTGAAATTAATAAGAGTGCACTTGTTAATTTAATTGAAGCATCTTTAATTGAAGGCGTTCGGAAAGGTGCGAGTGATATTCATATAGTACCCCAAAGCGGTAACATTACTGAAATTCATTTTAGAATAGACGGAAAATTACAGTTATGGCATGCTCAAGATAAAACTCAACCAGAAGCTTTAATGGCAGTTGTTAAAGATAGAGCAATTGGTTTAGATCGGTTTGAAAGAGAGCGGGCACAGGATGGATTTATTCAACGAACAATTGATACCCACACTATACGGTATAGAGTTTCGATTCTTCCAATGGTAGGTACAGAACTTAAAAATAAATTTGAATCGGTAGTTATTAGAATTTTAGATGATAGAAAAGTTATTAAAGATCTAAGTAAATTGGGTTTGGTAGGATATTCCAACGCTGCATTCACTAAGGCAATAAAACAACCTCAAGGAATGATTATTCTAACAGGTCCTACTGGTAGTGGTAAAAGTACAACACTAGTTGCAGCTCTTTACCAAGTTATAGACCCCACAAAAAATATTCTCACAGTTGAGGATCCCGTAGAGTATGTAATTGAAGGTGCACGCCAATTAAAAATTGGTTTCAGAATGAATTTTGAGCAAGCAATTAGAGCAATATTAAGGCATGATCCTGATATTGTAATGGTTGGTGAGATGCGAGATAAGGAAACTGCAGAAACAGCAATAAAGCTTGCAAATACTGGTCACTTAACATTTTCAACACTTCACACAAACGATGCACCAAGTGCTGTTGCGCGTCTTTATAAAATGGGTGTAGAACCATTTTTAATTGCATATGCAATTAATATAATAGTTGCTCAGCGTTTAATACGAAAACTATGTGATAATTGTAAAAAAAGAGTTACAAACATAGATGAAAGTGTTGCTGAGAGAGCAAAAATTGATCTTGATGAATGGAAACATTTAGAAATATTTGAAGCAGCTGGATGTGAAAAATGTAATGACTCTGGGTACAAAGGAAGAATGGCTATTCATGAGGCACTCTATTTTACAAAAGAAATTAGAGAACTAGTTGTGCGTGCTGGCGAAGAGATTGATGAAGATGCTGTAAGAATGCAATCAAGAAAAGATGGTACATTAACTTTAAGAGATTCTGGACTTGAAAAAGTAAAGGCAGGACTAACTTCATTAGAGGAAGTTCTATCTGGAACAATGGATGATTAATCTTTATTTTGGTAGATTAACATGTGAATTTTTCGATAATTTATTATTTACTTAATCTTAAATTAATATTTGAGGACTTTCCGAGTGGTTGATGCAAAAGCAATTCTAGCTAAATATGTCGAAAAAATACCACAGAGTATATTGGGGGCTGAAAAAGTTAATTTCATTATTGAAATGGCACAACAGATACCTGGCCCCGAAAAAATTGAACTTCATAAATTAGTAAATTATGTTCTAACCCTAATGATAGAAAGGGAAGCCTCGGATGTTGAGATTGGTGGAAATGGAACTGATAATTTTTTCTGGTTCCGTATTCATGGCGATAAAGTTAGAGTAGAGGAACTTCCGAGATTTAATCATCTTGAGGCATCCATCTTAATTGTATCCATTCTTACAAATAACCAATGTAAACATCTATTGGTAGGAAGAAATCTAGATTTTAGTTACACGTTTCATTATGATGCAGTAAATAAAAATATAAGATTTAGAGCCGATGCATATTTTGATTTAGATACACTTGCGCTAAATATGCGTGCTATCTCTGTAGTAACACGTCCATTAGAGTCTTTAGGATTTCATCAAAATGCTATTAGAATGATGAGTCACAAATATATTAAGTTTGGATTATCATTAATAACTGGAATCACAGGCTCTGGTAAATCAACCACTTTAGATGCAATTATTGATTATCATAATAAATTTGATCCATCTCATATTGTTATAATTTCATCTCCAATTGAGTATGTGCATGTATCCAATAAAGCAATTATTAGACATAGAGAAGTAGGAAAAGATGTTCTCTCCTTCCAAGATGGGGTAATACAAGCATTGCGCCAAGATCCTGATATTATTGTAATTGGAGAAATGAGAGATCCAGAAACTATTTTGGCAGCATTAGAAATTACAGATACTGGTCATAAAGTTTTTTCTACTCTGCACACATCCTCTGCAACAGAATCAATTGACAGAATTATTGCAGAAGTTAATCCTGCAGAACAGGAAAGAGTCAGAAATAGATTGGCAGATGTTCTAACATCTGTTGTTTCTCAGAAACTTGTTCCATCAGTTGATAAAAAACGTGTAATGGCAAAAGAAGTACTTTTAGTTACACCAAGTGTTAAAGCAGCTATTAAAAATGACAATACTAGTGAAATTTATATGATGATTGCCCAAGGGGGTCCTCAGGGAATGGTCACTATGGAACAAGATTTGCTACGTCTTATTAAAGAAAGATTAATTACAAAGGAAGTTGCTCTGAGTTACTCAAATAATAAAACTAGAATGCTTCAATTACTTAAGGCAACATAAAGCATGAAGAAGCCCCTTATCTGTATATATAGTGAAGGAATTGAACTTAAAGTTTCAGTTCTTTCTAGAGAAAAAGATAAAATATCTATTCATCAAAATTTTACTGTTGAAAAAAAGGATGCAAAGTCGGTAGATCCTACCGAACAGCTTGGAGATTTTACTGATGACTCTCTCTCTTCAGATGATCTTTCTTTTGATTCTTTAGATAGTATGGAAGAATCCTATACATCAGATTCACAAAGTAATTCGAATGAGATATCTGAACTTGCTGCAAATTTAGTAAATGTTGATTTAAATAAAGCCCAATTCATTCCAGTTGTCACAGATCCTAATGTTACTTTTCACATATATGAGGGAATACTAGAAAAAGACAGAAAAAAAACGATAGATAAAATATTATCTGAAATTAAGAGCACGAAAGGATTAATAATACTAAAAGATCAGATTGATTTTATCTCCTTAGATGATAAAACTCACCTCTGTGTTTTTACTGAGCCTACTGTCGAATCGGCAAATCTTATCAATTCTGTAGCAAATTATAATGGAAAAAGATATTATAAGATTCATTCGATAAAGAGTGCTGAAATTGCGCTTGCAAATTTTGTTTCTAAAACTACCAAATTTTTCCCCGAAGATTATTCTCTGATAATTTATATTGGAAAAGAGTTTAGTAAACTAATATTTTTAGAAGGGCAAAATCTTAAACACATTGGTTCTACTCTAGATATTGGTACCGAAAATTTGCATACATATGATGTCTATTTTTCCAAAATATTATTGGAAATGGAGAATGGTGGAATCCCAAGATTAGACAATGTTGTAATTTGTGGAGATGATAATAGTGAAAACCTAGTTCTTTCGTTTTATGGAACATTTCCAGAAGCCAATGTTTCGGAATTAAAATTTGAGATGTTTGATTATTTGAATCTTCCAGAAGAAGAACAGAAGGAGGTTTCATCATATGCAATACCAGTTGCTGCAGCTTACGAGTACTATGCCGAACTTGATAAAGAATTAACTGGTATAAATATTCTACCAACTTATATTCAAGAGAATCAAAAATTCTTACAATTTGGATGGCATAGTTTTGCAGTATTACCTATTCTATTTGCTGTAACATTTTATTTTACATTTGCAATTTTGTCCAATATACAAGAAATAAAAGAATTAGATAATAAAATTTACAATTTAGAGCAACTGGCAATTGAAAACCAAAGTATTATTAGTCAAATGGACCCATTGTCTGGAAGAATAGCAAATTTTGATAACACCCAAGCAATACTAGATTCAGCAATGAGTGGAACAGAGATTTGGGGACACACTTTGGAAAAAGTATCTAACTTTATGGAACGAAGAAGAAATTTTTGGATTTCGCATATGGAAATGAAGAGCAACTTAAATGTTTCAATCCAAGGTTTTTCATTATCAAGAAATGTATTAACCGAGTTTTCCGAGTATAGTAACTCGTCCATTCTCCAAAATGTTTTGTATGAACCATTGCGTGAAAAAAATGCTTTTGCATATGTATTAAATTTCAAAACTGAAAAGAACAAAGAATAAATGAATCGCAAATTAAAAAATACTTTAATCCTTGTTGCACTTTTACTTATTATTATTATCGGTGGAAGTCTCTATACTTTTCTCAGTCAAAACAGTGATATTGATGAGAGAAAAAAGAAATTAAACAATTTAAATTTGAATGCCTACAATACGGAAGAGTTAATAGAGCAGTTAAATACATTGAAGTATAGAGTTATTGAATTGGATTCAATTTTGGCTTTAAGAAAATTTAATATTCCAGTAAAGCTGCATCAGTCAGAATTTTTTAATTTTATTAATAAAATCAGTTTTAACTTTTCACCTAAATCGTTTGTTAATATTGAATATAGAGATATTACTCTCGAACAACACTATAAGTATTATACCTATAAACTCTCTGGTACGGGCTATTTTAATGATATTTATAAAATGATATTTGCCATTGAGCAAAGTAAGGAATTGAAGAAAATCACATCATTATCATTTGATAATTTTGTGCAGGTTGATGAGGATGGCATTCCAGGATATTTGGTAACATATACGATTAATTGTTCAATATATTTTTCCGATAATGATCAGTTTGCATCATCAGTTTCCAAAGAGAATAGATTAATTCCGAATCCGCTTTACGATATATTCTATCCATTAATTAGAAACGATATTGCTCCTAATATTGACAACTTACTTGATGTACAATCGGCAGAACTCTTGGCTTTAATTCCTGAAGGTGCATTTATTGCTGATTCGAAAGGAACAACATACCTCTTGTGGGAAGGTGATAAAGTATATCTCGGGTACTTAACTGAGATTGATTATGATGAAAATGTTGTTCACTTTGTTCTTAACAAAGGTGGAATAATAGAGAAAATTACTTTGAATCTTGAGAAGAATGAAAAAAAAGAAAAATTGAGTGAATAAAATGAAAAAAACAATAATTTTACTAATGCTACTAATTACTGCACCGTTATTGGGGCAAAGAGAATTAGAAAAAAGATTAAGTCAATTTGTTAACCCTAATGAAATAGTTTCGTTGGCAGAACATATTTCCTTTGATAAAGCAATTGAGGTTCTTAGTAAAGTAAGTAAAAGCAATACAGGAAAGAAAATAATTCTAGCAACTAGTTATAACGAACCGATTGGTATTGAAATTACTAGAATGCCTTATATGCGTGCATTAAACATTATAGTTAATTATCATGATATGATTTATATTGAAGATGCTGATGCAATAATTGTGAAGGAGGAATCACAGGCTACGGAAGATTTGAGTAAAGAAATATATGCTTCTGTAGATTCTCGCGAAGTAAAAATATCAACTCTTTTCTTTTCAGCAAACATTACTGATATGAAAGAAAGAGGAATAGATTGGGAGTTTCTTATTCAAAAAACAGGTTTAGCTTTTGGAGCTGAATTAACATCATTTACGCAAGAGGCAGAGCAAGAAGATGGTAGTAGCAACGCATCAGGAACTCCACTTGATTTTATTGCTGCAAATAAAACAGCATTTGAGATGGGAGACTTTGCTGGCAATGTAGTTGGGGCATTTAAGTTTTTTGAAACTAATGGGCTTGGGGAGTTAATAGCAAGGCCAAATATTACAGTTCGTGATAAAACTAAAGGCAGAATTCAAATTGGTTCTGATATCTCTATTAAACAAAGGGATTTTTCCGGGAATATTGTTGAAGAATTTTTCTCAACTGGAACAATAGTGGAAGTTACTCCGTACATTTATAATGAAGATGGAGTTGACTATGTTTTACTACAACTGGAAGCAGAACGTAGTACAGCCAACCCTGGGGAAATCTCAACTGAAATACGAAGGACTGTTGCAAATACAGAAGTGTTAATGCTGGATGGTGAAGAGACAATTATAGGTGGACTTTTTACTCATGAAGAGGTTACCACACGAAGTGGAATCCCATTTCTAAAAGATTTACCATGGTGGGTGTTCGGAATTAGATACTTAACTGGTTCTGATAAAACACAAATATTCAAGAGAGAAATAATAATTCTAATTAAACTAGAGATTCTTCCACCATTAAAAGAGAGAATTGCAGCTAAGAAAGAAGACCTAATAAGGAAAGCTCTTTTAGAGAATGATAAATATCTGAAAGGTTTAAAGAATCAGCAGCAAAATGCTTATGATGAAATAGAAGAGGGTAATTTAGATACATTAGAAGAAGAGGAATAGTTATGGATTCAATATTAATAGTTGATGACGACATAAAGCTTTGTGCTACTCTTTCTGAGGATTTAAATGAAATAGGTTATTTTACTCACTTTGTAACTAATGTTGAAGATGCACTTAACTATTTAAAAACCTCGAATGTGGATTTAATTTTACTTGATTTAAAGATGCCAGAAAAAGATGGTTTTCACCTTCTTAACCATGTTAAAAAAAATAGTGCAGATATTAAAATAATTGTCCTAACTGCAAACATAGATGTTGAAAGTGCCGTAAAAGCTGCTCAACTTGGAGTTGATGACTATATATTAAAACCCTTTAAGTTCGAAAAACTTCTTATTACTACTCAAAAAATATTGAAAAAAGAATTAGTTTAACTATCATTTATCAGTTCAAAATTATATGCTAAACAATGAAAATTAATGTCAGATTATTATTAATAACATTTGTAGTAGTTGTTGTTATATCATTGTCATCTACATTTATTTACCATTCTGTTACAACCACCCTTTTAAAAAATCAACATTCAAATGCTTTGTTAAACTCATCTTCAGATTTTAACTTTGCATTTCAATCTGAAATTGCCTCGTATGATGAAGAGTTAATAAAAATTTTAGATTATAAAACTGAATCAATTGATGACTCCAAATTAGATTTTGTTTTTCAATTAACCGAAACCAGAGCCATTATATTAAATAGTTTTATTCACAGCAAAAAAATTAGTATGTCCGTTATTACCAATTCATTTGACGACTTTTTAAAACAGTATCCAAATATTGTTCTTAAGTTTTATAAAATGAAAAATGGCAAATCATATTTTTATGGTAAACTAATAACGGAAGAATATTTAAATGCGCTGAGCGAAAAGATCCGTGCTGAAATAGTACTAGTTATTAATCAAGTTCCATATGTTGTATCTCATTCTACATTGAATGATTCTAATTTCCCATACATTATCAATGCCCTAGCAATACTGAAATCAAACAATAATTTGAATTTATTATATCAAGAAATTGAGAGTGGAGATTTCTTTTCAACATATTACGAACCCAATTATTTAATTAGTGCTGGCGAGGGAATTAGCTTCATACTTTTTACTGCTCCATATGATTTAGCTGAGTTTAGAGACACAATGCAAACTATAGCCATCACTATTGCACTGGCTGGAATTCTACTTTCGTTAGTATTTGTACTTCTATTTACTACTAAAATTAGGAAGCAGATTTCACTATTAACTGATGCAACTAAAATTACAGTTTCGGGCGATCTCTCACATAGAGTTCCAATTCTATCGAAAGATGAGCTAGGAAACCTTGGTGTAGTTTTTAATAATATGTTAGATTACATTCAATCAAAGGAGAAGATTGAGCGCCAGTATAGTGAGTTAATTACAATTATTAATGAAACACCATCGTTAAAAGGGCTTTGTGATGCAGTATTAGAAAAAATTATTTCAACAACAGATGTATCACTCGGTGTCTTTTATGTAGTTGATAATAAAAACTCGAAACCTGTTTCATCATACGGAATAAATAATTCTATTCTTGAAGTGCATGATCAAACTAATACGCATTTAAATGTAATAGAAAAGAAAAAGAAAATGGAACTAATTTTTGAGGAAAATCCACCACTTATTAAAACGGGATTAGTAGAGATAAAAATTAGATATTTATTAGTAATGCCATTAATCTTTAATAAAAATGTGATTGGATTAATTGAATTGGCGTGTGAACATATTCCAGAAAATACTCCAGTTGATTTTTTAACAAAAATTATGGAGCAACTTGCTGTTGGGTTAAATAGTGCTTTATCGTACGAACAATTAGAGAACTTAGTTTACGAATTAAGAGTTCTAAATGAAGACTATCACAAACAGAATTTGCAAATATCTGAACAAAATTCTGAACTAATCAATCTTCATAAAGAACTAAAAATTCAAGCAGAAGAACTTGAAGCACAAAGAAAAAAAGCGGTGGAACTAACTCATGTAAAATCCCAATTCTTGGTAAATATGTCGCATGAATTAAAAACGCCATTAAATTCAATTATTGGATTAACAGAATTAATTTCAGACGATGCCTCTACGCTTTCTAAGACAAAAGATAGAATAAAAATAGTATCTAGAAATGGAAAAAAATTATTATCAATGATTAACAATATTCTTGAATTCTCAAAAATTGAGGCAGGTAAATTTGAAGTGGTTAAATCAAATTTTATACTTAGTGAGTTCATTCTAAATATATATAATGCAATGGAACCCCTTGTTACTGATAGTGGACTAAATTTTAAAATAAATTACAATAGTGAATATGACTTATTAATTAGCTCGGATAAACACAAACTAGAACAGATACTATTAAACCTATTGAGCAATGCAATTAAGTTTACCGAATCTGGCAAAATTGAAATTAAAATTAATATCATTAAAAATATTTCATTACAAATTAGTGTTATTGATTCTGGAATTGGTATTAGTGAAGAGAATAAGGAAATTATATTTGATGAATTTGAGCAAGGCAATTTAGAAAACACAAAAAAGCATCAGGGGGCGGGATTAGGTTTAGCAATTTGTAAAAAATATACTGAATTAATAGGTGGTACAATAGAAGCTTCCACCAATGAATTTAATGGTAGTACATTTTGTGTTTTCTTAGACAGTGTAATTCTTGAGAAATTCAAAATGGATAATAATTTTAATTTTTCAAATAAAAATATAAGCACCGAAAATAAGATAAAAGAAATTATTGTTTATGGAGCTGATGATAAAAGTACAAATAATATAGTTGCATATTTTTATAATCAAAATTACAATACAAAAAGTATTAGTAATCTCTCTGAATTATTTGAGAATAATTTACTCGCAAATATAGATGGCACAATAATAAATATTACGAATCAAACTGAAAAAATTTGGGAAACTATTTATAATATAAAAAGTGATATTTTATCCCCATTGAAGTTGTGTTCCTTCAGTGAACATGGAGATAAATGTTTTGCATTAAATGTATTTGATATAATTACAGATATTGAAAATAATAGTAAACTAGACCAGATAATAAGCATTGCATCCATTGTCACAAATAATATTGAGTCAATATTTTATGTGGGTGAAAGTGAAGAAATTATTAAGAAAGGAATTTCAAATATTAATAGTAGTATAATTTTCAATAGCAGTAAGGATGTTAGCTCATTAGTTAATTATTTAGATAGCAATAAAGTAGATTAAATAGTTGCTGATACTGTGATAGGTAATACCTCGCTTATTGAAGAAATTATAAACGCTAATATTCCAAAATTAATTCCGAAAATTCTTTATCTCAATAGAACAATGGCAAAAAATAAAGCTTCAATAATTAATTCTTCTTTTCTATCTTTAGCAGAACAACATTCTACGATTACTGATGATGCTTTGAAAAATATTGAAGAGTATTTTTCATTATTGAAAAAGGTTAAAAAAAGTGTAACTTCCTCTATTGAAAATGTTTTTAATGAAAAGATAGGTACTAGTTCAAAAGAAAGTATTTCCCAAT
>Ga0164315_10002330_pt1 | contig 14580 bp, 12 predicted proteins | sample GuaBasSedimGuay6_FD_113737 | JGI IMG/M metagenome (GOLD analysis project Ga0164315, IMG submission 113737) | Subseafloor sediment microbial communities from Guaymas Basin, Gulf of California, Mexico - Guay6, Core 4569-2, 0-3 cm | ecosystem: Environmental > Aquatic > Marine > Hydrothermal vents... | reverse complement strand
TGGATGGGCTGTCTCATCCGAACGGCCACTTGTATCCAAGCGACTTAATGGGGGATGCGCGTCAAAAGTCCCTAGACTCAAGGCCTAATAAAATTCACACCCAGATTAACCTAATCTTGATGCAAATTTGCAACCTCTGATTTGCAGAGCCCCTCATATCCATGACACCGTCATGGTGTCATCTAAACAGATGACAGTATTTATGTTATTTGATATAATTTCAAAAGTCAAGTATTAAAATAGATTAGTCTAAAACGGCACTTAAATAAGTAACTTTGATTAGGTTTGAGTAAGAAATCAAGTGCTAGCATATGCACCCTTATCAATTTTTTGGGCGTGAGAGTCTGTTGAATCAAATTTATTGGGCGTGGCATAAAACGGTGCCTGAGTCTATTGCCATTATCGGTGCCGAACGGAGTGGTAAAACCTCACTGTTGAATTATCTGAACAGAATTACGCAAGCGACTCAGTTACGGCCCGATCAACCCAAAGGGTGGCCCGATGATTGGTTGCCCAGCCATTTTCAAGTGGCTTTTATGGATTGCCTAGATGCTAATATGTCTCGACCAGAGACGTTGGTGGCTGACGTGTTGCAGCAATTTATTTAAATAACGCGCTTTTTTTTGCAACAAACGCTAACTATTGTAGGATCGCTCCAGTTTCAATACCATTGGAAAACCAGGGCAACCACAAGGGATTGCCCCTACAATCTGCCCGTAGGGGCAATCCCTTGTGGTTGCCCCTTTTGATGCTTTCCTGCACTAGAAGCCTTAAAAATAGACTTTAGCGTCTCTTGCGTCTCTTGCGTTCTTTTTTTTTGTTTTTTGAGCAAAAAAGATTAAATAAACGCTAAAGACGCTAAAGACGCTAAAGACGCAAGTCGATATCCGTGCTTGGGAAAGCAAGTATGCTAAAATCCCAAAGCTTGCATAGAAGGGATTAATTGATAACTGATAACTGATAACTGATAACTGATAACTGAAATGACAAATTTGAATATGCTCTGGCTCTTGCCAGAAATGCTTTTACTAACAATGGCTTGTCTTATTTTGGTCATTGATGCCTATTTACCCAAGAATTTACAGGGGTTAACGTTTCAACTTGCTTGTGGCACTTTAATCGGTACCGCTTTACTCATTTTGGCGGCTATACCTTCAGAACCCGTATTAGCGATGAATGACATGGTTGTCATTGATCCCATGGGTGCGGTGCTTAAATTCTTTATCGTCTTGATCGTCTTTATGGCTTTTATTTATTCGCGAGGCTATTTGCGGGATCGCAAAATGCTGCGAGGCGAATACTTTGTCTTAGGCTTGTTTGCCGCTTTAGGCATGATGGTGATGGTTTCGGCCCATAGTTTGTTGACGATTTATTTGGGCCTTGAATTACTCTCATTGTCTTTATATGCGATGGTGGCGATGCACCGCGAGTCACAACAAGCCTCTGAAGCGGCGATGAAATACTTTGTATTAGGCGCGTTAGCTTCGGGTATGTTGTTATATGGGATGTCCATGCTATACGGTGTGACGGGTACATTGGATTTAGCTGAACTGGCTTTGGCCATCAGCCAAAACTCTGAACAGCAGACTATTTTGGTTTTCGGCCTCGTCTTTATCGTCGTCGGTTTAGGCTTTAAGTTAGGCGCTGTGCCTTTCCACATGTGGATACCTGATGTTTATCAAGGCGCACCAACGGCGGTGACATTGTTTATCAGCAGTGCGCCGAAAATCGCGGCCTTTGCGATGCTGATGCGTTTATTAGTAGACGGTATGGAAGGCCTATATGTTGGTTTACAACCAGATGGTACACACAGCGCGTGGGGTGGTTGGCAAGGGATGTTGATTTTACTCTCCATTTTGTCAATGGCTATGGGTAATATTATTGCTATCGCGCAGCGTAATATTAAACGCATGTTGGCTTATTCGACGATTGCTCATGTTGGCTATTTGATGCTGGGTGTTATCGCGGCTAATGAAGCGGGCTATGCAGCCTCGATGTTTTATGTGATCGTTTATGCCTTGATGACATTAGGCGCTTTTGGCATGATCATCTTACTCAGTCGCGCTGGCTTTGAGGCCGAACACATTGACGATTTCAGAGGCTTAAATGAGAGAAGTCCATGGTACGCCTTGATCATGTTAATTATGATGCTGTCGATGGCTGGCGTACCGCCGATGATAGGCTTTTGGGCAAAATGGTCCGTTTTAGCGCAAGTGATTAAAGCCGATTTTCTCTGGCTTGCCATCGTCGCCGTGCTATTTGCCCTCATCGGCGCATTTTACTATTTGCGAATTGTGTGGATGATGTACTTTGAAAAACCACAAGATATGACCGTGATTGAGGCCAGTATGGATATGCGCGTCGCGCTGAGCGCGAATGCATTAGTAATTTTAGGATTGGGCATCATGCCGCATAGCTTGATGGTAGTGTGCTTGAGTGCATTGGGAGTTAATTAAAATCTGAGTACAACGGATTAGCGGAATGAACGGATTGACTCAAGGCTGCCAATGAACAAATCCGTTTATTCCCCAGATCCGTTGTACTAAATCAAACTGATCAGAAAAAACACTATGCTACAAGCCTTTAAACAAGAATTGACGGTTTTGCCAAACGGCATTGTCCCATTTCGTTCTCCAAAACTTAAAGTGGGTTCGCGTGTAGAAGTGATTGTTATTCCACAAGAAAAATCGCCTTTGCCCCAAAAGAGCTTGCTTAGCTTTATGGGAAAAGGTAAAGGTGCTTTTGCTACACCCGAAGAGGCTGATGCTTTTATTCGACAGGAGCGTGATACATGGGAAAAATAAGTGAAATTATCCCTGTTCAGCGTATTTACTTGGATGCTAATGTGTTCATCTATTATATTAGAGGAATATCCGCCTTATGTTCAAGTGTTAACTGAACTCTTTAGTCTAATTGATAGTGGTGAATTACAAGCCATCACGAGCGAACTCACTTTGGCTGAAACGTTGGTTATACTCGGCGCGGGAATAAACTTTCAGGCAAAAGTTCGCGCAGCGAACTTTTACTTAGTGAACGAACTGTCACCTTATACAGCTCATGCAGATGAACTCGTGGTGCCACAGACATCAGAATTGGGAGAGGGGAATGAATGAAATATACGTTCCTAGCCGAAATGATATATGTTGGTTAGATTATGAACCGCCTAAGGGCAAGGAAATTGGTAAATACCGGCCAACATTGGTACTTTCCAGCCAAGCCTATAACAAAAAAACAGGCTTGCTGATTGGTTGCCCAATCAGTACAAGTATCCGTGGTGGGGCAACAGAAGTGCCTATCAGTCATTTGGAAGCGCCAAGTGTTGTGGTGAGCAATTTAATTCATACCTTGGATTGACGCAACGCGAAATTTATTTGTCAAGCTGAATCAAGTGTGATGGTGGATGTGTTATTACGGGTGATATCGCTGATTGGGGCGGATGATGTGCTTGAAAACGTTCTGAATGAGTAATAAATCTCTAACCCATACGGTGGACAAAATCCGTCCACAATGTTTTGTATCTAGCAGCCTGTTTTCGAACTCATTTCCTGTGCACGATTCGTTATCAAACCATGACTCGTGCGTTTTCGGTATCACATAAAATCCCAGCAAAGCATTCATAATCGCCATTTTAGAGAATCGTTTTAAATCTGCTAAGCGAATCTCTGCCTCAATAATTTTTTTTTCTCTTAACAACCTCTCTCGTGTTGTGCCTTTTAATAACGGTGTTGATGGCGTTAGCCATTGATCTTCATGCCAAAAGGCGACATTAGCGATAGAGGTATCAGTCACAAAACCTTTCTTAATAATTAAGATATCATCAGCTTGCCCTTTGAGGGCGAGTAAACGGTTTAAATGTTCCCGATTGAGATATTTAAAGGTGTAGTCGATTTCATTATCTTCTACAATTTTGAAATGCTGAAAGCGTCGAACTTGATAGGGTAGATATTCAATTGTTTCTATGGTTTTGGCATAGATTATCCGCGCTCGATAGAGGCCCTTTTTCGAGGGCGGTTGAAGAAAGCTTGTCAAATCAATTTTATCTTGAGCGCCAAATAGCAAGCTTCTAGCCTGATTGAGTCGTTTATTATGAAATGCGATATAGGGGGCTTTTCCGTTTATGATTTTAACGGTTTCTAACAGTTGATTCATGTTTTATCGTTTTGTGGATTGAATACAACGAATGACGGGCCGATAAACGAATTCAATATTTTTTTTAACACTATCTCACAATGATTTTTAATCCGTTTATCCACGTCATCCGTTGTACTCGTTTTATTCAACTGTCACTGATTTGGCCAAATTTCTAGGCTGATCGACATCAGTGCCTTTAATCAGTGCAACATGATAGGCTAATAATTGTAAAGGGATGGTGTAAACAATAGGTGAAATGATCTCATCGACTTCCCCTAATTCAATAACGTTTATATAATCAGAAGCTTGCATGATGGCGCGATGATTCGCCAAAATAAATAATTGACCCCCTCTCGCATGAACTTCTTGCAAATTGGATTTCAGTTTCTCCTGCAAAGCATCATTCGGTGCTACCGCAATAACAGGCATTTCAGCATCCACTAAAGCCAGTGGCCCATGTTTCAGTTCACCTGCCGGATAAGCTTCTGCGTGAATGTAAGAAATTTCTTTTAATTTGAGCGCACCTTCCATCGCTATAGGATAATGAATACCTCTACCCAAAAATAAGGCATGACGTTTCTCTGCAAACGCTTCAGCCCATGCTGCGATAGCATCATTGAGTGCTAATACCTTTTCAAGCAATTGAGGTAGCGATAACATCGCCGCGACAATCCTTTTTTCGACTTTACTCGTTATCCCGTGCCCTCGCCCAAGTATCACGGTGAGCATTAATAAAGATAACAATTGTGTCGTAAACGCTTTAGTCGAGGCGACACCGATTTCTGGCCCGGCGTAAGTCATGAATACCATATCAGAAGCACGAACTAAAGAACTTTCTGGCACATTACAAATAGCCAAACTGGGGCCAAAACCTAAGCGTTTCGCTTCATGCAAAGCAGCAAGCGTATCGGCCGTTTCGCCAGATTGAGATAAGCTCACAACCAGCGCCTTTGGATTCGTTAAAGGTTGCCGATAGCGAAACTCACTGGCAATTTCAACCGAACAGGGTAATTTCGCCAAAGTTTCAATCCAATAGCGAGCCACTTGCCCAGCATGGTAACTGGTACCACAAGCAATGATTTGTACAGCCTCAATTTGATCAAATATCTGCTGTGCATCAGGCCCAAACGCAGCTTCTAACACACGCCCCTTCTTATGAACACGGCCCGCTAAGGTATCTGTAATAGCGCGGGGTTGCTCAAAAATTTCTTTCTGCATGTAGTGACGATAATCACCACGTTCCACCGCATCAGCTTGTAACTGGCTTATTTTTTCAAGCCGTTTAACGGGTTTGCCTGTCAAATCGGTGATAATTCGGGCATCACGTTGCAAATTAATGATATCGCCATCTTCCAAATAAATCACTCGTTGAGTGACTGGAATCAAAGCCGCCACATCCGAAGCGATAAAATGTTCACCAATACCGATGCCAATCACTAACGGGCTACCGCGTCGCGCAGCGACTAAATGGCCCGGTTCTTGGGGGCTAATCACCGCTATAGCATAGCTGCCTTCAAGCCGTTTCAAGGTAGCCGAAACGGCGGCATATAAAGAGTTACCTTGCTTGATAAAGTAATGAATTTGATGCGCGATCACTTCAGTATCTGTTTCAGACTGAAATTCATAACCCTGTTGTTCTAAGTGTTCGCGTAATTGAACATGATTTTCAATAATACCATTATGCACCACAGCCACACTTTCTTTGGAAATATGCGGATGAGCATTCTCAATACTGGGTTTACCATGTGTTGCCCAGCGCGTATGAGCAATACCGGTAGGTGAAGATAAACCGCTCAATTTTATTTTGGCTTCTAAATCATGCACTTTACCTTGAACACGTAGACTTTCAAGCCCGTGCGACTGAGAATCAAGAATCGCCAATCCGGCCGAATCATAACCACGATATTCAAGACGTTTTAAACCTTCAATGAGAATAGGCACAACATCACGTTCTGCCACAGCACCGATGATACCGCACATAGTTTGTTATTCCTTTTAGTAAATGTAGGGGGCAGGTAACGTGTTTTTGTTGCCCACCATCTAAGCTTAAAAACTTATGTATAACGATGAAGGCGGTACCTGAAGTTATCAGTTCTTTGCTGCAAGTTTTGCGCGCAAAACTTCTTAAGTGGAAATCAGTTATCAAAACCTTATCTATTATGTTCAAGGTTAAGCGATTTATTTGACAAACGATATATACTGTCTACTGTTATAATTTGCATTTTTGCTGAAGTCAAAATCCATTCTTTGCTGCAAGTTTTTACTGATCCCCTGAGTTTCTCAAAGGGGAATTTTTTAATTTAAAGATTGTTATTTTTATGTCACTTCGCTTTTAGACAACTGATTTTCACTTAAGAAGAAGTTTTTGCGCGCAAAAACTTGTTAAGTGAAACGCTGTTGGCTGTGTCTCGGCGCGGGAATAAATTTAACTTTTGGCAACCCCAGGTTGCCACCTGGGGCTATTCACATTCAACCCCTTGGGGGTTGTGCTTTTTTATTTTTATGAATAACTGATAACTGATATGAGACCTGCCTCTTTTGCCTTTTTCGGACTTGCCCTTTGGTTAATCTTAGGCCTCGCGGCTGCTCTACGCCCACATAATGTCATTTATTGGCAAATCATGGGCGTTATTTTATTATTATTAGCACTGTTCGACGCTTGGCGCGTTTGGCGAATCCCTGCTATTCAGGTACAACGTCACGTTCCCGGCTCACTACCTTTAGGGGTTTGGAGTGAAGTCATTCTTTGTTTTCACAATCCCAGCACCGCCCCACGTTTTATAGAAATCTTTGATGATTACCCTATTCATAGCGATTTACAAGGGCAACCACAGCGCCTCATGTTGCCCGCCTCTGCAGGAATCGAAACACAATTTCACGCAAGCGTGAAATATCGTATTCGCCCTGAACAACGTGGCGCGACACAATTTGCCGGGGTACATTTTTTGCTATATTCACCTTGGCGATTTTGGAAACGTTATCGCTATACCGAACTCAAAACACCCATACGAGTTTACCCTAATTTTGCGACGATAACTAAATATGCCCTATTTGCCGCTGAAAACCGGCTTGGACAATTAGGCATCCGTAAACTGCAACGGCGCGGTGAAGGTTTAGAATTTCATCAACTGCGTGAATATCGCACCGGCGATAGTTTGCGTCAAATCGACTGGAATACGACATCTCGTTATAAAAAATTGATTTCAAAAGAATATCAAGATGAACGCGATCAACAGATTATTTTCTTAATCGACTGCGGGCGACGCATGTTAGCGCAAGATGGCGCACTGTCACATTTTGACCACACATTGAACGCCATACTCTTACTCTCTTACGTTGCGCTGCGGCAAGGCGATGCGCTAGGATTAATGACATTTAGCGGCGAACAGCGTTGGTTAGCACCGCGTAAGGGAATGAATACCGTCAATATCGTCCTCAATACCGTATATGACTTACAACCCAGTACTCGTAGCAGCGATTATTGGTCAGCCGCCAATCAATTAATGCGTAGACACAACAAACGCGCTTTAGTGATTTTGATTTCCAATTTACGCGATGAAGACAGCGATGAATTACTACCCGCTTTACAATTGCTTCGCAAAAAACACCTCGTTTTACTGGCCAGCTTACAAGAGCGTATTCTGAATGATGTTCTTGAACAACCCGTCTATACTTTTGAAGATGCCCTACGCCATGCCGCCACACTGGATTACTTGAATGCGCGTCAAAGCGCTCATGACACTCTGAAAAATCAGGGTATTATATATTTAGATACTGAACCTGAACAATTACCAGTCCAGATGGTAAATCGTTATTTAGAAATTAAACGTAGTGGAATGCTTTAAAATAATTTAGGGGCATTCGCCCTGGATTGCCCCTACGGGCTTGTCTCATCGTTATACACAAGTCTTTAAGTATTTGATTTAAATAATATTTGTAGGGGGCAGGTAACGTGTTTTTGTTGCCGGCCCCTTAATTTAAATAAAGATTTGTAGGGGGCCGGCTTTGTATTTTTTTGCCTGCCCCAATATTTTAATGAGATTTGTAGCCGGCCCCTTAAGCTTAGATGGTGGGCAACAAAAACCCGTTACCCACCCTACATTTTGATTTATGTATAACGATGAGACGGGCTTGTAGGGGCAACCCTTGTGGTTGCCCTTTTTGAAATTAATTATCTGAAAAACTATAAAGGAACTCCCCTTTATGACAACCCTATATAAAAACCTTAAAAACATCAAGATCACAAGCAAACTGACGCTTATCGTCGCTTTCCCCATTCTTGGACTGATTTATTTCACCGTCGCTATCACTTTAGAAAAACTAGAGATAGTCAATGAAATGAACTTATTACAGGATTTAACCGATTTTGCCGTAAAATCTAGTTCATTAGTTCATGAATTACAAAAAGAACGCGGCCTGTCAGCCGGCTATCTTGGCAGTCAAGGTGTTAAATTTTCGGCAGAACTTCAACCACAAAGACAGAAAACCGATCTAGCGATAATAGAACTACATTCTTTTGTGAAAGCATTTCATTTTGAAGCGTTTCAACAAGAAATCCAGAAAAATCAGAAAACGGCTTTTGCCGCACTGAATCGCATTGAAACCCAAAGAAAGCGAATCAATGAATTGAATATTGCAGCAGAAAACCAAATGCGCTATTACAATCAGACTATTAACACGCTTTTGATTGGGATTAATTATCTCTCTAAAATCATTACCGATGTTGAATTGTCTAACCGAATCGTCGCTTATGTCAATCTCCTACAAGCCAAAGAAAAGACAGGGATTGAAAGAGCCACTTTAAATAACGCTTTCAGTCAAGGGCATTTTACTACTGATATGTACAATCACTTTATCTTGCTGGTTGGGGCACAGGAAACGTATATCGAAAATTTCTACTTATTTGCAACAAGCCACCAAAAAGAACGTTATCAACAAACCATGCAAAGCCAATTTTTTGATGAAGTTGAAAAGATTAGAAAAAAGGTGATCAAAAAACAGTTGAAATTAAAATTAACGCTGGATTTACGGAATCATCTTGGCTATGGTGGATTAATTCATCAATTTAAAAATTATATTTTGCGAGGACAATCTCGTTATATTGAAAGCTTTCATCAACAATACCAAAGTATTTCGACCATTTTGGCAAAATTTCACCATTTACCGGATATCTCACCATCCGATATCAACTCTATTGAAATAATAGAAAATACCTTTCAAAGCTACAAAAAGCATTTAGCGATAGCGATTGAATTAAAAAAACAAAAAAAGCGTGCCAATGAGATCGATGCCCTCATCCAAATAGATGATGCCCCAGCCATTCAAGCATTAAATGACTTATTGAGTCATACACATTTAGGTATAGAACCTGCATATTGGTGGAAGATAGCAACGGGTAAAATTAATCTCTTAAAAGCATTAGAAGATCAGTTTTCCTCAGATCTAAAAAACTATGCTGACACACTTAAAAAAGAGGCACAATCTACATTTCTATTTTATTTGCTTATCACAGGTGGCATGATTTTCTTAACCCTTTTTTATAGCAAAATGGTATTAAAGGAAACCAATCAAGCTTACGCACGATTTGTGCCTAATGAATTTTTACAATTACTGGATAAAGATGATCGCCTAGTCAATATTCAACTCGGACATTGCCTAGAAATGAACATGACGATTTTGTTTGCCGATATCCGTTCATTCACCACCTTATCTGAAAAAATGTCGCCCCAAGAAAATTTTAAGTTTATTAATGCCTACCTCAACGAAATGGGGCCCATTATTCGTAAACATAACGGTTTTGTAGATAAATATATTGGCGATGCCATTATGGCCCTGTTTATAAACACAAATGATGCGCTCAACGCCGCCATTGCCATGCTAAAACAACTTGAACAATTTAACCAAACACAAAAGACTCCCATTAAAATAGGAATTGGCCTAAACACGGGCAAACTCATGTTAGGTATCATAGGAGAAGCGAATCGACTGCAAGGTACCGTAATAGGTGATGCCGTTAACTTAGCCTCACGCATTGAAAATCTCACTAAAACTTATGACAGCTTCTTGATCATGAGTCAAGAAACACTTGAGAATCTCACCGATTCCGATCAATATACCATTCGCTTTCTTGATAATATAAAAGTCAAAGGCCGTACTGGAAATGTCAATATCTTTGAAGTATTAGATGCTGAACCAAAAGCGGTACTTCGTACTAAAATCCCCATACCATTGGAAAACCAAGGCAACGATGTAGGAGAAATCCCTTGTGGTAGCCCCCCTTGTGCTTGCCCCCTTGTGGTTACCCCTTCTGGTTGCCCTTTCAACAAACAAAATAAACCATTATGTTAAAAAATCTTAAAATCAACCACAAACTGGCTTTAATGGTAGTCATTCCCATTGTTGGACTGATTTACTTCACCATTGCGCTCACCTTAGAAAAACGCGATATCGTTCATGAAATGAACTTATTGCAAGAATTATCAGAACTAACAGTCAAATCAAGTTAATTGATCCACGAGCTACAAAAAGAAAGAGGCATGTCGGCCGGCTTTCTCGGTAGTCAAGGTGTCGAATTTTCTGAAGCACTTCAGAGGCAACGAGTTAATACCGATAAAGCGATCACAGAACTCGAAAAGTTTGTTAAACATTTCAATTTTAAAGCCTTTGGCAATGAAATTCAGGAAATGCTGGATATTATTTTTACCGAACTGGATACCCTTAAAAAGAGAAGACAATTAATTGATGATTTGAAGTTTTCTGTAGAAACACAAATTTCATATTACAACACCATTGTCAATTCGCTATTGATAGGTATTAACCACCTCTCTAAAATCATTACCGATGCCGAACTGTCTAACAGAGTCGTGGCTTATGTCAATCTCCTGCAAGCTAAAGAAAAAGCGGGTCTTGAAAGAGCGACTCTAAACAATGCCTTCAGTCGAGGGCATTTTGCCCCGGGTATGTATAAAACATTTATTTTGCAGGTAGGCGCTCAAGAAGTCTATATCAATAATTTCCTTTTCTTTGCTACTGTCGATCAAAAAGCACTTTATTATAAAACGATGCAAGGCGAATTTGTGAATCAGGTTGAAAAAATCAGAACCTTAGCTTTCAAAAAATCCGTTAAATTTCAATTTATTAATAGTTTATATGCTCATATAGGCTATGGTGGCTTAATTTTTCAATTGAACAATTATATTCTGTGGGGAGAATCAAGCTATCTTGATGCTTTTCATCAGCAATACAATAGCGCCTTTACGATTTTGGATATTTATAAAAACCTGCCCTACATTTCACAAACGGAGATTGAACAGATTAAGATCATTGAAAATACTTTTAATACTTACAAACAGTATTTAGTCAAGGCGATTGAGATGAAAGATCAACACAAGAGCGTAGATGAAATTGATGCGATCCTTCAAATAGATGATGCCCCCGTCATTAAAGCTTTAAATCATTTATTAAATGGTAGCCGTTTGGACATCGAACCCACGATCTGGTGGCAGAAGGCAAGTGGAAAAATAAACCTGTTCAGAATCCTAGAAAACAACTTTGCAACTGATTTAAAAGTGTCTGCTGAAACCCTGAAAAAAGAGGCACAATCGACTTTTATACTGTCTTTAATTATCACAGGCATAACCATTTTATCTACCCTATTATTGTCCTATTTTTTCGCCTGTGGCATCACAAGGCCATTAAAAAACCTGGTTAATATGGCAAATCAAATTTCATCGGGAAACAGAAATATAAGCCTTAAAGTCAATTCCAGAGATGAAACGGGGCTGCTATCAAATGCCATGATGTTGATGCTTGATTCTATCAAGCGTTCAGAAGGCATATTAAGGGAAACGAATGAAGCCTACGCCCGTTTTGTACCCAATGAATTTTTACAATTGCTGAAAAAGGAACAGATTCTTGACATTCAACTGGGTAACAATCTCGAAATGAACATGACAGTGCAATTTGTCGATATCCGTTCTTTTACCAGCTTATCGGAAAGAATGTCGCCTCAAGAGAATTTCAACTTTCTTAATGCCTACCTCAAAGAAATGTGTCCCATTATCCGTGAATATAACGGGTTTATTGATAAATATATTGGTGATGCGATTATGGCATTGTTTCTCAATGCAGATGATGCACTCAAAGCCTCCATCGTCATGCTACAAATGCTTGATTTTTTGAATGATATTCAAAAATCCAAAGCACAAGCACCGATTAAAATCGGTATTGGGCTCAACACAGGCAAATTGATGTTAGGCATCATAGGAGAAGAAAATAGGTTGCAATGCACAGTCATTAGTGATGCCGTGAACCTCGCGTCACGTCTTGAAGGCACAACCAAGACTTATAAAAACACTCTGATCATCAGCCAAAATACGTTTAATAACTTACACAATCCTCAAGAATACGCGATTCGTTTTCTGGATAAAATCAAAGTAAAAGGCAGAACAAAACGTGTCAACATTTTTGAAGTTTTTGATGGGGATATAAAAGAAATTCGAGACGCTAAATTAGCAACCCTGACTCACTTTGAAAAAGCGGTTCATCTCTATCAACAGCACAAATTCTGTGACGTAGAAAGCTTAATGCAAAACTGTTTGCAACAAAATCAGCATGATGTTGCTGCCGAAGTTTATCTCCAACGTTGTCAAAATTTTTTAAAACTCGACTACAGTAGCAACTGGGAGGAAATGGCCCAAATCGTAGAATGGGGGCCTCATTTACAGATCAATGTTCCTGTCATTGACCAACAAAATAAAGAATTATTTATCAGGATCAAAAACCTGATTATGTCCATAGGCACGGGGAAAACGGAAGAAGAAGTGGATGAAATCATTCACTTTTTAGACGGTTATATCAATACCCATTTTCAACTTGAAGAAATGTACATGGAGCAGTGTCATTACCCCAACTCTGCTCTTCATAAGGCACACCATGTAGAATTTATAGAAACGGTTAATCACATCAAGAAAAATTACCAAAAGAAAGGCGGCAATTTATATTTAGCTTTGCAAATTCAACAAGAGATAGTGGAATGGGTGACAGTTCATATTGGTGAATGTGATCAAGATTTAGGGCAGTTTATAAATTCAAAACCCTAACGACAAGGATTGTATATAAGAAAGGATAAACAAACTACAAGGATTTGATATTCGATGCGGATAAACCCTAACGACATGGATTTGATATTCGATGCGGATTTAAAACCCTAACGACATGGATTGTAAGTACTGAAGCACAAATAAACAGGTATTTTATCGCAAAGGGCAACCACAAGGGATTGCCCCTACAACCGCGCCCGTAGGGGCAATCCCTTGTGGTTGCCCCTCTTCTGGTTGCTTCTATTAAAATACCAGAAAATTTATGATTCAGTACTTACATAGAAGTGTAGCAAAGTTCTAGCCACCCTACCCGAATCTATGCTTGCTGAATAGTTTGTAATTTCTTTAAAACTAGAGTTGCCTCTGCAATACCTTTTTTTTCAGCAACTTTAAGCCATTTTTCTCCTTCCTGTTGATTTTGCTTAACGCCATAGCCATCAACATAAGCTAGCCCTAAGTTGTACTGTGATTCAGCATGTCCTTTTTCGGCCGCTTTTTTATACCATACGGCTGACTGAGCATAATCAAGAGCCACTCCTATACCTTCAAGATAACACCAACCCATATTGGCGAAAGCCCATAAAAATCCTTGATTAGCGGCTTTACTATACCATTTAACCGCTTCATGTTCATTTTTAGCTACCCCTATACCCTTAACTAAGAGATTTCCATATTGATTTTGTCCCCAAGCACTTCCAAGCAGTGCAGCCTTATAGGCATACCCAGCCGCTTTTTGCTCATTGGAATCGAGATAGGCAAAAAATAAAAGTCTATAACATTTAATGAGTACTCGCCTAAAAATATTCATCAAGATATTTTTCCCTTCTATCGTTTTTTACTTGATGTTCAAGTTTTTGATGTTCGGCAAGTTTTGCAGCAATGACAAATTGGGTGTTTAGATATGCAACTTATTGATTTTTAATCAATTTCCATCATCACATTCCCCTTCAATCACTTGAGTCAACCTGCCTCGACTGTCATAAGTGTAAAATACGTCTGCCAATCCTAGCACTTGTTTTTGGATAACCCGGCCTTTGTCATCAAAGATTGAGACGCTTTTGCGGCCAGCGGCGCTTTTTGCGGTAAGCGTTTTATTGGTAGCATCATAAACGCTTTGACTGGTGCGATCATTCGTCGTGATTTGAGTTGTCAAGCTCAACAAACTTAAAGGAGCACCCGATTCTGCCAGTTTAGCCGTTTTTTCGGTGGTGACAACTCCACTTAATCCATTGGGCGTGGTGATAAGTACTGAAGCACAAATAAACAGGTATTTTGGGCATTCGCCCTGGATTGCCCCTACGGGTACGGTTGTAGGGGCAATCCCTTGTGGTTGCCCCGGTTGCTTCTA
>Ga0164315_10002328_pt1 | contig 14589 bp, 13 predicted proteins | sample GuaBasSedimGuay6_FD_113737 | JGI IMG/M metagenome (GOLD analysis project Ga0164315, IMG submission 113737) | Subseafloor sediment microbial communities from Guaymas Basin, Gulf of California, Mexico - Guay6, Core 4569-2, 0-3 cm | ecosystem: Environmental > Aquatic > Marine > Hydrothermal vents... | reverse complement strand
CAGGATTGCCATCTTTTCAAGTTGTTCTAATCTATTACGCATTCTAAAAACCTGTTTCTGTATTGATTTCTGTAATTAAAGGATTCAGCGATATATCATCGATACATTATTTCAGACTTGGGCTCTAAAAAGGATACAAAATGACCCGAATGGAGAAAGAAAAAGAAGCTCAGACCGGGATTCGCCCGAAAGACTGGTCTGAGCCACTGGAAGCTAACCGGGAGACAGGCCCGGAACCCATCGGCGAACAATTTCGTGGTGAGATTGAAAACCTGATTGTTCAATTACAAGCGGCCCTGGCCGATACCATACGTGGCACGGATGAACGACCTGCATTTCCCCCTGGCCCCGATGACGCACTGGTGTCTTTGCAAGAACCTCTGCCGGATAAAGGTTGCGGGGCTCAGCAAAGTATCGAAAAACTTCTGGAAATGAACGCCAGGGCTGCCGCCAATACCGGTGGACCAAAGTGTTTTCATTTCATCCTTGGTGGCAGTACGCCTGCGTCGTTAGCTGCGGATCTTCTGGCAACAGCCTTTGAAACCATTACCTATACCTGGGTAGTGTCACCTGTCGGTGTGCAGATGGAACTACAGGCACTGGATTGGCTCAAGGAGCTTTTCGGTTTACCTGATTCCATGTCCGGGATCATGGTCACCGGGGCGACCATGGCCAATTTTGTAGGCCTGCTCTGTGCGCGCCAATGGTGGGGCGAGCAACATGGCTTCGATGTTTCCGAAACGGGCATGGCGGGAAAACCACAGATGCCTGTTCTGACCTCTGGCTTCATACATGCCAGTTCATACAAGGTCTTGGGCATGCAAGGGGTTGGCCGGGCCAATGTACAACAATTCTGTCGTGATGATTTTGGCCGGCTTGATATTGATGCCATGCGACAGGCGCTCGAAGACCTGAATGGCAAGCCTGCAGTTGTGATTATCAATGCCGGTGAAGTCAACAGTGGTGAGTTTGATCCCATCATCGACATAATTAAACTGGCGCGTCAGCACAATTGCTGGGTACATGTGGACGGAGCTTTTGGACTTTTTGCACGTATTTCACCAAGGGTTGCCCACTTTGCTGAAGGCGTTGAGCAGGCTGATTCGATTACCGTAGATGGGCATAAGTGGCTGAACGTGCCATTTGACTCCGGTTACGCCTTTGTCCGGGACCATGACCTGATGGCCCGTGCTTTCCGCTATTCTGCCGATTACCTGCCGGCAGAAGACAATCCCCGCCCAACACTGGGTGCCATTGGACCGGAAAGTTCACGTCGTGCCCGTAGTTTCGCCGTCTGGGCCACCTTGAAGGCCTATGGCCGTGATGGCCATCGTCGTATCGTTGAACATTGTCTCGATATCGCACAGCACTTTTCGCAACAGGTTCGCCTCCACGACCAGTTGGAATTGATGGCTGAAGTACCATTGAATATTGTAGCGTTTCGGTTCAACCCAGGCGGACTTGGTGAGTTAGAACTCGATGAGCTGAATCAACAACTGGGAGATGTTGTCATTGCAGATGGTCGCTTCATGGCAGGTACATCCAGGATTGGTCAACGCACGATTTTCAGACCCGCATTTTCAAATTGGCGAACGCGTAAGCAGGATGTAGAAGAGTTCGCCGAAGTAGTGCTTGAACTCGGCCGGAGTCTTTTATGAGTAAATCTCGGCCAACTACCGGCAGACCCGGAAAAACCATCGCAATCGCAGGTAACATCGGCACGGGCAAGTCATCACTGGTCGAATTTTTGACCCGAACTTACGGAATCCAGCCATTTTACGAACCCAATGACGAAAACCCTTACCTTCCTGATTTTTACCAGGACATGAACCGTTGGGCTTTCCATTCCCAACTCTATTTTTTAAGCAACAAATTTCGCATGCACCGGCAATTGGACAAGATGTCCGGTGTCGTCGTGCTTGACCGGACAATATATGAAGATGCGGAAATCTTTGCCACGGCATTACACAGGATGCGCCATTTCACCGGACGCGACTGGGATACCTATTGGAATTTTTACCAGATCATACTCGATGCTATCCGGCCACCTGACCTGATGATTTACCTGCGTTGCTCAATGCGCACTTTACGCAAGCGCATACGTATGCGCGGTCGGACCATGGAACAGGATATACCACTTTCATACCTGAAAAGACTGGAAGGTCTGTACGAACAATGGCTTGGCTCATACAAACTCAGCGAGGTGCTGGTTCTTGAAACAGACAAGCTCGATTACATCAATGACATGGTGGATTGCCTCGATGTAATGGAACGGGTAGAAACCTTATTGCCCGCTACACTCCAACGTCCTCAGTAGTCCCAGGTTTTGTAAACCGGGGAACTTCAGCTCTGAGTCGTTAGTATGCAAAACGCATTTAATTTATTGCCATCCAGATCCCTGAAGTAAGCGGCATAAAAACCATCCGAACGTTTTCCCGGCGGACCTTCATCAGTGCCACCCAACTCGATGGCTTTTGCATACACTGCATCCACCTTACCAGTCGAGTCCACCATTAGTGCAACCATGTTGCCATTACCCACGGATGCCGCATTTCCATCATTGGGTTTGCATACCGAGATCGCTGGTTGATCTGGTGAAACAGCCCAGGCAACAAATGTTTCCTCTTCCATGAACCTGCCAGCACCCACTTCTGCCAGCAAAACGTCATAGAATGCCACTGCTTTTTGCAGATCGTTTGTACCTAATGTGACATATCCGATCATAATTCTTCTCCTTGACTCCTGCTTTTTACCTGGTTCAGAGACACTCAACTCACTGATTTAAAGTCGAGGCCACTTTCTGTAAAATCGCACTAAACACCCTATCATATTGTATTTATTAATTTTTTATTATACAAATTTGGCTATAGACAATTTGCCATTCTGGCTATAGACAATCTGCCATTCTGGCTATAGACAATCTGCCATTTTGGCTATAGACAATTTGCCATTTTGGCTATAGACAATCTGCCATTCTGGCTATAGACAATCTGCCATTCTGGCTATAGACAATTTGCCATTCTGGCTATAAACGAAAAAGGCGTCATACCAAGTGGTCACCAAAGACCAGTTGGAATAACGCCTTGGTTCGTCTCAATATCTGAATGCGTGGTAAAAGCTTGTGTTTCACCAACCCCACGGAGCTTTGGAAACGCCATCAACCTTACTGAGGACATTCTTGTCACGAGACCCTTTCAAGAATATGTAACCCTGCTGAGTCCTGGGTGCCCCGGGTAATATCTTACCGCTACGACCTATCACATGCTGTTCAAAGACCCCACGACCGACAAACATACGATATAACTTGAATCCGATAAAAACCAATAGCAACCTTGATAAAACTATTATTAAAGCTTCGAACATATTGTTATCTCCTCAAACGTAGCCCTATGATTGCGGGACTACTCGGTGATCAGAATGGCCTGCATAGGCTATCCTCTAATCAATTCAGGGAGACTTCAGTGCTTACGGGATATCCGCAATACACTATTCCGTGTCAATAGTTTCCGCTCATGAAACCGGGAAACCTCACCAATCAATGGCGATCAACTGAACAGGCCTCATGCCCGTTAGCTGTTTTGAATCTTTTTATACTGAGGGGATACACAGCTGTGTGATTTTCTAAAACCCCATTAAAACCACACTTACTTCGGAGGGGTTCCCCAACCCTTCGCACACAGGAATCGTTAATTCCTATGCATGTCTAATATATAGCATAGACCATGAATCAATCAATTACTTTATGACATAAGTCATGGAAATGGTTAAAACATTACCGACCAGGCCAATATCAGACTGTCAATGTCGGCACCTGTCGGCTTCTGGCTTCGGCCCCTTAAATAAGCGAGTTTGATGCCCTGTCTTTGATTGATGGGGAACCCAAAACTCAAGGCACTGAGCCAGTTACCGGACGGATTGTTCTTGGCGTCACCATTGATGGTTGCCTCGCCACCCCAACCATAGGCAGTACTGAATGAGGCCCAGAGTCCGGGACGAAAGGTATATATCAGGTGGACCTGCAAAGCAAAAAGAGGGTCCGTTTCCAATTCAGTATTTTGCCAGAAATCGTTGTTATCAGCATAAATAAACACTGAGCCTGTTAACTCACCCGTCAGTTTTCCACGTGTGTGCGTTACACCCAGCTGGGGGCGGATGGTCCAGCGACCTGTGCCCAGGTTAATAAGACGCTCGGATGTATATTCACCGGTCGGCATCGACACAGCCACTGCCGCACCGACGACTGTATTACTTTTTTTACTTTTGGCAAACTCCTGGGGTGTCTCTGCAGGTCCGCCATATAACAACATCGAAAGCCGGACTCTCGCATCCCCAAACCCGCGCCGGCGAAAATGGACGAACTCATTATCCACCGTGCCTTCCCAGCGGCCTGCGACATATGGCAGCATGAAATCAATACGTGCACTCCTGTCCATTATGTTCAATGAGCGCCTATAGAACAAACCAACCCGGTGCATTTCAAATGTCGCATCTTCCACCAGCAACACCGGGTCAAAAAAGATATCGCCATCGATATAGCCGTAACCGATTCCGGCAAAATTCACACCCGTCGGGATCTGCGACCAGCGACGGGGTTCCAGGTCCTGCGCCAGTGAAGCACCCGACCAGAAAATCGTTAGCAGTAAGATAACCAACAGCGGTATTGTGTTTTTTTTGAGTCCTTGGACAGACATGTAATTTCTTGGCCTGGATTTAATCAGGAGGATAATATGGGAGCTACTGTGTCACTGCAAGCCCCCTCTCCAAAGTGATGTATACCACCCATCAATCGGCCGACTCGATGTCCGTAAATGATGGCACCTCAGCACTACGTATGTGTTCAAAGATGAGTTCGGTTTCAATATGTGACACCTCCTCGCGGGCAGTGAATGCCGTCATTGCAAGATGGCGTAAATGATCGGAGTCACGAGCCCAGACATGAATCAGAAAATCGATCGGCCCGGCAACATGATAAAGCTGAACCACCTCGGGTAAACTCAACGCATGCTGGTGGAAAGCATCCACGTCCGGCTTGAAGTGACGTATCAACCTTACCGCGATCATGGCCTGAATTCCGACACCCAGGCTTGCCGGGTTGATTTCTGCATGGAAGCCGGTAATTACACCGGAATTTTGCAATACCCTGATCCGGACCAGGCAAGTTGAGGCAGCCAGGCCAACTTTTCGGGCGATCTCTTTGTTGGAAATACGAGCATTATTTTGTAATAGGGTCAAAATTTCGTAGTCAATTCGATCTAAAGTCTTTTTCATGGCTCTATTCCGTATTTAATTCGTACATATCAATTCATCAGGAATATTATTCTATAATATACCCTGACACCAGAACATATGACATCATCCAGGTTAAAGGATTTTGCCTGAATGAATGTGTAATCTAATTCGAACCCTGGAGGCGCCATCGGCGGTAATCGTATGAAACATCGTAACCCGGTAGAAACACTGGCAAACACACGACATGAATTTGGCGAGCACGGTGGCGTCAACATGTCCGTGGAAGCCAGCACCACTTTTACCGTCATGCATTCAGACACCATGCCGGATCTCTTTGGTGGAAAAAAAGGACCCGAGCAAGGCGGTTGTTATCTCTACGGACGTCACTTCAACCCGACGGTTTACAACCTCGGCAAACAGCTGGCCGCACTGGAAGGAACCGAGGCAGCCTATTGTAGTGCCAGCGGCATGTCGGCCATTTCTGCAACCATGATGCAACTGTGTGATGCCGGCGACCATATCGTATCTTCAAATACTGTATACGGTGGCACCTATGCTTTATTCCATGACCTGCTACCACCCAAGACCGGTATAAGCACCACGCTGGTCGATATCACGGATCTGGATGCGGTAGAGACCGCTATCACCAATCGCACACGTGCGATATATACCGAGAGCATCGCCAACCCTACCCTGCGTGTTGCTGATATTCCACGCCTGGGTGAAATTGCCAGACGACATAACATAAAACTCGTGGTGGACAATACTTTCAGCCCGCTGATCCTCAGCCCCAAACAGCTGGGGGCTGACATCGTCGTACACAGCATGACCAAGTTTATCAGTGGTGCATCCGACTATATTGCCGGTGCCATTTGTGCAGATGCTGACTTCATCCAGCAATTGATGGACCTGCACACCGGTATGCTGATGATTCTTGGCCCAACCATGGATCCGCAAACGGCATTCAACATCAGCTTGCGTATACCTCACCTGCCATTGCGCATGACCGAACATGCTCAACGCACCCAATTGTTTGCTGAACGGCTGCATGCAATGGGCATGACAGTCACATACCCTGGCCTGCCTGACCACCCGGATCATGCACTGATGAGCGAACTGCACTGTCCGGAATATGGTTATGGTGGCATCCTGACACTGGATATGGGCACCGAAGAACATGCCTACGAACTACTGGATCTGCTACAGAATGAATACCGCTTTGGTTATGTCGCTGTCAGCCTGGGTTATTTCGATACCCTGATGTCCTGTTCCGGTAGCAGCACATCCAGTGAAATGACAGATGAAGACAAGACAGCTGCGCACATATCACCGGGATTGGTGCGTTTATCAATCGGCTACACCGGTACCACGGAGCAACGTTGGAGCCAATTACTGGAGGCGTTGGAAAGAGTTGACGCGATTCCCGAAAGACGTAGCGCGTAAACAGCCAAACTTCTACCAGGGCAACCGCTCGCCTTCCGCGTGCCAGAAACTTCCGGTAGTAGCCAAATCCAGGCCATCCATGCGCTGAATCAATCCGGCGGCTGAATATTCAGCTGGCACGCCACTACCACCGGTCATGTCGGTCGCCACCATACCCGGATGCAACAGAGCGACGGCTATTCTGCGTTCTTTCAGGTCACGTGCAAGGCTCATGCCTGCCATGTTCACGGCAGCCTTCGACATGCGGTATCCGTAGTACCCTCCTGAAGTGTTATCTTCGATCGAGCCCATACGACTGGTTATGATGCCGACTTTGGACCCTGAGGGCAGGTTCTGTAAAAGCGTACTCGTCATACGCAGGGGGCCCAGTGTATTAACCCTGAACTGTTGCTCCATGGCAGCAAAATCCAGACTATCCAGGCGTTCAACGGACAAAATTCCGGCGTTATTGATTAACCAGTCGAGTTTCTCTGCACCCAGTTGCGTTTGCAGCGAACTGATGGACTGGTCTGAGCAGACATCAATCCCTTCAATCACACGCAGTTTCAAAGACTGCAGTTTTTCGCTGGACGTACGGCAAACGGCAATGACATCATCACCCCTCGACACCAACTGCCTGCATAACTCCAGACCGATGCCCCGATTGGCACCCGTGATCAAAATCCTGCTCATTTCTGTACTCCTGTTTATTGTCTTTCACACCCGTCTGATGAACTGACTTTTTGCAACATGCCATCTGTATTCAATGCAGCACACTGATATACTGCCTTGATCTCGATTCAGCCAGTGAAGTGTTATGAAAACTCGTTCCAAATCCAATAATTTCATTGCCATATTGATCGCAGTGATCCTGTTCGCTATCGGCTTTTTGCTATATTTTATTCACGAACAGTCACAATCCAACCATCAGGAAACCCTGGGACAATCCCCTGCACCCAGTGCTGTTATCACCAGGAGTCGTGTTAGCCCGTTTTCTTGTGTGCGATTCACTGCCTGAAAACGCGCCGCCTTATACAGACCCGGTCTACGTTAACACACGAGTTTGGCTTTTGTAGTAGACACGCGTTAAGAGCAAAACTGCCAACACGAGTGCATATACTGTTGCATCCAGGGTATCCAGCTTCACCTGCCAGTAGAAGTGCCAAACGCCTGCGATTGCAACAATATAAACAAGGCGGTGCAGCTTTTGCCAACGTTTTCCAAGTCGCCGCATCATCCCTTTTGTGGATGTCAGTGCTAACGGGATTAGCAGCAGAAAGGCGACCATGCCCAGTGTTATGTAAGGGCGCTTGATGACATCTTCGATAATCACAGCAAAATCCAGACCCTGGTCCAAAATTGCATATGTCAAAAAATGGAGTGTGATATAGAAGAACGCAAACAAACCCAGCATACGCCGAAACCTGATTAACCAGTTCCATCCGGTCCATCGCCGCAGCGGGGTAATGGTCAGACTCAACAGCAAAAATTTCAGTCCCCAGCGCCCGAGTTGATGTAGCAACTCTTCGATAGGGTTTGCCCCAAGCCCGAATTCTCTCACCTCAAAAGCCTGCAGCAACAAAATCACCACTGGCAACAAGCACAGCGTGAAAACCACGGGCTTGGTCACACGGTAGAAAGTTTTCGAACCGGGTTTAATCACAAATCGAGACCCCAAATCAAAAGTTCTTGCGCAAATCCAGACCGGAATACAAAGAAGCAACCTGATCGCCATAACCATTGAACATCAATGTTGGTTTTTTACCGGCAAAAACACTTGCGCCAATCGCTCGCTCCCTGGCCTGACTCCAGCGTGGGTGTGAAACATCCGGGTTCACATTGGCATAGAAGCCATATTCTGAAGGCAGGGTTCTCTCCCAACTACTGCGCGGGCGTTTACGTGTAAAGCTGATTCCCGCAATTGCCTTGATACTCTTGAATCCATATTTCCAGGGTACGACCAGACGCATCGGTGCACCATTCTGATTAGGTAATTCACGGCCATAGAGGCCCACTGCCATCAGTGTCAGGGGATGCATGGCCTCTTCGATGGTAAGACCTTCTTCATACGGCCAATCCAGTATGCGTCGTCGTTGACCAGGCATCTTTGATGAATCATGCAATGTCTTGAAACGCACGTACCTGGCATCTGAATTGGGTTCAAATTGCTTGATGATACTGGCCAGTGGAATCCCCACCCAGGGAATTACCATTGACCACGCCTCGACACAGCGGAGTCGGTAAATCCGTTCTTCCAGCGCGTGTGGTGACACCAGATCCTCGTAGTTGTAGTTACCGGGTTTATCACATTCCCCCTTTACAGCAACGCTCCAGGGACGGGGATTAAAACCTGTGGCGTTAAGGGCGGGATCTTCCTTACCGGTGCCAAATTCGTAATAATTGTTATAAGTGGTTATATCCGACCATGAGTTGGGTACTTGATCCGTACTGTAGGGACTTTTCTGCACTCCAGGTAATTCCCTGCCGCTCACCCCGGGGACAGATTCTGTTGCAAAGACCTGATGACTGGCAACAGGGCCGATCAGGCCGCCCACTGTTACAATACCTGCCACCTTAAGTAATTCCCTGCGTTTCAAATACACGGATTCATCCGTAATTTCCGAGGACTTGATATCTGCGGGTCGCTTGATCAACATAACTGCTTTACTCCGTTTTAAAGCTTTTGTGCCATTACGAATTCATTGACCGGAGGGAGGGTGTTTTTATTTCGAAAAATTACACCCGTATTCGCTACATCGTTATTATAGCTGCTTCGCATTAAACGAATCCCAATCATGCAGACAGGTATTTTGACCCGGCAATCACGCCACCCACACCGAACCATTATTGCAATTGCATTCCCGGCTATCCTGGCGAATTCCTCGGCACCACTGGTCGGACTGGTTGATACATGGGCTATTGGCCACCTGCCCGACCCGGCTTACCTGGCTGCAATTGGTCTTGGCAGCATCATATTCAACTTTATCTTCTGGGCCTTCGGTTTTCTTCGCATGGGCACCACCGGCATTATCGCCCAGGCCCGTGGCAGGAGCGACAGCGAAACCCTGATTGCCGGGATATGGCGCAGCATTGCCCTTGCGCTGGGGCTTGGCGTTTTTATATTGTTGATACAGGACTTCATATTGCTGTTGGCCTTCAAGGCACTGGCACCGCCAGAGACCGTTACCCAGTTAACGAAAGAGTATTTTCATATCCGCATATGGGCCGCACCAGCGACCCTGCTTGTCTACGCTGTTTCCGGTGTATTGTTTGGCCTGGCCAGGACCGGTGCCGTGCTGGTGCAACAACTGGTTTTAAATTTCACCAACGCCATATTGAACGTGATTTTTGTCGTTGTCCTTGGGTTTGGAGTGGCCGGTGTCGCCTGGGGAACCCTGATCGCCCAGTGGGTTGCCGCCTTTATTGGTCTGTGGCTACTGGTTCAGATTATTGGCCTGCCAGCGCTATTAATCGGTTTTAAAAGCACCAAAACCTGGTTACTTTCCGGTTTCAACAAGTTAATCGCCATTAATGGTTATATATTCATACGTACCATTCTCCTGATGACTGCCCTTTCGCTGGTCATGCGTCTCGCCGGTGCGCTGGGTGAAGTGGAAATGGCAGCAAGTCACGTGGTGATGCAATACATGCTACTTATTTCACTGGGTCTGGATGGATTTGCCCACGCAACCGAAGCGCTGGCCGGTTCGGCCTGGGGCGGCGGAAAGGCCAGCGTATTTCATCGCTGGGTAAAACTGACAAGCATCTGGGCGTTTGCAGCCAGTGTTGTTTATGCACTTTTATTCTGGTTGGCCGGCGACGCCATCACCAACTTGCTAACTGACATATCCACCGTTCGTATGGCGGTGAGTCAACTCATGCCCCTGGTCATCGCATTACCTGTCGTGGCAGTGGCCTGTTACCAGTTTGATGGTGTTTATATTGCCGCGACCGCAGGTGCCGCGATGATGGTAACCATGGCAGTTGCCTTTGCTATATACGTCATTGTGCTCAACCCAATGACGACACGTTGGGGACTCGAGGGTTTGTGGGCTGCGATACTGATATTTATGGCCGCACGCGGTATTAGCCAGGCTATCTGGTACCCAAAACTAGAGTTAAAACTGGAGAGGTAATTTATGAGCGATCTGATCAAAATTTATGGTGAAAGAAACACTAACACCCGCTACATCGAAACACTGATTCAACTTAATCTCGATGTTGTTCAGCTTAAAGGTGTTGTGCCAGGTTATATTAAAACAAGCCAAAAAATACTACCCGGTAAGAATTGGTTACGGGATTTGTACTTTTCTCTCTCCTATAAACATAACCTGGGGTGGAAACATTCGCGTGTAAAGTCTGTCCGTGAACTCAAAAGTCATGATAGTTTTCAGCGCAATATCTGCTTTGTAAGTGTTACGAAAAACCCATACTCGTGGTTACTTTCCCTACACCGAAAACCCTACAACCATCAATATGGAAAAACCAAACCTGATTTCGAGACCTTTCTTCAAACAGCATGGAAAACCGATGCAAGAGACAACTGTGAAAAACTACTGGAAAGTCCCGTTGTGCTTTGGAATATAAAAAACACTTCGTATTTACAGTTAGCTGATCTAAATGGTCTGAATATCACGACTGAAAGAACGATTCAGGATCCAGAATCCGTCATCGATATGATAAGTAGCCATTTTTCAATTAAAAAGCTTGGCAGCAAATTCTCTAACTATGAAAAATCAACAAAAGACACAAGCAAGAATTTCTCTTATTACCAGGACTACTACCTGAGTGAGAGGTGGCGTGATGAAATCTCAGAAAACGCCATCGAAATCATCAATAAAACGGTAGATGAAACCCTGATGAAGCATTTCGGTTATGAAGTGCTTGGAAACACGTAAAACGACTGCCTGCTACCACTCCGGCTCCCGTGGCACGTCATTGTTCCCGAATACCTTAGCTTTGGCGGTCTCGATCAGTGAGCACAGGTCACACATTTGCACAAACAAAAAAAACCCGGCAGTAAACACTGCCGGGTTTTATCAGTTTTGTCGTATTGAATCTTAGTGACGCAATTCAACCCGACGGTTAGCCGCGCGACCTTCCTTGGCGCCATTATCGGCAACAGGTTGGCTCTCGCCGTAACCTTTCACAGCAAGGTTGCTGGCATTAGCACCGTGTGCAACCAGGTAATCAGCAACGGCCTGCGCTCTGCGTTCGGACAGACCCTGGTTGTAATCTGCAGCACCCTGGCTATCGGTATGTCCGGCAATTTCGATTTTATCATCTGCGTTGCGTTTCAGGATCGTGACTGCCTCATTCAACTTCGCAATTGAATCTCCGGTCAGTTTGGCAGAATCGAACTCAAAATTAACACCTTCAAGCTTAAGGTCATGTGCCAGTTCACAACCGGAAGCATCTACCGGTGTTCCTGCTGGCGTGTTCGGGCATTTGTCCATGCTGTCAACAACACCGTCGCCATCACTATCGAGTTCACAACCGTACTGGTCTACTTTCGCACCAGCTGGTGTTCCCGGACAACGATCACGGCTATCACCTACGCCGTCGCCATCGCTATCAATTTCACAGCCACGCTCATTAACCCTTACACCCTGTGGTGTTCCCGGACATTCATCCAGACGGTCAACAACGCCATCGCCATCACTGTCTATTTCACAACCGTTCTCGTCAACAATACCGCCCGCCACGGTTCCGCGACATTTATCTTTGTAATTTTTGACGCCATCAGCATCGGTATCTGCCAACGCACAGACGGCTCCACCAATGATAAAACCACCGGCTGCGCCCGCCATTGCGGTATCGAAATCATCTGTCGCACCCGCGGCTACACCAACTGCCGCACCGGCTGCTGCACAAGATCCCCACTGGTCATACCAGGCACTCTTGCCCGGACCTGAAGCACAGGCACTGAGCATTAACATCAAGATGACCGAAACCACGCCTAATTTATAATGTTTCACTTCTTTCTTCCTCCAATTGGTAAACTCTGAACCCGCGTCTCAAAGGGTATTATATATGAGTAACTGCCTTAAACTCACCCATTGTTTTATTGATTTTCACGCTGGCAGACCGGATTAATCAAGTCCTCATGTACACGATTAATCCGTTCGTGGAATCCTTGCTACAGGATACAGTAAATATGCCTCATCATAAAATGGTGTTTGTTCATAAAACCACATCAGACGCTGACGCTGACTGGTTGCAAATATTTTATCACTGGCAAGCTTCTGCTCGAAACGGTTTTTCAACTCTGCATCGTTGGTCAACATCTTCTGCGCCAGAGGTTCCATCACGTAGGCCTCTGCATATTCTGTTCGGGTAAATATTTCCAGAAAAAAGCCCCACTGCAGAAACGAATCCGGAGCTTGCGGTTCCAACATCAGCACCAAGAGCTCTCCCAATGGCTGGTCAGTACTGATCAGGAAACTTCCTGTCGGGAAAATTGTTTCAATCGATTGTTTTACCGGTTCACCCGGATCTATGCGGATATGGCCTTCGAATGGATTCGGCGTCCAGCCTGATGGCTCTGCAATACCCGCGTCCGGTAAGCGGTACACTTCAGCCTGCGTGGTCAGCGGTTCAGACAATTGTTCGACCTCGATACCATGCAGGGCGATACGTTGTGCAATGTCAGACCAGGCTGCAGGAATCACATAGGCTGTCGGAATTTTGACCACCGTTGAAGGCTCCGTGATATATATCCTGGGAATGGATTCCGTGACCGGCTTTCCGGTCCAGCGAACCACCTCAGCACCGGATACCTCTCCCTGAAAACGTTCTGAGTGGATGCCCTTGAACGGCTCGTTCACCGGGGTCATGTTTTCATTGCGTTGAAACCCCAATGGAATGGACTGTGGTCGTCGCTGCTGATCCTCGCGGGTTGCCCGACGTAATGAAGACTGTTCGGTGGCCAGCAATGCCAGCGACTCTGCCAGTAGCACATAGGTGCCAAGCACACGGCGTTTGTAGGGTTTTAATGAGTGGTTCTCCACCAGGACAGTCGGCAGGTGGATCGCATCTCCATAACCATTTGAGAAACGGGGATCTCCGGACCAGCTTAAGACCCCGTCTTTCATATCCTTGCCATTGGCAGAAAAAATCAGATCAGCGGGCTCATGTCCGTTTTCTGTTAAAGCGGCACTAATGGCCGGTCTGTACACATCCTCAATCCAGTTACCAATCGCCGGCGACCAGCCATCGCGGCCATTGCCGCCGAAAGTGATGTCATATTGATAGTCCACACCATCTGTCACGTGTAAATCCAGATACAAATCCGGTTTCCATTGCCTGAATACCTGGATCAAGGCACGCACACCCGCCGTGTCCAGCTTGGTAAAATCACGATTCAAATTCTGATTGCGTGCGTTGGTGCGCCAGCCCATCTCTGCTGGTCCGCGTTGATTAACACGGTTAGAAGCCGACCTGCGTTCGTGACCATCCACATTCAGTATTGGGATAAAAAGAAAGTTGGTGTTTTTTAACAGTTCTTTACGCTTGCCCGCAACGGTCATATCACGTAACAGCATCAGGCCAGCATCTTTACCGTCAATCTCACCGGCGTGAATACCCGAATGAGCCAGTAGCAGCGGTTTGCCAGAATCCCTTAGTGCAGATGCAGTGAATGCCTGATCAGCACTGGCTATCACCATCCAGAAATCCCTTCCCTGCAAGCTTTTACCGATCGAGATCATCTCCAACTCGGGTGCGGCCTTAACCAGTTTGCGTAACCAGGCCATGGTTTCATCATAACCAGGTGTGGCGCTCAGACCGGTGAGTTCGGCTGGTGTAATCCATGGATCATCTTTCTCAGCCATTAATGATTCGCTTTTACCCGACCAGCCCTGTACCGGTGGCAACAATAACCCGGGATCAGAGAATAGGTCAGTGTCGCCTGATGCGAATACCGACAGGTGCATCTGT
>Ga0164315_10002327_pt1 | contig 14594 bp, 12 predicted proteins | sample GuaBasSedimGuay6_FD_113737 | JGI IMG/M metagenome (GOLD analysis project Ga0164315, IMG submission 113737) | Subseafloor sediment microbial communities from Guaymas Basin, Gulf of California, Mexico - Guay6, Core 4569-2, 0-3 cm | ecosystem: Environmental > Aquatic > Marine > Hydrothermal vents... | reverse complement strand
TATGGTATTCAAATACATGAATCCAATGCTTTTAAGGTAATAAGCGGTTTTGAAGACATAGAAAAAATTGAGTACTTGGAAATAAATCTGAATTCAAATCTTGAATCAATAACTGGTTTTAAAAATCTAAATTCTGTCAGGTTTCTAATCATTAAAAAAAATAGCAAACTAGCAGATTTAAAAGGTTTTATAAATTTAACTGATGTAAGTGACCAGATTAATATTTCAAAGAATGCTACATTAAAAGATATTTCCCATCTGGACAATTTAAAAACCATAGGAAAAAAAATAGTTATCTCAGAATGCCCAGGTTTAACAAACCTAAATGGACTAGGTAATACTTATTTATCCGAAATTTATTTTGAAGTCAACATCACAAATAATGTTGCACTGACTGACTTTTGTGCTCTTAAGACTCCTTTTAGTGAAGCTAGCCCTTTTATGAATGTTACTATTACCGGTAACTCCTTCAACCCAACGAGAGAAGACATAATAGCCGGAAATTGTAGTCAATAAAAAATATATCTGGATTAAGTTTATAACTTAATCCCTTACTTATTTCTATGTTGAGGTTTAAGTTGTAAACTTAAACCAGTGCGGGAGGTTTAAGATGCAATCTTAAACCAGCTGGTTGGAACGTACTTAAACCAGTAAACCCTAACTGAAAAACAGGATAGATTCTTTGATTATCTCAATCGCCTCCATCATCTCTTCTTCGGTAATTACTAAAGGCGGTGCAAAACGTATGATGTGATCGTGGGTTGGTTTGGCAAGCAGCCCATTTTCTGCCATTTTTAAACATACATCCATCGCTGTTTTACCGTTTTTCGGTTTAATCACAACGGCATTAAGAAGTCCTTTACCCCGAACCAATTCAACCATATCGGAGCCGGTATTTTCCATCTCTGCCCTGAATAGTTTTCCCAGGTAATGTGCTTTCTCAGCAAGCTTCTCTTCTTTCACAACCTCCAGGGCAGCTACTGCTACTTTAGCAGCAACAGGATTACCTCCAAATGTAGATCCATGCTGACCGGGTTTAATTGTTAACATAATATCATCATCAGCCAAAACTGCGGATACTGGATATACTCCTCCTGACATGGCTTTCCCTAATATGAGTACATCAGGGCGCACACCTTCATAATCGCAGGCTAAAAGCTTTCCGGTTCGTGCGATACCAGTTTGTACCTCATCAGCAATGAACAGTACATTCTTTGATTTACACATTTCATAAGCTTTCTTCAAATATCCCTCCTGAGGAACAACAACACCGGCTTCTCCCTGTATAGGTTCAACCAGGAATCCTGCTACATTAGGATCTTCAAGTGCTTTCGCCAAAGCATCCAGATCGTTGTATGGTATAACCTCAAAACCGGGTGTATAAGGTCCGAACCCTGCTTTTGATTCAGGGTCAGTTGACATGGAGATAACCGTAATAGTCCTGCCATGAAAGTTATCGGCACATACTATAATTTTTGCTTTATCAGCTTCAATACCTTTTATATCATAGGCCCAGCGCCGGCACAGTTTAAGAGCTGTTTCGTCAGCTTCGGCACCTGTATTCATGGGTAATACTTTATCATACCCAAAATATTCGGTAATATATTTTTCATATACACCAAGTGCATCGCTATGAAATGCACGTGATGTAAGCGTGAGTGTTTCTGCCTGATCAATCATTGCGCCTACAATTTTAGGATGACAGTGGCCTTGATTAACTGCAGAATATGCCGATAAAAAATCAAAATATTCTTTTCCTTCAATATCCCAAACTTTGGCTTTTCTACCTTTTGCTAAAACTACAGGCAATGGATGATAATTATGTGCACCATATTTATCTTCCAGTTCTATTGCCATTTTCGAAGTGAGCTTATCTGACATTATTTTATTTTTTTAATGAATTAAAATTTATATTATCTGCTCATAAAAAAAGCTTCACAAAAATACATATATATTTCTGTGTCTTAGGCATAGTTGCGAAATAAGTTGGACAAAATAGACGATGTTATTTTGTGCACTAACAAGGCAAAAAACGTAGGCATAGCCATAGCTACGGTGAGGCTTTTTAACGAAGTTAGTATGCAAAAGAACGAGTCTGTATGGTTAAGTTATTTTGTAACTATGCCTTAAGTAATATAACATGAAAAAATTGTGCTTTATTGAACTTCTGATATGTGCTATAGAAGATGTCTGAAAGGAAGTAATAGCCACTCAAAAAACTTGTTTATGAGCGGCCTTTTATCCCACTTATCATAAACGAAAGGTTCTGACTGATCAATCGTTTCTGCAATATGTTCACTGATTTGTTCACTTATCTGTGAGTCATCACCAAAAAGCATGATCTCGAACATATACCTGAAACTTCGATAATCAAAATTTGAGCTCCCTAAGGAAAACTGCTTATCATCAATAAGCATAAGCTTAGCATGCAGGTTGTTTATAGTATAAAACAAGAATTTGATTCCGCTTTTGTATAAAGGCCCTAAATATTTATTGCGTAGAATATCAACAAGCGTTACATCAGAACGCTTTGGAATAACTACAATAACTTCAACACCTCTTTTTACCGCATCCGTCATTGCTTTTCTCAGAAGGAATCCCGGTATGAAATAAGGGGTTTCTATAATTACCTTTTTTTTAGCAGACTTAAACAAGTGTATAAACTTCTGATTAATACGCTTATAGGCAATGGAGGGGACATCACGGATAATATCAAAGTTTTCGAATCTTACCAACCTTGAATTATGCACTTTGTTGAATACATACTTATTGTACATGCGAAAATCCTGCATAAAAAGCCTGGAAAATGAAAAGGTGATCTCACTTCTCATTCTAAGCATTGATTCTCTCCAGTTCAAATTGTAGCCTGTTAAATTGGATGAACCAATCCAGCTGATTTCATCGTCAATAAGTAAAAGTTTACGATGGTTGCGGCGATGGCCTTTTGTAAATATATCAGTATTAAACTTTATTTTTTCAAAAAACCTGACATCACCACCATTTTCTCTGATACGGCTGTAATATTTATCAGACGGATTGCTAACCCCCCAGCCATCAATAAGCAGTTTAACATCTAATCCTTCTCTCGTCTTTTTATGGAGTGCACGAAGAAATCGTTCACCGATTTCGTCATCTCCAATTCTGAAGGTTTCGATGTATATGTATTTTTTTGCTGCTTCAATATCAGCAATCATTGCGTCGTAATAACGCAATGGATCAGAAAAAAGATGATATGGTTCTTTAATCTTTATCACGTGCAATAAGTCGTGGATAAAATCAAACTTTAAAGTTCAAGATTATTTCCTTTATATATAATTTAACAAGTACATTCTTTTATCTGCGAAAAATGAAATATAAGAAATAAATCAGCAATGATAAAACGATAATTCCGGCAAAACCAAAAGTCATCAGGCGGTATTTTACCACTTTACTTTCAGATTCTTCCATCTCCTGTGCCATCTTTATACTTTCCCTAACTGCCTGATCTGCTTTAAACCTTGCTTCCATTTCCGCAACTTCTGCCTGATGCAAATTTTCAATTAAGGTATCATTTCCAATTTCGAAAAGTTTGTAATATTTCTTGAAATTTAAATGATCTCCAACTGAGGCATAGCATTTAAACATGGCCTCATAGTTATCTGCTATATATTCGCTCTGTCCAATTTTATTTGCTATTTCAAGGCTCAGCTCATAAAACTTTAATGCTTCTGAAGGATTAGATTTTACTTCGTAAAGTTTTCCAATATTGTAATATACCATCACAAGACCTGTTTCGCTATTCATTTCACGGTACAGCTTTTTACTAATATTAAAATATTTCAAAGCCTTGCTAAACTCTTCCATATTTGCATACAATGTGCCCAGGTTATTATTCAACAATGCGATTCCTATAAGGTCGTTTGCCTTAATTTTTAATTCTAATGATTGTTCATACAACTGTTGAGCTTTTATATAATCTTTATGCTGGAAGTTGTATATTTCGGCCATATTCGACAGAATTTTTGAAAGATTATATTCATCTTCTGTAATGATGTAAATTTCTTTGGCCTGATTAAAATAATCCAGTGATTTTTCATGTTCACCCCAATCATCATAAATACTGCCAATATTATTGTAAGCATTTCCAATACCGTTCTTATCGTCCAATTCAGTATAAATAAGCAGGCCACGGTAATAATAGTTTAATGCCTGACGTAAATCGCCCCTGTAGTATTTGCTATTTCCCAGGTTAATCATTATTCCAGCTAACCATTGCTGGTCACCAATCTTTTCAGCAATATCTCCTGATCGCTCATAATAATCTGTAGAAAGCTGATAATTACCCAGTTCCTCATAAACAAGGCCAATATTACTTAAACATCTTGCTACTCCCGAAAGGTCATTTGCATTTCTATATGCTTCCAAACCCCGATTATAATATTCAATTGCGAGATCAAATTCTCCGTTGAAATAACAACTTACGCCTACTGATTTTAAGCTTTTTGCCCTTAACTCATCATTCTGCAGGTCAGAGGCAAAGGCAATTGCACTATCGCCATAATTTATGCATTCAGAAAACTTATCGAATCTATAAGCTTCAGAAAGAAGTAAATAAGTTGCAACTTTTTCTTCCCTATTGGTTTTCGGTAATCTGTTTAGCAGGCTGTCAATTAAATCGTTACCCGAAATAACGCTTAAAGAAGAAATAATTAAATAAATAATTATAAATATTAATCTGAGAATCATATCAACACAAAAATATAAAAAAACAGCTTATTATTTCAAATGTTAAATCATTAAAAATATTAAATTTTGATCCTTATCTTTGTTCTGAATTTAAACTACAAATTATGATAAAATCAATGACGGGTTTCGGTAAGGATGTATTGGAAAATAACAAACGAAAAATTACCATTGAGATAAGAACCCTCAACAGCAAACAACTTGATATTAATTTAAGATTACCTCAGGTATACAGGCAGAAAGAACTTGATATCAGAAATATTTTGGGTAAAAATATTGAAAGAGGAAAAGTTGATATTTCAATTACCATGGATCAAAAAAATACTATCTCCGCGCCGGTAATTGACAAAACGCTTGCTAATCATTACTTTAATGAGTTAAGAGAATTATCAGAATCAATTGAACAAACCAATAAATATGATTATTTGTCGATGATCATTAAAATGCCGGAGGTTTTAGTTCCGCCTGATATTGAATTAGATGAAGAAGAATACGAAGAGATGCTCTCCACAATCAATAACGCAATTGAAAAAGTTAACACATTCAGAATTAATGAAGGGAAGACACTTGAGAAAGATTTTATATTTCGGATTAATAACATCATTGAATTGTTGAGCAAAGTTGAGAAGTTTGAAAAAAACAGAACGGCAAAAATAAAAGAACGAATTAAAACCAACCTTGAAGGCTTTTCACAGGATATTCAAACAGACAAAAACCGGTTTGAACAAGAATTGATATATTACATTGAGAAGCTGGATATCACTGAAGAAAAAATCCGCCTGAAAAAACATTGTGATTACTTTCTGGAAACTTTATCAAAGGAAACTTCGGTTGGAAAGAAACTTGGATTTATATCGCAGGAAATAGGCCGGGAAATAAACACTATGGGAGCAAAAGCCAATGATTTCGATTTACAGCAAATAGTAGTGCTGATGAAAGATGAGCTCGAAAAAATAAAAGAACAATTATTTAATATCCTTTAATGTTTGAAAATCAAAGAAAAGGCAGATTAATTATTTTTTCAGCTCCTTCAGGTGCAGGAAAAACTACTCTTGTGAGGCATACTATGTCGAATATTGACAATCTAACATTTTCAGTTTCAGCATGTAGCAGAGGTAAACGACCGAATGAAACTGACGGGAAAGACTACCATTTTTTTTCAGTTGAAGAGTTTAAAGAAAAAATAGAAAATGGTGAATTTATTGAGTGGGAAGAAGTTTATCCTGATCATTTTTATGGAACACTGTATGCAGAAGTAGACGAAAAAAGGAATAGAGGAAAGCATGTAGTTTTTGATGTAGATGTTGTCGGTGGTTTAAATATTAAAAAGATATTTGGTGAAGATGCCCTGTCAATTTTTATAAAACCACCTTCTGTTGAAATTTTAAAAGAACGTTTATCAGACCGGGGAACTGACAATAAAGATGATATCGAAACACGAATAAAGAAAGCTGAATTTGAGTTAGGTTTTGAAAAAGAATTTGATGTTTCAATTATTAATGATGACCTGAGAAAAGCCCAAGGAGAAACCGTTCGGGTTATCAATAATTTTCTTTCAGATTAATCAGACTAAATAATTATGAAATCGATAGTATTACCAGCCTATAATAAAAATGTGTTAAGAGCAATGCTTAGCCTGCAAACACAGGAAAAAAGCATCCCCAGTCTAAAGGCAGACGAAGTGCTGATCAAAACACACGCTGCCCCAGTAAATCCATCTGATGTAGCCTTTATTCAGGGAGCTTATAATATTATTAAGACTTTACCTGCCGTTCCGGGTTTCGAGGGCTCAGGTGTAATCGTTGATGCTGGCAAGAATGCCAAACATTTAAGAGGGAAAAAGGTAAGTACATTTGTGCAAACCGATACCGATGGCAGTTGGGCTGAATACTTTGTTGCGAATAAAAATGATTTGATCATTTTAAAAGAGAAGATGAACCTGGACCAGGCTTCGTGCTTTACAGTTAATCCCTTTACAGCGTATGCATTAACAGAAATCGCATTAATTCGCGAGAGCAGGGCAATTATTCAGAATGCTGCCGGGGGACAAGTGGCTGCTTTGATACACGTGATGGCAAAAGAAAATGATATTGATGTTATAAATATTGTTAGAAAAACTGAGGTTGCAGAGCAATTAAAGCAGAATGGAGTTAAGCATGTATTAGCACAAAACGATGAGAATTTCGATGAGCAGCTAAATTCTCTTTCTGACGAATTAAATGCCACAACAGCTTTTGATGCTGTGGGAGGAGAATTGTCAGGACAAATGTTTAATGCTTTAGCTGACGACTCCGAATTAGTAGTTTATGGTGGATTATCCAACAAAGCTATCGCGGGTATTGATTTAATGGATATTATTTTCAAAAATAAGATCATTTCCGGATTTAACCTGGTTGAATGGAAAAACGAATTAGAAGAATCAAAATCTGAACAGATTTCTGAAAAATTACAAGATAAATTTATTGATGGAACATACAATACCTTCATTCAGGATTCGGTTGCGCTGGATGAAATAGTTAAGGGATTGAAATCCTATCTTGGAAATATGAGTGGCGGAAAAATATTGATCAAACCACAATAAGATGACAGCAGAAAAGAAAAAAACCGGTCTCTTTTTTGGTTCATTCAACCCTATTCATAACGGGCATATGATCCTTGCCTCCTACATGCTTGAATTTACAGAGTTGAATGAGGTTTGGTTTGTTGTGTCGCCGCATAACCCATTAAAAGAAAAGAAAAATTTACTTGCCGATTATCACCGTCTTGCTTTGGTGAGGCTCTCGGTTGAAGACCATCAAAATGTGAACGTTACCGACATTGAATTTAAAATGCCAAAGCCATCATACACAATCGATACATTAACCTGGCTGACTGAAAAATATGAAAATAGGAATTTCAGTATCATTTGTGGAACCGATGTATTCCCTACATTTCACAAATGGAAAAATTACCAGCAGCTGCTGAAACAATATCAATTTTATGTTTACCCCAGGCCAGGATCAGGTTTGGGAGAATACGCTAATAATCCAAATATTAAACTTTACCCTGCTCCTCAGATGGAAATCTCGTCAAGCTTTATCAGAAAAGGCATAAAAGAAAAAAAGGATATGAGTTTTTGGATGCCTGATAAGGTTTATCAATACGTAAAAGAGATGCATTTCTACGAGAAGTAAAAAAGTTTAAAATTCTTCCTCCTCCGAGTACTCATCTATCTGTCCCATTTGCTCACGGTCATACTTCTCACAATCAAATTCAACAGATATATCCTTGAGCGGTTTTTCAAAATCACCCATGCTAATTCCCAAAGAAGGGTCGTTATATACTTTTCGCATAAATAATGCCCAAATTGGCAAAGCCATATTAGCCCCTTGTCCGAGAGTTAATGACCTGAAATGCACACTTCTGTCTTCGGCCCCAACCCAAACACCTGCTGTTAAATCAGGGGTTATTCCCATGAACCATCCATCCGACTGATTTTGTGTTGTTCCGGTTTTACCGGCTACCGGATTGTCAAATCCATACTTATAACGCAGCCTGATGCTTGTACCGCTTTCAACAACACCTTTCATCAGTTCAATCATTTTGTAAGCCGTAATTTCATCCATTGCCTCCTTTTTTTCAGGGATAAACCTATCCAGAAGGTTTCCGTTTTTGTCTTCAATTTTAGTTACAAAAATGGGTTGAACGTTCACTCCTTTATTAGCAAAGGTATTCATAGCGCTCACCATTTCGTATAATGAAAGATCAGGTGTTCCTAATGCAATTGCAGGTACTGCGGGTATATCAGAAGTAATTCCCATTTGGTGGGCCATATTGGCAACCGACTGAGGAGAGAATCGCTTAATCAGATAGGCAGAAATCCAGTTATTGGAATTAGCAAGTGCCCATTTCAAAGTTACTTCTTCTCCTACCCGATCATCACTGGAGTTTCTTGGTGTCCAGTATGTTCCATCACCAAGTTCCACGCTGTAAGAGATATTTGGAACTTTATAACAAGGTGAATACTCTCCTTCCTGCATGGCAAGTGTATATAAGAAGGGTTTAAAAGTAGAGCCCACCTGACGTTTACCTTGTGTTACATGGTCGAACTGAAAGTAACTGTAATTAATACCGCCTACATACGCGCGTACAAAACCTGTATGGGTTTCCATAGCCATCACACCGCACTGAAGAAAATATTTATAATATAAAATGGAATCCATAGGGGTCATAACCGTATCCACAGGCCCATCCCATTTAAAGATGTGCATATCAGTTGGTGTATTAAAGCTTTTCATGATCGAATCCATTTCAACACCATCACGTTTTAGTCTTCTGTATCGCTCGCTTCGTTTTACAGCCTGGTTCATCACTTTATCAATCTGCTCTTCAGCATCCTCTGATTCAAATACGAACGGTGCATTTGTGTATCCTTTCCAGTGTTTGTAAAAACTTGGCTGCAGATCATTCGCGAGATGCTCATATACAGCCTCTTCAGCATATTTCTGCATTCTCGAATCAATGGTGGTATAAATCCTTAATCCATCTTTATACAAATTATAAGGACTGCCATCCGGTTTAAAATGTGTGCTGCACCAATTTTTTATTTGACTTCTCAGATATTCACGAAAATAAGTAGCAAGTCCTTGTTTGTGATCCTGCATTTTAAACTTTGAAACACCAAGTGGAACCTGGCTGATCGAGTCGAATTCTGCTTTTGTGATAAACTCATACTTCTCCATCTGGCCCAGCACCAGGTTTCTGCGGTTTAATGACCTTTCAGGGTTACGAACAGGGCTATACCATGTTGGCGCCTTAAGAACAGCTGCCATTAATGCTGATTCTTCAATATTCAGGGAGTCAGGTGTTTTATCAAAAAACGTGGCCGCTGCCGATTTAATACCAAATGTATTGTGTCCAAAAGAAACCGTATTCAGATACATTGCAATTATTTCTTCTTTCGAATAATAGGTTTCAAGCTTCACTGCAGTAATCCATTCCTGAAACTTCCTGATTACAAGTTGAAATTTGTTTAGCTGACCACGCGGAAATAGATTTTTAGCTAACTGCTGTGTAATTGTACTTCCTCCACCTTTATTATTCCCTGAAAGAATCCCAAAGAATACCCTCACTAAAGCCCTCTCATCTATTCCGGAATGGTCTTCAAACCGGATATCTTCTATTGCTACAAGTGCATTTATCAAATTAGGTGACATATCCCGATAGGTAACATTTGACCTGTTTTCAATATAATATGTTCCTAATATTACGCCATCAGCCGAATAAACTTCACTGGCTAGATTATGCCTTGGATTTTCCAGTTCTTCAAAAGAAGGCATCGCGCCAAACCATTCATTAGCCACACCCCAAAACAGTAAAACCACCAACGCAAAGAATCCAATTACGATTAACCAGAATTTTACCAGGTAATTAAAAAACTTTGGTTTTATTTTCTTCTTAGATGGATTATCAGACATTCTAAAGTTATTTGATTTATTCAGATTTTGCAATACGTATACCGATATTTTGGATACCCTTTAAGGTATCTGTTCTCATAGCATGTTGTATTACGAATTCATATTTACCATTTAGCGGAAATCTCATATTTGAACTTAAAAGAATTTCATTCTCTTTAACGGGGCCCCATCCTTTACCAAGCCATTTACCTTCAGTATTTGCCAACAAACACTCAATAGTATCCCGGCTTATATTGTTATTTGGAAACTTTGTAATAAGAAACACATAGAGATTACTATAACGATAGTCCGTATTATTTCTGATGTTCAAATAAAAATCATATAGTTGAATCGTATCAGTAACAACAACCTCAAATCGGGCCATTTCATCTTTATACCAATTACCTTTGTCTACAACAGTGTGTTCATCGTAAATACTACTTGTATTACAAGAAGAAAATACAATTGAAAAACTAAGAAGTAATAAGAATTTTGATACCTGCTTACGCATTTTTTATTATTTGAAATTAGAATGCGAAAAAAGAAAAAATATTGTTTAAAGTATGTAATTTCAGCTAAATATATTTTGCCAGATCATCTTCGCTACCGGTTTCAATATTCAACTTTTGCTCCTTTTGATGTGCAAAAATTTCCAGCTCCTCCGGAAGCTTCCCTTTATTATTTAAAGAAATAAGTTCTTTTACCTTTTCAACCGGAATCGCCATTATATTGTTCGAATCATCCTGATATGCGTACCACATTTCCTTTTTCAGCACATCACTTTTAACATAATATGCAGTTCCCTTTTTAGTTCTAAGCTTTATTCTGTTATCAGGAAAATCTTCAAGGGTTTCAATGTAATTATCTAACTCATAGTTTAAACAACATTTCAATTTTCCGCATTGGCCGGCAAGTTTCTGTGGGTTAAGCGATAATTGCTGAATCCGGGCAGTGTTTGTTGAAACACTTTTAAAACCACTCATCCACGATGAGCAACACAATTCTCTTCCACATGAACCAATGCCACCTAACTTGGCGGCTTCCTGCCGAACACCTATTTGCCGCATTTCAATCCTGATATGGAAAGCTTCAGCCAGTTTTTTTATTAGCTCTCTGAAATCAACACGTTCTTCAGCCGTATAATAAAAAATTGCTTTTGTTTTATCACCCTGGTATTCAACATCATTTATTTTCATTTCGAGGCCAATATCCATTGCTATTACCCTTGTTTTGTGCATGGTTGAATCTTCCATTTTGATTACGTCAAACCACTTTTCTATATCAGTGGATCTTGCATGCCTGAATACCCGTTTCAATTCTCTTTTTTCAGGATCGATATTTTTTCTTTTCATCTGTAAACGAACAAGATCGCCTGTAAGAGAAACGATTCCTATATCGTGACCTGGTGAAGCCTCAATAGCAACAATATCACCCTCCTGAAAATCCATATCATTTGTGTAGGTATAAAAATCTTTTCGGCCGTTTTTAAACCTAACCTCAACTATGCCCGGTTGTTCATGTTTCAATGGATCATGAACATTGCCAAGCCAGTTGTATGAACTTAATTTACAGCACTTTGTCTGGTTTACGACCTGTGACGACCCGAAAGCGCTATCGATTAAACAACAACCTCTTGCAGATGATATATATTGAGTTGAATTGGATTTACCAATATTTTCTTCCATATCCCTTCTATCTTTAACAACAATACAAAGATATGAAATGTGTTAATTTTATTTGATATTTAAATTTTAAATAATGAAATGTATTGAAAGCCTAACTTTTAATACTATTTCGGCCCAGGCGAAGAAGATCTATTAATTTAAAACTTAAATCGGTAAATAAGATAGTGGGATTTGCATTTCTTTCAATATGATATACGGCTTCATTAAGCAATTTGTATATTTCTAACTGATTGGATGCGTTAATAAATGGAGCTAATTTTGCTGAGAAATCACGTTCTTCACCGTTTTTAAGGACAAGTTCATCCTGGTACTCATTATGCAGCATACATTGATGAACCATATCTAATCCGTAATTTAAAAAGCCTTTCTGTTTTTCACGTCCTGTTCGGGCAATGTCAGAATTAAACTTATTGATATCAATATAATCACCCGGCCTGAAACAGTACCGCAGCCATTTTCTGAATGCAATGAAATTAGCTTGAACTTCCTCCGAGTTTTCAATCAGGTTTTGTGCTAAATTCCAGTTACCCAACGATAGCATTGCAATATCTGCTGCTTTTTCAGCATTTATTTCCATTTTGTTCATTAGTGCATCCTGAATATCCTTTGTGCTTATTTTCGGAACTTTAATTAGCTGTGCCCGAGATCGAACTGTTGGCAATATAAGTTCATATCGTTCAGCTACTAGAATGATGAGTGTATTTTCGGGAGGTTCTTCAAATGTTTTTAATAGTTTATTTGATGCCGACTCATTAAGCTTTTCGGCCATCCAGATAATAATTACTTTGTAAGCTGCTTCATACGACTTCAAAGCCATTTTTAAAATGATATCACTGGCATCACGCACGAATATCGACCCTTGCTTGTTACCCACTTTTAAATGATCATACCAGCCACTTTGTGTCAGATAGCAACTACTTTCTTTTGAATAAGCCCTGAATTCATTTAGGAACAATTCTGATTTTGGGTCCTTTTTAACCGAATCGTTTGTGGTAGTCGGAAAAAAGAAATGCAAATCAGGATGCGAAAATTTCTCAAATTTCACACAAGAGGCACAAGCTCCGCAACTATCAGATTCTTGTTTTTGCTCACAATTTATATATTGAGCAAATGCCAACGCAAGTGCAAATGTACCCGAACCTTCGGGTCCCAGGAACATCTGAGTGTGTGCCACTCTGTTTTCCTGGTAACTTTTAAGCAATCGATCAATTACTTTTTTCTGCCCTATGATGTTTTTGAATTGCATATAAATATGGCTTCAAAATTACGAAATACATATTAGCTTAAAGACAGGCAACAACTAAAAAGGGCTAACATACAATCAGCCCTTAACTTTATTTCACATTAGAGACTGTTTGGTTTTTGAATTTATTATGATGTATTTTTTGTCAGATCGAGGCATTTTTGAAACGCATAGCCATAGCTACGGGTCGAAAAAATAACGATGAAATGGTTAAAAAGACACATAAGAAAACTGAAAGATAAATTCCAAACAGTCTCTTAGTTTGTTATGAAACTTTTGCACATAAAAACTCTCTGTTCATACGTGCTATATTTGTCACTGATATTTCTTTCGGGCACTCGGCTTCGCAAGCATAAGTATTGGTACAATTACCAAATCCCAGATCGTCCATTTTAGCTACCATCTTTGCTACTCTTTCTTTAGCTTCAATTTTACCTTGCGGTAACAATGTATACTGGGATACTTTTGCCGAAACGAATAGCATTGCCGATGCATTTTTACAAGCAGCTACACAAGCGCCGCACCCTATACATATTGCAGCATCAAATGCATCATCGGCCTTTTTCTTTATTACCGGTATGGAATGTGCCTCAGGAGCAGATCCTACATTGCTTGAAATGAACCCTCCTGCCAGCTGAATTTTATCAAATGCTGTACGGTCAATAATAAGATCTTTTATAACAGGAAATGCTTTTGCCCGCCATGGCTCAACAGTAATAGTTTCCCCTTCTTTAAACATACGCATAGAGAGATGGCAAGTAGTTATTCCGGGCACCGGGCCATGAGGATGACCATTTATATACATTCCGCACGCTCCGCAAATACCCTCCCGGCAATCATGATCAAATGCAACCGGTTCTTTCCCTTCGATAATCAATTGTGTATTAAAAGCATCCAGCATTTCAAGAAATGACATTTCCGGTGATACTTCATCAAATTTATATGTTTGAAAGGAGCCTTTTGCCTTCGCATTTTCCTGGCGCCATATTTTAAGTTTAACTTTCATAACTAATTAACTTTCTGTTATTTTACAATGGAATCAAGTCTACTTATAACTCCTTACCTTAACCTCAACCTCTTCATATACAAGATCTTCTTTGTGAAGACTTGGTGATTTACCTTCACCCATATTCTCCCAGGTTGCTACATACATGTAGTTTTTATCGTCTCTCATTGCCTCTCCTTCAGGTGTTTGACTCTCTTCCCTGAAGTGAGCTCCACATGATTCTTTACGATTTAAGGCATCTGTAATCATCAGTTCAGCAAGCTCAAAATAGTCGGCTACACGTCCTGCTTTTTCCAGCTCCATATTGAGATCATTCCCTTTACCGGGAACTATCAGGTCACTCCAGAATTCCTTTTCAAGCTCCTTAAGCATGTTAAAAGCTTTATTCAGACCTTCTTCATTTCTGCTCATACCACAGTAATCCCACATAATGCGTCCAAGTCGCTTATGAAACGATGTTGCTGTTTTAGTTCCTTTTATTGCCAGGAGTTTATCAATTTTTT
>Ga0164315_10002326_pt1 | contig 14600 bp, 8 predicted proteins | sample GuaBasSedimGuay6_FD_113737 | JGI IMG/M metagenome (GOLD analysis project Ga0164315, IMG submission 113737) | Subseafloor sediment microbial communities from Guaymas Basin, Gulf of California, Mexico - Guay6, Core 4569-2, 0-3 cm | ecosystem: Environmental > Aquatic > Marine > Hydrothermal vents >... | reverse complement strand
TCAATTGATTTGGCTCCTACATTAGTTTCCTTGAATAATCTTAACTTACCGACTGAAATGGACGGAAAGAGTTTCGCAGATTCCCTGAACACTCCAAAGTTTCTTGAAAGTAGAACTATTTTTGCAGAGACAGGTTTGTGGATGTCATCTCAATCTTTATTTAAGCCAAACGAGGTTTTCCATTATCCTGATGCCTTATCTTTACTTTTGTTAAATCAGGGAGGAATCCCTTTTATTGATCCATATTGGGAGGACCAAGTTGTCTTATCAAAGCTTCGAATAATTATTCATGATGGTAAGCAGTTGATTTATAGACCTACTAAAGAAGGTTTTTTTCTTGATACTCCTCAGAAATTAAGTGAGAATGAGATTAACGATTTGAAGGTTCGGCTTTTTCGTTGGATAGAGTCAGATCCATATCGTTCTTTCAACGGAAAAAAACATCTTGTTCGTCAATAGTGATATTGGCCTGAAACACTTGGAATAATAATGTTAATAAAAACTAGGTTTTTTTGTGTGGTTGTAATTGTTTGTTCAGTTGTTTTATTGAATAGTTGTTTAGATAGTTCTTCTTCAAAAACAAATGAAATACTCACATCTTTTGATCTCGTGAAGAACCCCTCTTTGGCAACCTTCGTGGAAAGTCCATTAATTGATGATAAGAGGATAAAAGAAGGAGGCACTACCCTCTTGGCGAGTTATTCTCCTCATCAACTGTTAACTCCATTGAAATGGGTTCAAAAAAAGCACAACCTTTTACCAGAGTTCAAATTTAGTAATGAAAAAATTGAAAATGATGAGGTTGTAGTATCTATTGCGTCTGTATCTGAAACAAAGGTTCATAGATATTTAGCTTGGCATTTGTCAAATTATAGATTTGAAAGTGGGGGACCTATAGAAATTAGTTGTGAAGTTAGAGAGCTTCCTAAAAATGAAGAAAGCTCTCTCGAATATTCTGATAATTGTGTTGAACTTCATGTTTGGGAAAATCCTACAAAGAATTATAAAGAAGAAACGATCTGTTGGTTGGAAGATTCAGATGACCTTGTTTTCAGTAGCACTGAAAACAAGGTCATCTATACTGACGTTGAACTTACTGATAATTGGCAGAAGTTGTCAGTTTCTTTCTTACTTTCTTCTGTTAAGGGGCAGTTGGCTTTGCGTATTTCTTTACCAAATGCTATGTCCGGTAAATTTCAAATGAGAAACTTTAAGATTGAACAATTGAGCTTAATTAGATTTTTTGCAAATCAATGGAAGAACTTAACTGAAAAAAAATCTGGGATGAACTCTCTTATACGAAATGTCAATCACATGGGATACTTGCGAGATGCTCTGATTTTGCCTGTTGGTAGTGTTATAGAATATTCAGTAGAAAATTTGCCAAAAGACATTTTGGAAATTGATTATGCTTGGGCGATTACAGGATTTTCTGAACCAGTTAGGGCAAGCTTAAGTTTTGTTGAAAATGATAAAACGACATTATTGTGGTCCGCTGTTAGTACAACCCAAATACCTGACTCTGCAGGAACGCCACCAGTAAACGAAAGCTGGAGAGAAGAGATAATTTCGACTTTAGAGTTAGGCAAAAGAAAAGGTAAGATTAGATTAGTTGTTGAACTCTTAAATGAGGAAGATGATAGTAAAGATGAATCAAATTCAAAAGGGGATAGTGAAATAGATGGAAATGCTGTATTCCTCCTTGGAAAAGCAATGTTTCTAAGTAAAGAGACAGATTCATACGATTTGAGGAAACCAAATATTATTTTTCTGTCTATTGATTCATTGGCTCCTGACGCATTGTCTGGTGGGTGTCGTAGTAACCATTTTACAACACCAAATTTTGACAAGATTATGAAAGAGGGAGCAACTAGCAATGTGTGCATTTCATCAAGTGGAATGACCTATCTGACCTTGCCCAGCGTTCTTACTTCTCGTTATCCCCAGCGAAATGGAGTTTTACATTACGGTGATCAACTAATCCCTAGTCTTCCATCAATTGGCAGTGTTTTAGAGTCAAATGACTATGATATAAGGCAGTTTTCAACAGAATTTGTTCTTAGAGCCGTATGGATACCAGGTAGAACAGGTTTCCCTGTGACTCATTATCGCTATGATAAAGGGGAGTCAGAAGATGATTTCCTTAGATATATTGAAAGAGATCATAACCGTCCCTTCTTTGCTTATCTTCATCGTGATGTCCGTTATCAATATTTTGATGTAGGTAAATGGGATGGTAAGGAACATATATGGCAGCGAAAGTATCGTCAACTTGTAACACATGCCGACGGTCTTTTAGGGCAGGTAATGGAACTTGCAGAAAGACAGAGAGAGACTCGCCCTACAGTGATTGTAGTAACATCAGATCATGGTGAAGATATTGTAGGAGCACCATTGATTTGGGCTCATTGTCATGTCTTTGACAGTTGTCTTAAGATTCCTTTCATAATTCATTACCCTGATGTTGTTTTAAGTGGTCATTCTTTCGACCGTCAGACTCGTTCAATTGATATAGCTCCCACTTTATTGGGATTAATGGGACTTAGTATTCCCCCAGAATTTGATGGTGATAATTTATCTTCTCTTTTTCAAGGTCAGACCACAAATGATGAGGTTCCTCCAGCATTGTCCACCTTCGCAACATTTCAGGGAAATTACATTTTTGCTGTAAGGAAGCCACCGTGGAAGATGATTTACAACCCTTCAGACGAACCTACACTCTGGTATCCTTTTCCTGGATTTGTTTATGAGAAGGAAGCTTTATTTAACATAATCGATGATCCGTTAGAAAAAAAGAATCTTGCTAAAGAATTTCCAAAGGTACTTAAGGACTTGCAATCTTTAATTCAACATCCTGATAAAGGAAGCAAAAAGAATATGTCTAGTGGTCGTGTCTTCCAGAATTTGTTTCGTGATGGTTATCTTGAAAGAAGAACACAGTCAACGAAAGTTACAGCTCCTTCCACTACTGCTACTACCTCTTCTACCTTTACTACTCACTAGGCTTCATTTTCTGTGCTTTTATGGGATTACTTCTCTGAGTTTTCTATAGGCTTCATTTGCAGTGCTTTCTATTTCTTAGCTAGCTGAGCAACAAGGTTAACGAAATTTTGATCACTTTCTGTAAGTTCCTCAAGGTCACTTGTTGTTACCTCAAATTTTTCTTTCAAAATAGATTTTTTCAGTATGTCAGCAGCAATTTCATGAGCTTTGGTTCCATCTTTACAAAGGATGCATTTGTTCAGATAGATTAAGGCTTCTTCCCTTTTCCCTTTTTGTAAAAGTAATAGAGCAAGAGCAGAGTATGTTTTGGCGAACTGAAGGGGCCCTGTAATTGCCTGCTTCCATAGTTCTTCTGCTTTGTCAGAAAATCCTGCTGCAAAATATCTGCTTGCCTGATGGAGTATGATTAGTTGGGTTCCTTTGTCTTTTACAGGTCCTGGCGGAAGTAAACTGTCATAAACTAATAGAGCCTCTTGTTTTTGTTTGCCTCGTGCAAGAAAATCTCCTAGAACCTTTACTTCGTGGTCAGTTCCATGGCGATGAGAAGCGTTGATTCGAATTAGTTTGAGTGCTTTGTCTCTTTCCTTTAACTTACTGTAAGCACGTGCCAAATTTATTCTTACATTTATAGAAGAAGTCTCTTCATCGTATTTTTTGAGAAAGTTTTTAGATTTGTTGATAGCTATTGCCCATTTCCCAGTAAGTAAGAGAAGTTCAATTTCAAGAGATTCATAAATTGAAGTCTTTTTTAAATCATCAGGCAGTTCCTTCATTGTAGAAAGGGCTTTTTTATATTGTTTTTGTTCACAAAGTAGTGAGACTAGCTGGGCTAAGTAGAATTCTTTGTATAAGGTGTTTTTATCTAAAATATCCTTTAGAACCTTTATTGCAGCCTCATGTTCATCATTTTTCACCAATAGAGTAGAGTAATAGTAAGGTCCTTTTCCAGGGCGAGGAATGTTCAGCGTTTTTTTTAGACATTGTTTTGCTCGCTCTGTGTTTTCCCTTCCTCCTTCATCAAGTAAGATACTAGAGAGGGCAAGGTAGCCAAGTCTGTGATTTGGCGATTGTTCTATCATTTTACTGAAAAGCTTAATGTTGTTTTTGTAGGCGTAGCTGTTACTTTTTATGTACCAGCTTCCATATATAAAGACACAAATACAGATAACTACCCCTGAATATTTGAGGTGTTTAGCCTTAAGTGGAATTTTACTTATTAAATGTATGACAGATCCAATGAAGAAGATATGAAGAATATATGCAAATCTATCAGCAACAGGAGGATAGAATGGAAAGAAATTTGATATAGGTATATAAGTAGTAAAAAGAGCTAGAGGAAGAATTGAGGTTATTACTTCTTTGTCCTTAAAAAAGGTATAAATAGAAAGGCCTAGAATGAAGGCGAATCCTCCGATATAGACAAGCTGACTTGTATCAAATGTTTTACAAATAAAGTCAGAATGATCGTATTCAACGACTGGTTGTGGAAGAACAAATTGCTTAATATAATGGAGAAAGATTTTAGACGATGTGGCAATTAAGGCAGTCATACCTTGAGGTCTGATAGATAAGTTGGCAGTATTTGAATCTACTACTTGAAATCTAATTCCTAAGTATGCCGTTAACACCATAAATGCTAGTACAAGAAGAATGGTAAGATACTTTTTATCCCTTTTGCCGCTTCTTAAGAAGATTAACAAGAATATAAGGGGGAGAGATACTGCCATTTCCTTTGTTAGAAGAGAAAAGGAAAGGGTTGTTAAGGTCATTAGACCATAGAAAATAGTTGGTTTTCTGCAGCATTGAAGAAAACATATAAGAGAGGCTAAGGCGAATGTTGCACAAAGGGTATCAGTTCTTCCTGATATCCAGCATACAGGTTGGATAACAAGGGGATGTGTTGCAAATAATGCACAACCGATTAGTGACAGTATTCTTTCAATTTTCATTTTTCGAAAGAATAGGTAGATGAGCCATACATTCAGACAATGTAACAAAATGTTGGTTAGATGAAAGCCAGAAGGCATATCTTTCCATAGTATTTGATCTACAATGAAGCTCAATCTAGACAACGGCCTGAAATAGTTTAATTGTGTCGTTTCTCTTAAATCTACATAGTATGGTTCTATGAAGGTTTGAGCAGATAGTGTTGCTACATTATTTGTAAAGATTTTGTCATCCCATATAAAATCATACCCAAGACTTGATGAAAAAGTAAAAAAAGTCAGGACAAGTATGAGAAGAAGGCAATAGGATGCAGTTTTTGAATAATCTATATTCACCGTTTTTGAACAATTGTCATTCATTACTGTAAATCCATTGCATATGATCATAAGGTTTTAGTTTGTTTTTCTTCATTTCAAAAGACCCTAAATCTGTCCACTCTATGTAGTCATAGTTATCAATAACCCATTGAGTGCTTCCTGTGAGGCAGAACTTAACTTTGTATTTAGCAGGTTTGTGGTATGTAGGCAAGAAATACTGATGTGAGTCTATAACATTCGTATCTAAAGGAAAAATATCTGGTACTAGTCTTCCATTTGTCAGTCGTCGCGTAAATTTGAATACAGGCTTGTTTTCTTCGCTAACAAATACAATATTCAGCCAAGGGAGGTAGGGAGGGGGCTTGTTGCATCGAAGACTTAAGGCTATTTTCAACGAATGAGGATAGTGGGGGACAATTTCAAGAGATGGCTGTTCTATGGAAAAATCGACTAACTTTAAGTTGAACCCAATGTCTTTTTCCATAGATACAGTAGAGTAATTTACAGGTTTATAGAGTTCTACAATCCCTTGCCTGGTAGCATCAAGCCATTGTAGCTTAACAAGTTCAAGGGCAAAAGAATGTGTTAATGTTGGAGCTTTGAATTGATTTGTTCTAAATGATGCAACTGTATTTTCTTTCATAATTGAGTATTTGCCAGTGAGGGAGGGGCTAACTCGTGTAAATACGTCAACATCAGGGTTTCGCGAATATAGCATGTAGTCAGCTTTTGCTTTTTCAATATACGGTGCACAATTTTGTCTTTCTAGATATTTATGTACCTTAGGATCAACAAGGCCGCCTATATCAATCACATAGCGTTTTCCTCTGTATGCAAGAATTCCAATATCAAATGCTGCAACTTTTGAATTAGCAGGAGTATGAGTTTTAATCCATTCTGCCATAGGGAAATAGACGTTTTCAATTTGAGCAACATTGTTCTTATAAACTGTCATCCACCATGGGAGGGTGTATATCGATGTGATGCCAATTGTTAAAAGTAGTAAAACGGTTAAGAAGTTTTTGATTATAGAACGGCAGGCAAGAAGACAGAATATTCCTGTGAGAGAAATAGCAATATGAATATTTGCAAAGTATCTCCCATGGTGGAGAAGGGTTCTGAAGAAACAAGTATAAACTGCTGTATGTATAAGGCACCAAATTGTAAGAGATGTGATTCCTGGAGGGAGTTTGATGGAATCACTAATCGGTAGTTTCATGTCCTTTTTTTCACTTTTGTTAACTTGTTTTTTGGGAGCAAAAATTAGCCTTTTCCCTAGTAATAGTAATAGTCCTCCTGTAAATATTGTAAAAAGTATGAAGTTTTGAGGAATCGAATTCTGGTAACAGATCATTGTCCATAAAAACCATAAAGGACGAGAAGATAGTTGTCCTCTCCAGGCTGAATGAACAGTTTTCAGATGAATATCTTTTGTAATTCCGGCCTTTATGCAACGTTCATTTAAAATATTTTCAGAATAGATTCCTCTGTGGAACTTGTAAACTTTTTTGTTATCAGATTGTTGTATTGGTTTAACAATTTGTCCAACTAGTAGTTTCTTGAATAGAGATTGCGGAGATAATAGGTGGAGGCTAATTGAAGGTCTTTTAAATCCACCGTCAACATATGTTAAACGTTTTCCTTTGGCTGTTACTGGTAGCAAACGGCCAGAGGTTGAATATGATAACCCTGCATATATAAGAGCTATAGAACATAGGGCAATAACTCCTTTCATATGAATCCGTTTACCTGTCCAAAGTGATCCTGTTAATAAGGTGAATGGAAGAAGTAAACCTGGAAGTCTTGTGAGGATAAGGAGTCCACATATGATTCCTGTTAAAGAGTTAAACTCATTTTTAGTCCAGTTTAAAATGCCTGCTAAAACCAAGGTGATAAATAGGAGTGTTTCCATTCCACTTAGAGCAAGCCAATGAATGTTTCCATTTAGAGCAATGGTTAGCCCTGCTGCTGCACTGGCAAGGTAGACGTATTTAGGTTTGATATTCAGAATTTTAGAGTCTTCAATAACAAGTTTTGCCGCAAGAAGACAGCTTAAGCCTAAGAGAAAGAGATTAAAAATCTGAATAGTCCAATATGGATTTAAGTGTAGCACGAAGGGGATGGAAATTATAAAAGCCCATAGTGGGCTTGATGTTCCAAGGCTTGGTTCACCAGCATTAAATTCCCAGTGTCCTGTACTAGCTAAATTTTTGGCATATGTTAGATGAATGTAGGCATCATCAATGGGGAATACTCCTGGAGATTTTGGGAACATAAGCCATACAGAGATAACTGAAACAGATATGAGAAAGCAGAGAATGGGAAAAGAGTATTTTTCGATATGTTTCATTCCCTTACTATACATCTATAGTTATGCTCTTTGTCAATGAATACACAGGTCATCTATCAAGGAATACAGGTCATCTATCAACGAATGCATATGTCATCTGCCCGTGATTACACCAATGTCATTTGTCAATCCAAGTCAATTATGAGATAATTATCATCTTATGAAGATTATAGTTAACAAACAAAGCCCCTTTTATAAACGATACGTCGAATTTACTTCTCAGGAACAGGATGTACTGAAAGTTCTTTCAATAGTCTATGATTCTGTTCAGGTTTATGAAGTATTGCAATGTATTCAAAGAGCAGGTTTGAAAACGCCACTAGGTGCAGTCTATACGAGGAATGAACTTCAGAGAATTTTAAATTTTCTAAATGCACAAGGTATTATTACTCTTCAAAATTATGATGAAGTTTTAGTTAATTCTCTCTTTGTCGAAGAAATCACCTGTCTTGCAATTTATGATGGTAGCTACAGTCAACTTTCCAGGGCTGTAGAAAATGAATTTCCCATTCCTTATTCGTCAGGCTATGGTTATTATTTTCGTGGTGAAAATATTGCTCTCCGTCTGGTTCGGTTGGCTTTGTATGGTCGCAAAAGCCATGAAGAGGTTGTTGACGTTTTAAATAAGGCTATAGATCATATTCGTAAACATTCTTACGAAAATACAGATCCTGCTGTAACTATCTTTTTAGCACCTCTAAATACCGGCCTTTTAAGTTATCTTCCTGAAGAAATGGCCACTACGATTTTTGATAGGCTTTTTCGTCTTTCTATCGCTGCCCTCCGTCCTGTTCATGATTTGTGGGACTTTTTTTTAGAGCTGAGAAGTAAGAACAGTGAGCTAAAGAGGCTTACTGATTATATCTTTGTTTTCCAAAAAGTATTAAGAGGTAAGTCTTTAGATTCAGAAGATTACAAGGGGTTTGAAGATTATAAGACTCTTTCAACGACAACCTGTCATGGTTTTATTGAAACCTTACGGGGAAATTGCATCGGGTCCAGCCAGCTCTTTGAGATAAATCTTGATTTTTATAAAAAAGTAACTCAATGCAAACCTTCTGAATTATTCTTAAATAGTTTTGAAGGCCTCTTTTATCCTCTTGCTCATTTATCTGTATGTACAGAAGAGTCTTTGAAAAAGGCTATTAAATACTTGAATAAAATTACAAAGAAAAAAACTTCTTTTATTTATCCTGAGGTTGCCAGTGATTTGAAAAAGTTGGTACTCCTTTATCAGGGTAAAAAAGGTGACTCTGTAAAGATTGATCATTCACTATCAAAAGCGCAAAGTGGCGATCAGCTTGCCAGACTAATGGGTTCCATTACCTTGTATTGGCTTGATGGACAACTGGCAAAAGAGCATTTGTTGTTTCTTTCAAAAATGATGAACATGGCTGAAGATTGCGGGTATTTGTGGTTTGCCAGAGAATGTGGTGCTCTTGTTTCAAGGTGCTCTGACGATAAAGGCTGGAAAGATCCTGGTAGAAGTGGGTTTGGGTATTTAAATAAAGAAGAAGCTAAACAAAATCTTCGTAGATTGAATAAGAAAATCACCTTGGAATTTCCTCTATTAATAGACCTTGTAAAGCCTCAAGCACGATGGCAACAGGCACTTGAATCACTCCTTAATTTTGATAAACAATCTTCAGGCAAATCGCAAAAAGTGAAAAAGCAGGAAAAACGTATTGTCTGGGATATTGAGCTTTGTGATGATACCTATGAGGTCTATCTCCCTGAATTTGATGATTTTACAGAGCTTGAATCAGGGGCTTCTGACAAACTCACTATTACCCCAAGAGAGCAAAAGTGTGGCAAAAATGGAAAATGGTCTAAAGGTAGAAATATCGCCCTTAAAACCCTAATGGAGAAATATCCTGATCTTGATTATTTGACTGACAAGGACCGCCAGTTATGTCAGGCAATTACAAAGAAGAAAGAATCAATTGGCTACTATTATCACCGTCGAAAAAAAGATGTGTATAGCTTCAATTACAAAAAAGCATTGGCGGCACTTATAGATCATCCTCTTGTATTCTCAAAGGATAGCCCTTCAATTCGGATGGAGTTTGTGAGGAAAGATCCTGAACTTCATGTTCAGAAAATAGAGGAAGGTTATTCCATTTATGTTACTCCTGATATGTTGTCTGAAGAGCCATTTCTTTTATCTCAGGAGACAATGACCCGTATCTCTGTTGTGTTTATGACTTCAGAGTTTCAGAACATAATTAATATTCTAGAAGGAGGTATTGTTGTACCTCTTGACCAAAAGAAGATGGTATTAAATGCTATTGCAGCAGTTGCGCCAAAATTTAATGTTCATACTGATGTTGCAGGGATGGCTCCTCATGTAAAAGAGGTGGAAGCTGATTCAACTCCATATTTTAATCTTGTACCCTTTAGTGATGGCCTTAAAGGTGAACTTTTGTCAAAGCCCTTTTCTGAAGGAGGCACATTTTTTAAGCCAGGACAGGGAAGTAAGATTGTTGTTACTGAAATTGAAGGTGATAAGGTGCAGGCTCACAGAGATCTCAGTCTTGAAGAAAGCAATGCATCCTCGGTTATAAACAGCTGTTCTATTTTGGCATCTCGTGATGAAGGTGACAATGAATGGCTTGTTACAGATCCTGAGAATTGTCTTGAATTGTTATCCGAGCTGAAAAATCTTGATGATAAGGTAGTTATTCAATGGCCTAAAGGTGAGACACTGAAGGTCACTCATCAGGTAGATAGTTCTGCGTTTTCTATGAGGATTCAAAAGGAGATTGACTGGTTTGCAGCTACTGGTGAATTGAAGATTGATGACAAGTCAGTTGTAGATATGAAGAAGCTTCTTGAAATGTCGAGAAATTCTACAAGCCGTTTTATGAAAATGGATGATGGTACCTACCTGGCTTTGACAAAGGCTTTTAAAAAACAGCTCGACGAATTTGATTCGTTTACCTTTGACTATAAAGGTGGAGTAAGATTTGATCCTCTTGCAAGCCTGGCGTTGGAGGGCTTTACTTCTGAAATTGGCAGGCTTACTGGTGACAAACACTGGAAACAAAATCAGAAGAGATTTGCCGAGCCTCCCGGGAAATTCAAAATACCATCTACTTTACAGGCAAATTTAAGAGACTATCAGGTTGATGGATTTAACTGGCTTGCCACCTTAAGTCATTGGAATGTTGGTGCATGTTTAGCTGATGATATGGGTATTGGTAAAACCGTTCAGGCTCTTTCTGCAATTTTGCTGCGGGCAGGGCAGGGGCCTACACTTGTTATTGCACCTACATCTGTATTGATGAATTGGAACGATGAGGCTGTAAGATTTACTCCTACACTTTCTGTTTTAAATTTTGGTCAAGGTAACAGGAAGAAAATGCTCGATAATCTTCAACCTTTTGATCTTGTGGTTACAAGTTACGGGTTACTTCACAGTGAAAGTGAAAAGCTTTCAAAAGTAAAATGGCAGACAATCGTTTTAGACGAGGCTCAGGCTATAAAAAACATGGCAACTAAACGATCAAAGGCTGCAATGGCTTTGCAGGCAGAGTTTAAAATTATTACAACAGGAACTCCAATTGAAAATCATTTAGGTGAATTGTGGAATCTGTTTCAATTTATCAATCCTGGATTTTTAGGTTCGGCTGAAAACTTTAATCAGATATTTGCTACTCCAATTGAAAAGTTTAAAGATAACAAGGCTCGTGTCAGGCTGAAAAAACTGATTCAGCCATTTATTTTAAGACGACTAAAACGGGATGTATTGACTGAACTTCCATCGAGAACAGAAATTACAATGCATGTTGAAATGACCAAAGACGAGGCAACCTTGTATGAGGCTCAAAGGCAGAGGTCTATTGAGAAAATTGAAGAGGCACAGGAACAAGCCGACGGTGGTAATATGCAGATTCTTGCTGAATTAACCCGTTTACGTCGTTTTTGTTGTAATCCTCAACTTGTGGCTCCTGACTGTGAGGTGGAAAGCTCTAAATTAAGTGCTTTTAGTGAACTTATTGATGAACTGTTAGATAATGGTCACAAGGCTCTGGTGTTTAGTCAGTTTGTAGGTCATCTATCTATTCTGGAAGACTGTCTGGATAAAAAAGGTGTTAGCTATCAGTACCTTGATGGTTCTACTCCTGTGAAAAAGCGGCAGCAGCGAATTCGGGAGTTTCAATCAGGAGTTGGCGACATCTTCCTTATTAGCTTAAAAGCCGGTGGTTCAGGGTTAAACCTTACTGCAGCCGATTATGTAATTCATATGGATCCGTGGTGGAATCCGGCAGTTGAAGATCAGGCTTCTGACAGGGCTCATCGTATCGGTCAGAAGCGGCCTGTAACAGTTTATCGTCTTGTAGTGAAAGACTCTATTGAAGAAAAAATTATTAAGCTACATGGAACAAAACGTGATTTGGCAACCAATCTTCTTGAAGGTACTGAAATGGCCGGTAAAGTTTCAACTAGAGAATTGCTTGCGTTGATAAAGGGATGACATCATCGGTTTAAATATAGGTAGCCGGGATCTGAATGATTTTATCTGCCAGCATTTCAATTGTGTCAGAGTTGTTTATGACGATTCCAAAATTACAGGATGCAAGTTAATCAAGAACCAAATCTTCTGTGTCAGGATATTTAGATTTAATGAAATTTAATATATTGCCATAAACCGATTCATTTACAGCGAAATAGCTGAGCTTTATCGTCACTTTTTCATCTTTTACAGAAAATGCCCAAAAACCTCCACCGTCTTTTCCTGCCATATAAACATATGTTCCTATAATGTAGGCATCATTTTTTTTTGAGTACCCCAGATAATTAAATTCCCAGGTAGGATCTGCAAAAGTTTCCCCTGATATAGAACCTGTCAGTTGGTCAATAATTTTTTCGTTATGGAGGATGTCAGTAATTGGATTCATTTTATGCCCCTTTTCGTGTTTATATTATATTTCTGATTTTTTTATTGTATCAATAAATGTGGTAGGGGCGAAATCAATTTCCGCACTTTCCTGGAATAATGTAATTATTTGCAGGTACGTCATGGCATATTTATGCATTCTCGAAAATCAATATGGCGGAAATAAAGGGTAAGTGCTATAATTCGCAGGCTCTTACAGCTTGCTGTATGAGCTTGTTTTGCATGTATAAAAAATTAATTGATACATGGAAAATATAATTTAAGGTTTTATGAAGTTAATAATTGGTTTTTTACTGTAAACAATTAATACTGCAAGTCTGTTCAGAATATGTACAGGCATCTGAAAGGAGGTGCAGGATATGCAGGGATACGATACTCTTTTGATTACTAAACCGACTCTCAGTGCGTTAGACGTAGAAGGTCTTGTTAAGAAAGTAACAGTTTCTATTGAAGAATTTGAAGGTTCTTCAGTTAACGTTGATCACTGGGGCGTAAAACGTCTGGCTTATGAAGTAGAAAAATGTCGTGAAGGAAATTACATTCTTTTCACATATGACGGAAAAGCTACTACAGTGGCAAAAGTTGAGGAAGTTCTCAATTTCCACGGTGATGTTATTCGCTTTATGACTACAAAGCAGGTTAAAGCAGCAAATAAAGCTGCCGCAAAAGCTGCTAAAGCTAAAGCTCAACGCAAACCAGCGTATAATCAGGATTAATTTCTGATTTGATTATTTTTATTCTTAATTTTAGTGTCAATTAAGAACTTACTTTTTTTAAATTTAGAAAGGTGGTCGTATAAAGTGGCTTCTTTTAATAAAGTTATGCTTATGGGTAATTTAACACGGGATCCTGAACTCAGGTACACATCTGGTGGACAGGCTGTGTGTAATTTCTCTCTTGCTATTAACAGATATTTTAATAACAAGGACGGCGAACGTCAGGAAGAGGTAACTTTCATGCGAATAACTGTCTGGGGTAAACAGGGCGAAAACTGCGCTCAGTACCTCTCTAAAGGCAGATCCGCTTTTGTAGAAGGTCGTTTGAAGTCTCGAAGCTGGGAAACAGAAGATGGTCAGAAAAGATCAGCTGTTGATGTTGTCGCAGACAATGTTCAGTTTCTTAGTGGTCGTGGTGGTTCTGAAGCGTCAGGTGGCGAAAATCAGGGCGCTGTAGCTGAAGACGATATTCCATTCTAAAGACACGCTGTTTTATAAATTTTCTGCCGAAATCCATCGAGCTGGCATGGGGCCAGACATCGGGTAGAGAATTCATTTGTTAGGAGATAACTATGGGACGTCCAAAACCAACTGGACGACGTGGTGGTAAAGATGACAAAGACAAGGGACGCCGCAGTGGTCGTCGCAAGTTCTGTTATTTTTGTGTAAATAAAATTGAAGAACTTGACTATAAGGATCTGACTGTTGTCAGACGCTTTGTTAACGATAAGAACAAGATTTCTGCCAGAAGAAGCACTGGAACATGTGCTAAACATCAGCGAAGAGTTGCCGAAGCAGTAAAGCGAGCACGTGAAATGGCTCTGCTTTCCTACTGTACTTCAAGATAATTGATAATCGTTTAAGATGTCTGGTGATGACAAGATAAGAAAGCTCACTGAGAGCTCACTTCTCATGGCTGTTTCTATTGTGTTATTTGTCGGTGCATTTATACCTTTACTTGGTATCTTTGTTGCTCCATTTTGTCCGATTCCTCTTTGTATTATAACAAGTCGATTCGGTTTATCACATGGAACCTTCATAGCATTTGTTACAGTATTGTGTTTGTCTCTTGTTTTCTCAGTTGTTGTTGGTGCTGCTTTTATTCCTTTTGTATTTACAGGTTTGCTTCTAGGAGCTCTATCCCGAATAAAGGGTAGCCCTTTAAGAGCCTTTTCTCTTGGAATTTTTGCACTTCTTGCAATGTTTATGATGGCTTTTTATAGCTATAATTATGTTGCTGAAGGAAGTGACGGCATATTAACAGTTTCTCAGTTTATTGATGTAAGATTTGATAGTTTTAAATCAATAGTAGATACTGTCAGTAAAAGCCTGAATCTTCAAATCAACTTTCCTGTTAAAGAACTTCT
>Ga0164315_10002325_pt1 | contig 14603 bp, 11 predicted proteins | sample GuaBasSedimGuay6_FD_113737 | JGI IMG/M metagenome (GOLD analysis project Ga0164315, IMG submission 113737) | Subseafloor sediment microbial communities from Guaymas Basin, Gulf of California, Mexico - Guay6, Core 4569-2, 0-3 cm | ecosystem: Environmental > Aquatic > Marine > Hydrothermal vents... | reverse complement strand
TAACATAGAAAATGCAGATGAATTATGCCTGTAGAGCTTGCTGTCACTACAGTTTTCTCTACAATCATAAGGCATGAGCGCATCAAATCCAGAAGTTTCCGAAAGGCAGATATTTTCAGTCAGTCAGCTCAACCGGCGCGCCCGACAACTGCTGGAAACTCACCTGTCGCAGCTTTGGGTTGAAGGAGAGATTAGCAATCTGGCCAGGCCTTCCTCGGGACACTGGTATTTCACGCTCAAGGACGAAAATGCGCAAATTCGTTGCGCCATGTTTCGCAATCGTAACCGAGGGGTCAATTTTCGGCCAGAAGACGGCCAGCAAATACTGGTTCGGGGTCGAGTCGGTCTTTATGAGAACCGCGGCGATTACCAGCTGATCGCTGAGCATATCGAGCCTGCAGGGCTGGGCGAACTACAACGCCGCTATGAATTGCTGAAAGCCAGATTGGCAGAAGAGGGGCTTTTTGATGAGCAACACAAACAACTGCTACCTGAGTTCCCACGACATATCGGCGTCATTACTTCCCCCAGTGGTGCCGCGCTCAGAGATATATTACATGTGTTACAGCGCCGATTTCCGGCCTTACCCGTCACCATCTACCCCACTGCAGTGCAGGGCAGCGAAGCTGCTAGCGGAATTACCCAGGCCTTGACGCTGGCTAATGCCAGGAGCGAATGTGACCTGATTATTCTTTCCCGCGGCGGTGGTTCAATTGAGGACCTGTGGCCCTTTAACGAAGAAATTGTAGCGCGGGCTATCGCCGCCAGTTCGATACCGATCATCTCGGCCGTGGGCCACGAAACAGATACCACTATTGCCGATTTCGCAGCTGATGTGTGCGCCCCGACACCCTCTGCCGGGGCGGAGCTGGCGAGTCCAGATGGCCAAAAGCTTGCCCAGGCACTACAGGGATACAACGACTGGTTTTGCCAACAGGCCATGGGAAAGCTGGAAAGCACACGCCAGGTTTTGCGTAATTTGCGTCTCCGGTTACGCCACCCCAGTGACATTTTGAACAAACAGGGACAGCACCTCGATCATCTTGAAATACGCCTGTTAAAAAGCATGCAGCTGCAACTGCACGGCAAACAGCTGCAACTTGAACACCTCCTCAGCCGTTATCTCGGGCATACGCCACAGGCAAAGTTTGAGCAGCTTAGCCAACGCACTGGCTATTTACAGGAACGTATAAACATCGCTATGAAGCACCTGCTGGCTCGCAAAAAGGATGAATTTTCTGCTATCACCGGCCTGTTACAAAGTGTCAGCCCGTTAAATACACTGGAACGCGGCTACGCCATTATCCAGAACAAGGAGCAGCAGATCATCACTCACACCACCGATACCTCGGTACAGGATCAAATCACTGTCACTCTTATAGACGGCATGCTTGATTGCGATGTGCAAAGAATCCGTCCCACCTCCTACAACGAAACTGACACCGACACTAACTCTGACACCGATACTAACTCTAATACCGACACCGACACCGACACCGACAAGAAGTAGCTATATGAAAGCAAGCAAGTATTCGCCATTGATAAGCTGTGCGCTGATCTTTTTGATTTTCTCACCAGCTGGCTCAACATCATCAACGCTCGATGACACCTGGCAATTGACGGACCTTTATGAAAACACCGCAGACTGGCAAGCGGCATACGCAGATATTACCCAGCAAATCAGTCAACTCTCACAGTGCCGCGGCAAGCTAAACACCAGTGCCGAGATGCTTGCCGAGTGTCTACAGCTTAGCTCTGACACTTACAAAAAATTAATGCGCCTCTATACTTTTAGTATGTTATCAAAAGACATTGACCTGGGAGATTCGACATTACTTGAACAACATACCCTTGCCCAGGATCTGGAAACGAGTTACAGCGAAAATATTAGTTTTCTGGAACCAGAGTTGCTGAGCATTGACGAGAGCAAACTACAACGGTGGCAAAAAAATACCCCAGCCCTGAAAGACTATGATTTTCTAATCCGCAATGCCTTGCGCAATAAACCCCATGTATTGTCCGCCCGCGAAGAACAAATTCTTGCCGCGGCCGGCGCGCCCCTGCGTGTGGCCAGTACAACCTACGGTGTTTTAGCTAACGCTGAGATTCCCAGGCCGGAAATCACTCTTAGTAATGGCGAACAGATAAAATTAACACCCTCTGCCTATACCAGATATCGGAGTGTTAAAAACAGAGCAGACAGAAAAGCAGTATTTGATAATTTCTTTGCCAGCTATCAGGACTTTGCCCAGACGCTGGCGGTAACACTTAGCGGGCAGGTTCAGGCTCACACTTTTGAAGCACGCATGCGTGGCTATTCATCCGCGCTTCAACTGGCGCTATCAGCCGACAATATACCCGAACAGGTCTACAGAACTCTGCTCGATACAGTAAACAACAACCTGGCAACACTACACCGTTATCTCAAGCTGCGCGCCCAGGTGATGGATATCGATGATCCACATTATTACGATGTTTACCCGGCCGTTGCTGACCTTGACAGACGCTACAGCATTGAAGACTCCAACCAACTATTGCTGGCTGCGCTAAAACCCCTGGGCGAAAAATACCAACAACTGTACAGTGATTCTGTGGGCAAGCGCTGGATGCATGTCCCGCCAGCCGATGGCAAACGCAGTGGCGCTTACTCAATGGGCGCAGCCTATGATGTCCACCCCTATATATTACTCAACCACAACGATGATTTTGAATCACTGACCACCTTTGCCCATGAGTGGGGCCACACCATGCACTCACTCCTCGCTACTGAAGCGCAACCGTTTGCCAAGGCCGACTACGCCACCTTTATTGCCGAAATCGCCTCCACCTCTCACGAGATACTATTGTATAAATATCTCCAGGAGACCGCGGCTAGTGACGAGGAAAAATTGTACTATTTGTTTCAGGAATTACAGGGTCTGCGCGGCACCTTTTTCCGGCAAACACAATTTGCTGAATTTGAACTGGCAATCCATGAAGAAATCGAAAAGGGCGGCGCGCTATCCGCAGACAAACTCAACTTGCTGTATGGAGAAACGCTAAAAAGGTACTACGGTCATGACCAGAAAGTAATGGGCCACGATCAGAAGGTAATGGGCCACGATCAGAAAGTGATGTACATCGACGACATGTATGCCATTGAATGGGCCTATATCCCCCACTTCTATCGCAATTTTTACGTCTTTCAATATGCGACTTCTATCTCTGCAGCCTATTACCTTATGGAAAATGTACTTATGGAGAATGTGCTTATGGAGAATGTGCTGACGAGCGAGGGTGGCAAGCGGCAACAATACCTGTCAATTCTCGAAGCCGGCGGATCTGACTATCCCTACGACATACTCAAGAGGGCTGGCGTAGATATGGCCTCACCGGAAGTGTATGAAGCGGTGATCAGACGCTGCAATAAATTGATGGATGAAATCGAAACTATTTTGCAGTCGCGTTAACATAGAAAGTGGCGCGGTAGCACGGGCAATATTCCATTGGGAAAATTTCCGTTGAAAAAGGTTCCATTGGGTAATATTCCGTAAAAAAAGTTCCATTGGGCCATATTCCGTAAAAAAAAGTTCCGTTGGGAAAAGCTCAGTAGAGAAAAGTCCAGTTATCCCTACCGCTTTTTTTTCACATGCCGCATCAGGCGTCTTTTTTTACTTATTTGGCGGGCGGTTAATTTATTGCCGCGTCCAGCGTAAGGGTTATCGCCCGAACGATACTCAATCTTAACTGGTGTGCCATGTAAGCCAAGCACTTTGCGGAATGTTTTTTCCAGATAACGGCTGTAGTGGCCTGGCACTGCATGGGTTTGACTGCCGTGAATAACAATAACGGGTGGATTTCTTCCGCCAGCGTGAGCGTAGCGAAGTTTAATACGACGACCGCGCGCCAGCGGGGGTGGATGATCATTAACTGCATCTTCGAGAATCGTAGTCAGGCGATTGGTACTCAGCGAATCAGTCGCCGCTTTATAAGCAGCTAAAATTGATTTATACAAATGGCCGACGCCGGTACCGTGTAAAGCCGATATAAAATGTATATCGGCAAACTCGACAAAGCGCAATCGCCGTTTAAGTTCCTGTTTAAGCCAGTCCTTGCGATCCTGCTCTAGACCATCCCATTTGTTAACCGCAATAACCAGGGCTCGGCCAGCTTCAATGGCGTAGCCCATCAAATGCAAATCCTGTTCAACCAACGCTTCGTGGGCATCGACAAGCAGGACTACCACATTGGCATCATCAATGGCCTGCAATGTTTTTACGATGGAAAACTTTTCGACCATAAGCTTTACGTTTTTACGCCGTCGAATACCTGCCGTATCAATTAATGTGTAGTGCTTACCCGCCCTTTCATAATTGATGTAGATACTGTCACGGGTGGTGCCCGGCTGATCAAAAACAACAACACGTTGCTCGCCTAAGAGTCGATTAACCAATGTCGATTTACCTACATTGGGGCGGCCGACAACAGCAATTTTAATGCCCGTAGCTACCGGCATGCTGTCGGGCCCATTATCAGGCACCTGCTTTAAAGCTTGTTTAAGCAGAGACGCAACGCCTCGACCGTGCGTTGCGGTAATGGCAAACGGCTCGTCCATACCCAACCGGTAGAAATCCGCCAGCGCAATATTGGGATCCACGCCGTCAATTTTGTTAACTACCAGTACGACCGGACAGGACTTTTGGCGCAGCATGCGAGCGATCTCTTCATCAACAGCACAGAGCCCTTCGCGTGCATCCACCATCAGGAATATAATATCGGCCTCATCCATTGCCTGTAGAGATTGCGAGGCCATTTCCCAATCAAGACCCACTTCGTTACCAGTGATACCACCGGTATCAATTACCATATAGCGACGCCCCTCATACTCACCTTCGCCATATTTGCGATCGCGAGTCAATCCGGGGTAATCGGCCACCAACGCATCTCGCGTTCGCGTGAGGCGGTTGAACAATGTTGATTTACCCACATTGGGACGCCCAACCAGGGCAATAACAGGGAGCATAAGTCGCTTAAAACAGATTTAAAGGCGCTATTCTACTGCAAATTCGCTAATCCGAATTGGGATTACTGGTAAAACAGCGTTGATTGTGTGGCTAACTGATAATGTGCGGGTCGTTTACGGCTAACACACTGACGCTTGCTGGCGGACAAACCTTAAGGAACCTCCTGTTCCGAATAAGATATTAGCGCCTTAGTCTTTAACCTCAAGCTGATAAGCGGTGAGATCACCACTATTGTCGAGCACAAAAAAAGTATCCTGATTGCTAACCATCGGCACAGAAACACCGTCGCCATCGACTTTTACGCGACCGACAACCTGCCCATCTTCAAACGACAGTATATGCAGGTAACCTTCTCGATCAGCAATGGCAATATGGTCGCCAACCGCTAGCGGCGAGGTCAATTTGCGCCGCAGGAATTCTTCGTTTAACCAAAGCTGTTGTCCACCCGATGCTCTGAAAGAGTAGACTTTGTCGTTGGTATCAGCCACATACAGTCTGCCCAGGCCGTATCCAGGGGCATGATAGCTGGAATTTTTCTGTGTCCATAACTCGCGGCCCACGCCCCTACTCACCGCACCCACTTTACCCTGATAACTCGTCAGGTAGATCAAATCACCGACCACCAGGGGGGTGTTAACGTCGACCATGCGTTCAAGCTCGGTTTTGCCTTCTCCAGCTACCAGGCGAACTTCCCACTGTAGCTCACCGGATAAGGCATTGAGCGCGACGACTTTACCGTTGGCAAAACCGACTATTACGGCATTAGCTGCCAACGTAGGTGCACCCGTACCTCGCAGGGTCAGCACGGGTACTTCAGCCACGTATTGCCACACGAGTTTACCGGAATCCGCAGACAGGCCATGCACCTTACCGTCCTGGGTTTGCACCACTACAATATTATAATCTCCCGTGGGCGGGGCAAGAATTTCACCGGTTAGTTCTGCACGCCAAAGCTGCTCACCGGTATCTGCATCAAGCGCATATACATCCCCGTCCTGACTACCGACCAATACCTGGTCAGCTGCCACGCCAACCCCACCGGTAAGTACTGTATTAAGGTCAGTTCGCCACGCGCGCTTACCTTTAGCTATGGTAAATGCGGTAACACGTCCCTTTGGGTCGGCGCTATAAACATGATCGTCCAATAAACCTGGCTGCAATGTGGCCAGCGGGGCATCCTGCCCTTTGCCTGCCGAGGAGCGCCACAGTTTACGTATACGCACAGTTTCAACAAAATCGAGTAGTTCTTTTGGCTCCTTAGAGGCTTCCACTTCCGCTTCTACATCAGCTTCGCTGGCGTCATCATCCCCCCAGAACTTAAGTGAACTACAGCCTCCTAACATCATCGCCAGACATAACAACCAGGATAGCCTCCTCATCAGGATTCTTCCTTTGTTTCTACCGGTGCTGGTTCTCCAGCTAGTACGCGGTTAAGTTTGAGCTCCAACATCGGGCGGACATTATTGCTTTCTTCTGCCAGACCATTAAGTGCTGATTGATAAGCCGCCCGAGCAGCAACATAGTCATCGCTCAAATAATAGATATCGCCACGTAGCTCTGCATAGAGAGTTGCCATACCCGGTGGAGCGACAACCTCCAGTACAGTGAGCCCCTCGGTGTAATTCTGACGCGCCATTTCTACCCGTGCGAGACGCATCCGGGCAATACCAGCAAGTTCTACATCATCGCTGCTCTCGATAACTGTCTGCAATGCGACTGCAGCTGCATCAAGATCATCATTAAGTACGGCCTGGCGCGCTAACATTAAAGTCGCATATTGCGCATATTCACTGTCCCCATGGTCATCACGCAACGACTCAGCTAATTCAATCAGTCGCTTTTCATTTTCGTCGGTGAGTTCTTCCTGCGCGCCCTGGCCGGCAAGCTCTATCATCTCCATATAAACAATAGACGCCTGCGCTGCCTTTTGTTCCCGCGACTGCTGCCATTGCTGCCAGCCGAACCAGCCACCAACTACAAGCACCACCGTAAGCAGGAGTTGCGTACCGTTTTTCTTCCACCACTGCTTGAGACTTTCTAGCTGTTCTTCATCACTGAGATGTTGTGCCAATTTTCATTCCACCCGAATTAAACTATAAAAAACTAATTAAAAATCCGCCACAAACAGACGGGTATTGAGGCGCATTCACCCACTTCTCGTCAGCCAACATTTAAGCGCAACGCCAGGCGACATTATGCAACACCATATAGTTGGCAGATGCCTGTCGGCGAGCAACTGGAGGCCATGGATTTAAAGCTGATTGAGCAGTTTCACGACATCTGCAACCGGCAATAATTGTTGCTCCTTTTTTTCACGTAAATATTTGACGCTGATGTTGCCTGTCGCGGCCTCATCTTCACCGACAATCAACGCAATTTCAGCGTTACTGCGATCAGCTTTTTTCATTTGGCTTTTAAAGCTGCCGCCGCCACAATGATTCTGCATACGCAATTGTGGACACTGAGAACGGATTGTCTCACTGTATTCAAACGCAATATGACCAACATCACCCACTGCTACAAGATAGGCATCGAGCTGGCGACCGACACTATCGGGCACTGCTCCCACAGCGTCAAGTAACAGAACCAGCCGCTCCTCTCCCATGCCAAAGCCAACCGCCGGTGTCGGTTTACCACCCAGCTGTTCCACCAGCCCGTCATAGCGACCGCCGGCGCAAACCGTACCCTGCGCACCAAGCGAATCCGTTACCCACTCAAAGACTGTCTTCCCGTAATAATCCAGACCGCGCACCAGACGAGGATTAATTTCATACACCACACCCGCGCTGTCGAGCCGAGCACACACCGCATCGAAATGCTGACGAGATTCGCTATCGATAAAATCGTGCAAACAGGGTGCCTGATCCAATAGGGACTGAGTCTGACTGCTTTTGCTGTCCAGGATACGTAAAGGGTTACTGTCAAGCCGGCGCTGACTGTCTTCGTCGAGGTCGGCCTTGCGAGCAAGCAGATAGTCCACCAGCGCCTGTCGATATTCCGCGCGGGCAGCAGCCGTACCCAGTGTGTTGACCTGCAAGTTGATATGGTCGTGTATACCCAGATCCCGCCATAAGCGAGCTATCATTACTAATATTTCTGCATCGATATCCGGTCCTTCGAGACCAAATACTTCGGCACCAAACTGATGAAACTGGCGTAAACGACCTTTCTGCGGCCGCTCATACCGAAACATAGCTCCGCTATACCAAAGCCTCCGCACCTGGTTTCTCAACAGGCCATTTTGTTCCCCAGCACGCACACAACCCGCTGTTCCCTCTGGACGCAGGGTAATGCTCTCACCGTTGCGATCCAGCCAGGTATACATCTCCTTCTCAACAATATCGGTTACTTCGCCGATAGACCGCTTAAACAGATCAGTACTTTCCAGCAGCGGAAAGCGAATCTCTCGATAACCGTAGCTCTGCAACAGACTCTGAACTTTTGCTTCCAGAAATTGCCAGCTGGGTGACTGATCTGGAAGCAGGTCGCTCATGCCTCGCAGCGACTGTATTTTACTCAAAATAAATTCCGTTGTTCAAAATCATCTGCTTTACTCGCCAACCCATACATCGCCAGCCAACACTCCATTTTCCTGCCCCCCTTTAGTCATCCGCTATTGGCGGCGGAAGCTATTTTGGGAAAGGCAGATTGAATCTGAACATATTTTATGTTGCTAGCTAACTCACCAGCTAATTAGTCAGAAATTAACCAGAAAATATCTGGTTAATCTGTTGCGATCAACTGCTCCAGCAGCTTCGCTTTTTCCTGCGCTTTTGCGCGAATCCGCTCCTCCAGACCATCGACCAGATTGGCCTGACCCAGCTTTTCAACAGGTTTACCGTCTATAAATAATAAATTGTTAGGAGTTCCACCGGTTAACCCCATTTCCGCCGCTTTGGCCTCGCCCGGGCCATTTACTATACAACCGATCACTGCCACATCCAGAGGCACAGTGATATCTTCCAGTCTGGCCTCAAGTTGATTCATGGTATCAATAACATCGAAATTCTGCCTGGAGCAACTAGGACAGGCTATAAAATTAATACCTTTACTGCGCAAACGCAGGCTCTTTAACAGATCCCAACCCACCTTCACTTCTTCAACAGGATCCGCAGCGAGAGATACCCTGATGGTATCGCCGATACCCTCCATGAGTAGAATACCTATGCCGACCGCTGATTTAACGGTTCCAGCGCGCAGCCCCCCGGCTTCAGTAATACCCACGTGTAGCGGGTTATCAATCTGCACAGCTATCTTTCGATATGCCTCCACAGCCATAAACACATCAGAAGCCTTGAGGCTCAACTTGAAATTTTGAAAATCCAGCCGGTCAAGAATATCCACATGCCGCAAAGCAGACTCGACCATCGCATCGGCCGTTGGCTCTCCGTATTTTCTCTGTAGTTCTTTCTCGAGGGAGCCTGCATTAACGCCAATGCGCAGCGGAATATTCATATCCCGCGCTTTATCTATAACTGCTCGAACCCGCTCCTCTTTGCCAATATTACCCGGATTGATGCGCAGACAATCGACACCATAATCAGCGACCTTGAGGGCTATCTTGTGATCAAAGTGAATGTCGGCGACCAGGGGCACATCAACACGGCGGCGAATTTCACCAAAGGCTTCGGCAGCCTCCATACTGGGTACTGAAACTCTGACCAGGTCCGCTCCAGCCTCCTCAATTCTTTTGATCTGAGCAACAGTTGCGACTACGTCTGTCGTTTCCGTATTGGTCATGCTCTGTACGGAAATCGGCGCGTCACCACCGACCGGCACGTCACCAACCATGACCTGGCGACTTTGGCGGCGTTTTATGGGCGCTTCAACAGACATCTATTAAGGCGCTATTAAAACCACTAACGTGAGCAGCATAGGCACGTACTTAAGCCCCACAGATATCGTATTGTATTGCGCAAATCCACCATGGGGATCATCACCCAGCGCGACTATCGCCAACAGCAGTAACACTACACCTGCTGTACAGATTATTGCCATACGGATTTTTTTACTTTCCAGAAACTGAATCCGTGAATCCTCGCCAGCCGGGTCCTTCTCGCTTTCGATATTGGCTTCAAATTCCTCTAATATTGTCGCTGGCTCGATGTTCAGCAAGGAACAATAACGCCTGATATAACCACGAATATAGACCTCCGACGGGAGTTTGTCGTAATCATCCGCCTCGAGCGCCTGGAGCGAACGCACAGTCAGTCCCATTGCTGAGGCTGCATCTTCAATAGAGATTGTCTGATCCATCCTCGCTTTGTGCATCTGGATGCCAGGCAAACCTGTACTGATGGCCGCTTTGCTTTTCTGTTCCACTATGGTTTCTTTAGCCATTCCCGATATTCCAGATACTCTAGTGAATAAGGGAACAATTTCTTTAAAGCAAGACCTTTGCTGGCCTCACCGTCCTTATTGCCAAAGGCCCGCTCTATCCTGACACCCAACCACAGACCCTGGGCTGTAGGACCTGCCAATTCCGAATAATCATCTAAATAAATTTTGGCACGAGGAAGATTATTTGCCTCGAAATATGCCTTTGCCAACTCAAAATAAGCCGGCGACATTTCGGGGTCAAGATTTATAGCCTTTTCCCAGGCACTGACCGCCTCCTCTGTATGACCCAGATGAGTAGCTGTCACTCCAATACTTACATAAACACGCGACCGACGATCATAATCAAGATCTTTTGCGGCAATTAAAAACTGTTTGTGCGCCTTTTCATATTCTCCGGCACGCAACAGGAAAGCCGCGTAATTATTCCTTGCCCGAGTGAAATCGGGATCATATTTTAATGCTTTGCGATAGTGCTCTTCAGCAAGATCATTCTCTTTTTCCAGTTGATACAATAATGCCAGACCATCATGAGCGGCAGCTGAACGGTTGTCGATAGCAAGGGCTTTTTGCAAATTAAATCTTGCCCCTTTTCGGTTATTTTCACGAATATAACCAAGCCCGAGTTTGATATATAATTCCAGCGCATCCTGCTTCGATTTCTTTTTATCTTTCCTGCTGTCGGCAACAGTAGGTGATGCTCCCTCCGACCCCATAGTAGAAGTCGTCGTCGTTGTACAAGCTGTCGTGACCACTCCGATAATCACCACAAGCCCTATATTTATCACCCTTATCATATTGATTTGTTCAGCCTGAAATTATATTTACCGGTTGCCAGTTGTTAACCTTTTCATTGCGATACCGTTGGCTGCGGCGGGTTCGATCATTGACCTCACCGGCCAGTTGACCACAGGCTGCAGCGATATCACTGCCCCTGGTGGTGCGCACGGTGGCAGTGTACCCGGCTTCATGGAGAATATCTCTAAACCTGTACATGGCATTATTGGAAACTCGACGATAGTTTGATCCAGGAAATGGATTAAAGGGAATAAGGTTGATTTTGCAGGGTGTGTTACCAAGTAGCTCCGCCAGTTGCCGAGCATGTACCTGGCGGTCATTGACCTGATCAATAAGCGTGTATTCGATAGTGATTTTGCGTCGCTGGTCAGGTAGCTTTTGCAGATATCGGCGTGCTGAATCCAGTAATGCCGCAATGGGATATTTGCGATTTAGCGGCACTAACTGATCGCGTAATTCGTCATTTGGGGCATGTAGAGATATCGCTAGCGATACATCGGTTACATCGCCAAGCTTATCCAGGGCCGGCACCACACCGGCTGTACTCAGCGTGACGCGGCGCTTAGAAAGGCCGTAAGCGCAGTCATGCATCATGAGATTGACCGCTTCCACTACATTGTCAAAATTAAGCAGGGGCTCGCCCATGCCCATCAATACTACATTGGTGACCGCGCGGTTGTTAGGCGCCGCCTCAGGCAAAGTAAGTTCGCGCAAGGCTATCCACACCTGGCCTATTATTTCAGCGGTATTGAGATCCCGGTTGAAGCCTTGCTTACCTGTTGCACAAAAGCTGCAGTCAAGGCTACAGCCAATTTGCGAAGACACACACAATGTACCGCGGCCATTTTCCGGGATAAATACCGCTTCAATGCAACTACCGCCGTCAGTTCTGATCAGCCATTTGATGGTGCCATCCTCTGAATCGGACCGGCTTACCACCTCGGGTGGGCGCACCTCGGCAATACTTGCCAGTCGCTCACGCAATGACTTCGACAGATCTGTCATTTGCGCAAAATCGGTAACTCCACGCACATGTACCCATTTCATGATCTGGGCAGCGCGAAACTTTCGCTCACCCAGATTCTCGAAAAAATCTATCAGTTTTTGCTCACCCAGACCCAGCAGGTTGGTCTTCAACCCTGGGGTTGATACGGCTGAATCACAGGCGGGAGGCGTTTTCATAAGATAGGTATTATGGCCAATTTCTATCGCGGACAGATTTCACTTTCGTCAAAAAAATAACTGATTTCCCGAGCAGCGGACACTGGAGAATCAGACCCGTGTACCGCATTGGCATCGATGGTATCGGCAAACTCTGCCCGAATAGTACCCGGCGCTGCTTCCTTTGGGTTTGTCGCGCCCATTAAGGAACGATTTTGGTCGACGGCGTTCTCTCCTTCTAGCACCTGTACAACCACAGGACCAGACGTCATAAATTCAATCAAGTCAGCAAAAAACCCCTTTCCTTCATGCTCAGCGTAAAAGCCGCCGGCTTTCTGTGCAGACAACTGCAGCATTTTAACTGCTACAACAGTGAGACCTGCCTTTTCGAAACGACCAATAATGTCGCCAATAACATTTTTTGCCACTGCATCGGGCTTAATGATGGAAAGTGTGCGTTCTATTGCCATAATCAGTTGACTCCAATAGCCTTTATTGCGGGTATCCGCAGATTGAAACAGATTAAAAAGGTGGCGGATTTTACTCCCCTGGACAAGGGCTTACAAGGAGACTGGAACCGTACCAACTGGAACAGGGCCAAATAGCGCCAGAAGTCAGGCAGCGAGATAATCGCGAAATTTATCCACCGGGACGGGCATGCTGAAATGAGCGCCCTGATAGGTATCACAGCCCGCTTTACGCAGTATTTCGAGAGATTCCTGGTCTTCTACACCTTCAGCCGTCACCAATAGACCATACTGCCTGGATACCGCAAGAATGGCATCAACCACACCTCGGCTTTCCGTATCGCTATGAATATTGCGAATAAACTCCCGATCTATTTTTAACCAGTCAAAGGGCAAACGTTTTAAATAAATCATTGATGAGTAGCCAATACCAAAATCATCGATAGAGAACTTGGCACCAAGATTTTTGATCGCAGACATTTTCCTGATGACATCATCAACATCTTCGATCAAAAGATTTTCGGTGACTTCAAAATTGAGATATTTGGGATCAACCTCATAACTGCGCAAACTATGCTCAATGACCTCTAGCAACTGTGGATCGTTGAATTGTCTGGGGCTGATGTTAATGCCTAAGCGCATATGATCTTTCCACAGACCTTCATCAATAAAGTTGCGAATATATTCGCAGGCAGTACGGATTACCCAGTGCCCCACTTCTACAATCAAGCCGGATGCCTCGAGTAGCGGAATAAACTCCGATGGCATATTAGTGACACGATCAGCATTGACCCATCGCAACAAAGCCTCGCCGCCCACCACATCACCGTCTCTGACAGAAATTTGCGGCTGAATATAAAGCGCAAACTCCTGATTATCGACCGCCTTGCGCAAACGTGTATTCAGGCCTATCTGGCGCTGCGCTTTATCACTGATGCTCTGATCATAGAAGGCAATGCCATTTCGGCCCTTGCGCTTGGCTTCGTACATAGCCGTATCGGCATACTGCAAAGCTCGCTCTGCAGATGTTTCATGATCAATCAGCAAGGCAATGCCCACACTTGCTGTCAAAATAAACTCGTTGCCATCATAAAAAATGGGGTTGGCAATGGCCTCTTTAACTCTTGCAGCCATTGCATTGGCATTCTTGGCACCCTGCTCTGGATTATCCCCTGCCCGCGGAAGGAAGAGCATAAATTCGTCGCCGCTCATCCGCGCAACCATGACCGTATCATCAATCATGGGCTCTATTGCACGGGCCACCTTAAACAACACCTGGTCGCCGACATTGTGCCCCCAGGAATCATTAATATCTTTGAAATGATCGAGGTCTATCAACATCAGGGCACTACAAATTGGTTCATCTGTAGTTTCTTCCTGATGCTGCCTGATGGTCTCGATTAAAAGCTGACGATTGGGTAACTGGGTAAGGCTATCGAAATAGATATCCCGATCCAGGCCCAGTTCGTGACGTCGACTCTCCGCACTTTGTCCGGCAAGCTTGTCAATGACGCTTTCCCTGTTTGCATAAGTGGTTACCTGAGTGCTTGCCTGAGTGCTCGCCAGGCTTGCAGGTTCCAGCGCAGCTTCAGTTCCATGAAGCAGTTCAGATGTATCATCTTCACCGCCCTTGTTACCAGCCGCTGACTGTCCAGGCAACAGCGTGACGATCAACTCCTTGCCATCCTCGCCCAGTCGCTGAATATGAAGCGCTATATTTTCTGAACTCTCACCAATTTGCAGCTGCCAGTCGAGATCGGTCAACTCGTCTTCCAACGCGGTGTTTATTTTTTGTTTGAGAGTTATCAGGGCCAGGGGTTCGCTTAGTTCCGTATCT
>Ga0164315_10002324_pt1 | contig 14604 bp, 11 predicted proteins | sample GuaBasSedimGuay6_FD_113737 | JGI IMG/M metagenome (GOLD analysis project Ga0164315, IMG submission 113737) | Subseafloor sediment microbial communities from Guaymas Basin, Gulf of California, Mexico - Guay6, Core 4569-2, 0-3 cm | ecosystem: Environmental > Aquatic > Marine > Hydrothermal vents... | reverse complement strand
TTACTATAATTCCTGGTCCGTTTCTTTTTCGAGCCATTTCATTTTTTACAATCAAATTTCTTTCTAATTTAGTTAATTGTTTATTTTTAATTTGTTGAATAGTTCCTCTCCCAGCTAAACTACCCGCCTGTTGATTCATTGCATTTCTAGAATGGACAGTACCTTGTTTAGATAGAGCATCTAAATATGTTCTTAAGGTAGGTCTGTTAGTTGAGATTGCTCCTTTTTCTTCGATAATTAAACTGTTATATAAACTTGTAAAATCTACTCTTACATCAACCATACTTAGGTTTTGATTAAAGGCAATTTGTTGTTGATCTCCACCTTTAACTACTGTGATATTAGTAATAACAGCAGGATCTAAATTATAAATTCCTTTTGATTTAATTTTATGAAAAAATGGCCAATTGTATGTACTTCCATCATCTGAATGTGGTAAAGATAAACATAATAAAGCAGCTAAAGGTCCAATAATATATTTTTTAGTGGAAGCTGGATTTGCAGGATTAGGATTATAAAGTCGAACAGTTGCTGTATAAGATGGAGTATAACTACTATTTCTCCAAACTTGAGGGAAATCAACTCGATGTCCTGCCAACATTTTATTTACTACTTCTCCACCACCGCCAATTAGATCTCTCACAGCTTTACTATTTGCAGCTTGTTCTATTCCCGTAGAAACACCTGATACTCCACTACCAATACCTGATAAAATATCACCCATAACTCCTGTCATTTCTTTTCCAGTTGCTTGCATAGCTTGACCAATTTCTTTTCCTGCATCTGTAGCTTTTTGTGCTCCCATCATTTGAGCAATTTGACTCATACCCTGAGAAGCCACATCTGTAAATTTTTGTAGAAAAGTTTCTCCATAATCATTTACAAAAGAATCAGTTGGAAAATTATCAGCCATAAAAGCAAATTTTAATGGTACTTGAGTATCAAACCCATGATTAGATAATATGTCTTGATATTCTTTTCCTGCTCTTACAACTTTAAATAAATTTAATCCACTATTGAATTGTGGGATACATGGCATAACTTCAAAAATTGGCATACTATTTTCAATCATGCTATCGCTTACATAACTAGATGGTGGTAACCCAAATGCACCACCAATAGGATCTATATTCATATATTTTGTCTCCTTAATCTATGTGACAACTAACAATTTCATGAGCTATCATATTTGCTCCAGAGAAAGGTAGTTTTTGTTGTCCACCACCGCCATTGTTGTTTACGACATTACTTGTTTGAGTATTGGAAGAATTTACGGATGTATTATGGTTTTGTAACATTGCTTGTGTTACTCCATTTGTACCTTCTTTAATATTTTCTAATTCTTTTTTAAGATCTTCATTTCGTTGTTTTTCTAATTTTAAATCAACAGTTTTCTCAACATTATCTCTAACTAAAATTCCACCAGTTCGATTTTCAAAATTTGTTGCATCTTTAACTGGTTTTTGATTTAATTGTTTTTTAATATCTTCTGGTACATAAGAACTATATTTAGGTATATTTTTTATTCTATTTAATTGTTTTTCTATTGATCTATTTTTTATATCATCAATACGAAATTGTTTTTGTGCTTTTTCATTTAAAAGTTTTGTATTTGAATATTTTTCTTTGTCACGATAAAGTTGATTTAAGTGTGCATTGAGTCTTTTTTCTTCCCTATCACTTTTGAAAAAGGCATCTTTGTCACGATATTTATATATATCTCGTCGAGCTCCCATTATTTCATTATTTAGAACAAGTATTTTTTTTCTTTTATCTGCTTTGGTCATATACATTTCTTTTCCACGAGTACGGTAATTGATATTATAATTACCATAAGTACCTTCTTGTGACATTCTTCCTGTACCAGTAGGAGTATATTGTTTACTTAATTGAGCTGTTTTTTCATCTCTTATTTTTTGAGCTTTACGAGACATATTAGTTTCTTGTCCTAAAGATTCTCCTAATTTATCTGATAATTCACCTGTTTGGACATCTTTAACAAAACCACCTAAAGCATCCATTGATTTTTTAATATATTTTCCTATAACAGGAATTTTTGATAATTTTTCATATGTATCTTGTAATAAATATTTTGGGAAGTTTAATAGAGCATTACCAAAAGCTTTAAGATTATTTATAAATCCTTTTCTTAAACTAAAACCATCTATTAAAGATTTAATCATATTAGCAGCGCCAACAAATGGTTTTTTAATATAACCAAGAATAAAAGATATTTTATCAGTAATCCAATGCAGACCTTTTTGTATAATACCATCTTTTTCCCACCAATCTCTAAAACTTGCAGTCGCTTTATTCCATTGATATTTTAATAAAATTCCGAAAGATTGTAATCCTTCTCTAATAAGTTGAAAAGGAAATTTAATCATTTTCCAAATAGCACTTGTTATGTTACTTATACCTTCCATTGTTTTATTTATAGCTTTTGATAAGTTTGCTCCACCAACAAAACCAAGTATACCACCTGCAGCAGCACCTAATGCTCCACTTATGAAAGCACCTGGTCCAGTAACCGCTCCTGCTGCAAATCCTAACCCTCCACCTTTCATAGCACCACTAATAGCACCACTAAGACCAGAATCTCTACCCCCAAGAAAACCAGCTAATCCACGTGTTATAAAATTACCAACGAACCCAACTTCATCTCCACTAATAATAGCACGAGCCATATCCCATAGACCCATACCTACGCCCATAATACCACCAGCTCCAATACCAGCTACTTTAGCACCCATTCTACCTGCAACACCTAAAATTCCTTTTTTTGCTGTTGCTCCTTCTACTGCAGCAGCATAAGGATTAGCGGATGCACCCAAACCAAATAAACCTTTAAGTTTTGATCCACCTTTACCAAGAAATCCTTTTAAATTTTTAACAAGACCACCTAAACCAATAGCTCCCAAACCAGCTTTGATCCAATTTTTCAGAGATCCTAAACCACTAAAGAAAATATTTTTAATAAATCCACCAGCAAATAATAATGCATCCCAAAACCAAGATCTTAATTTTTTAACTTGGGCGGTTAATTTATTCATAAAATCTAACTGCATAAAACTACTTTCTTTTATTTTTTGAAATATACCTTTTTTCTCTTTTTCGTTCTGCATATTTTCTTTAAAATGATCATCTGTCATTCTAGTAGTACTAGCTATGTTTTCAGCCATACTTGGTGAATGAGGTCCTTCTCTTTCTTCTTGATCAGATTTCATTTTAGTCAATTTTCTTAAGTATTCTTTAACACTTGTAAAAAAACTCTCTTGTTTTTCTTGTTGATCCCATCTTTTTTTGTCTCTACTTTTTCCTGCAGCATAACCTTCTGTTTCTCGCATTCTTTTAGAAAATTTACCTATAAATGAACGAAGAGTATCCCATTCTTCATCTTCCATAAATTTACTTTTTATATTTTCACGAGAAGCTCCCATCTTACCCATAATATCTTGTGGTCTAAGAAAATCTTTTAATCCACCTATACCAGCTTCTTTCATTACATCTTCATCTAAACCAAATTGTTTAGCGAACCGATGCATCCAAGATGTTTCTTCTTGTCCTGGTAAAGTACGAGAAGTTAATTTTGCTCTAATTTTTTCAAACATAGTATAGGTCTTATTAATATTACCAGGTACTATTTTTTCACCTGTTATACCTTCGGCTGCAGCTTTAGTGTATTGAGATATATTATCCAACTTTGGCATCATTGTGGTGTAAATTAATGCTAACAAATTAGCTTGTTTCAAAAACATATTAGAAGATGACATAGCTCTATTAACATCACCAGCATAACCACCTCTTATACCAAATAAATATTTAATAGGACTAAGCATTGCACTCGATAATATTTCATAAGCCATTTTAAGATTACGAAATGTTGGATGATCTAATAAAGTTTGTTGCCAAGCTACTCTTGTTCTATCAGCTGAACCTATTAATCCTGCTTTTAGTTCATTAATAGAATTTAATAATTGTTCTGTTCCAGATTCTTCAGATTCTTTATTTTTTTTAAATTCAGTAACAAAAGTTTGTAAAACACTTTGTTGTTGTTTTTGTTGATGGAGTATAACATCCTCTAATCCACCTACATTATCTGACATAATTTCTAATGTAGAATTTAACTTTCTAGAAATATCAGCGCTTTTTGCTTCATCAATTTGTTTTAATAGTTTATCTATTGGAGTTACTACTTCTGCTGCATGTAATTCTGCTAAACCACCTTGTCTTACATATCCTCCTGTCTGTAATTTGGGAGGAGATTGATCAATTGAAGCTCGTAATTTTTCTAAGTCGGATGATGTTGCTGGTTGATGTTCATCTGAAAATTGTTTTCCTTTATGAAATATACTTGATATACCACTTCCAGCTTTAGACATTCCTTCAGATAATGCAGAACCAATATTATTTTTTATTCTAGTAGTTGCATCTTTAAATACATCTGTTTCCATAAATTTAGCAGCGAAGTAACCAAATAATGGAGTTGATTTAGAAAGAGCCATAGCTACAGTATTAGTTTTATTAATACTTATATCTTCACCAACTGCTCGACCATATTGTCCAATAGCACCTGTTGTTGCTTTTCCTGTTTCAGTTGTAATAGTTTTAACACCAGTTGCTAAGTTACTTATAGTACGACCCAAACTTTTTAATATACTATCATAATTTTTTTCTGTTTCGGAGGATAATCCAGCTTCTTTTATTTGATTATCAGTTTGTATTCTACGTCTGTTTTGTTGATGCACTATATCTTCAACAGACCGATGTAAACTATTAATCTTTCTTGCCCTTAGACTATCTGAAGATTTAGCCATATCATTTAGATTGTCATTTTTATCATCTGGCATTTATTTTCTCCGATTATAATTTTTTAATTAAGTTATATACTTTGGGGTTGGGTTGTTTAATTAATGCTGGTAAAGAAATCACTTCCGAAGGAGCATATAATTCCTGATAACATAATTCTTGTATATGTCTAACATTCAATCCAAAAGATTTTTTATATGAATGATATAATGGAGTAATTAAGTGTTTTTTAGCTTCTACTATTTTTTCAATTAATATAGGATTTTGAGAAGCCAATCCTTTCCAAACTATTTTAATTAATATAATATACTCATTTATTAATTTTTGTATTTGTTTATTACTTAGTGTAGTTGTATTAAGACATAAATTTAATAGAAGTTTATGATATTGAGATAAAGAATTATTATTGCGTTTTTCTGATTCTGTATTAAAATATATGAATTGAATGAGGGTGTGTATATCCTTTATATTTATTTTATCTTCTTGTAAATTAAAAATAGTAGTCCAATAATTTTTATAAAATGTTGTAAGTTCATCTTTAAAAGTTTGATAGAATTGACGAGGGAATTTTCCTGAACTTTTATGAATTAACTCATGTAGTGTAGTAATAGCTAATTGTTCATTAGAAGCAAAACCAAATATATTAGTATCATTATCAACAAATACAAATATATATTTACCCATAGTCATTCCTACATAACCTTTAAACTCTGGTGGTTGTTTTTTTAATATTGATTTAAATATTTTATCGGTTAAATAACATGGCATAAATTCATGTTGTGAAATTAATTTTAATAATATAGGAGCAATAGGAGCTGTTCTTGAATTTTTATTCATTGCTTTAATAAATTGTTTTACTAAAGTTTCAGAAGTATAAATTTTAACACCACCAAAGTTAGCAACTAATTTTAGATTACCTCTAGGTGCTGCAAAAATTTCATTTACTTGAGACATTTATATAACTCCTTATTGCTTTTCATACATTTTTAAAATATCTTGAAAACCGCCCATCTCACTAATATTTTCTTTAGCATGTTTGATTATACTAGCACTAGTAAATTCTTGTCTAATTTGAGTGTTACTATTTATAATATTAGACATATCATTTAATATAGATGCATGTTCTTTTGTATTTATCATTAAAGGTGGATCATATTTTCTAACATAATATGCACAAGATGCAGCCAATGCTAAATCATCATGTGCTCCTGTATCAGCTTCTACTCTACCATTTGTTTTAGTAACTAATCCAGTTAGTTCCAATGCTAATCTTTCTGATTTTAACATATGTGGGTATTCTGAAACATAAGAATATAAAGCATCAATCATTAATGGTCTAGTTTTACTATTATTAGATAAACCAGGAAATAACATTTCTTTTCCTCGTTTTTCTTTATATACTTGTGTAGCGTATTCACTATTATTCATTTGTTCTACAACTTGATTTCCATATGAGTTAGATTCTATAACTATCAATCCTTCATATTCTGTTGCTAATACTTTTACAACACTAACAAAATCTAATACTTTACATTTACCTTGATATTCAGCAACTTGTTCTAATGTTTCATAATCAAAAACAACAGCTGCGGATTTATCATCTCCATGCTCTGGAGCTGTATCTACTCCCATTATATAAAATCGACCTGGAATTGCTTTAGAAAACCTCCAAATTTCACCATTATATAATTTAGAAATTTGTTTCTCTTTACTAACAGCATTTTGTATTTCTTCAGCTGTATCGGTATCAAAAAATGACCCTTCAGTAGGTAAGAATTTTAAATCTAACTCTTGGGCTATTTTCTTTTTATCATTATCAAATAATAAACATTGAGTTTTATACCAATGTGGATCATCAGCTAATTCAGGAATCATTTTCCAATGTATAACAAATGGTGTAAAAATATCACTACCAGAAATTGCTTTTTGATATCTTTTGAAATACCATTCACCAACTCCATTGGTTTTATTTGGAGTTGATAGCACTACAGTCCCATATGGAACATTAGCTTTACGAGCTTGCATCTGGTTAGTTGCTAATGCTGGAACAATAGAAGTCCAAGCAGCATCAATATAAGTAACAAAAGCTGCTTCATCAATAACTAAAAAAGTAAGAGCTTTACCACGAAGAGTTTTCTCAGGTGCATTAGGATTTACTGGGGAAGCATACACCTTGCTACCATTTGTTAATATAAATGATCTTTCTGTTCTTTTATTAAAACCTGGACCTATCGCTCCTCCTGGTGGTTTCATCCAATGAGGTAATTTTTCAATCATTCCTCTAATAACACGAGCAAAATCAGTTGCTTCAGCACCATCTTTAGAAATAATACCAACAACTGTATTATCATAAAATATTGTTAACCAACATGCATAAGCTTGTATAATAGTTGATATACCAATCTGTCTACTTTTTAATACAAATAAATAATGAAATTCATCTATTAGATTTGTTAGTTCTAATTGTTTTCTATATGGATTAAAATGTATATCTCCAGCTGGAGCTTCTAATAATATATAATTCATACAAAAAAATTTGAAGTCATTTTTACATTGTAAATATAAAGTAACAAATTTATTCGCTTTATTTTTTAATTGTTCCTGTTGTTTAGTTATCATAATTTATTTCTTCTTATTAGTTCTGATTAAATTAACAGTAGCAGTAGTTTCCCAATCACCGTGATTTTCAAAATTGATTTGAGAACTCCATAATATATATTTACCTTCTAAATCTTGATATTCAATAGTTTTTGGTTTAAATTTAACACATTCTCCTACATTTAATAAATTTAATACAGGTAAATTTCTTTCTATATCAATTGATATGGTTGCAGCATCAGAAACAGATCTACCAAACCTTGCATTAAATAAATTAGGATCTTTATCAAAACCAGTATCTTCATTATAATATCTAGTTCTTTTTGACATTTTATCTATAAATAAATTATTACCTTTATATTGTAATCCAAATTCTTTAGCTATAGATTTTAATTCTTGAGTTAATGTTGTGGTTATAGTATCGTTGGGTCTTACAATATGTTTTAATTCAGTTGCTAATTTTGCAAATTTTGCGTTTCCAGAATAATCAGTTTGTATATTTGTATATGTATAAAAAGTATTTCCTTTTGTTGATTCTTGTAGAATTCGTTTTAATTCGTTTTCATCATCTAAAACACTTAATTCATATATAGTAAATGTTTGATCTTTTTGTAATTTACTAGTTAAATTTTTAATATATATTTTATTATCTACTCCACAAAAAACACCAGCAGTACCTTTAAATAAACCAAACCGTTGATCTAAATAACCATCAAAAACATTATTTGTATTTCTTGAATGTTCCTTTATAATTTTATATAAAGTAGTTGGTGGTATACAAAGTTGAGGAATTATTGTTGTGTTTTGTTTAGTTGTATCATATTCAATAGTAGCTCCAACATCACTACCTAATGTTTGTATTACATCTTTTAATGTTTTACCAATAAATACTTTATTTACTAAAGTGTTCATTAATTGATAAGGAGTTCTTGCAACTGTTATTATATTTAAAGGGACTCTATCTTTTTGAGTCATTTTTGAATACTTATCTTTCATAGTTAAATCAAAACTAGAAGAAACATACATAAGTTCTATATCAGTTCTTGGACCAGATTTATCTTCTCTTAATAAAGTAATACCTAATTTTATTGGATCACCACCAAATAACTCCTCTACAATAATATCATTTGGATCTATACTAATGGTTAATGTTATTACTAAATATGCTGTAGAAAGAGAGGAGCTAACTGTTACATTAACCATATCACTCGAATAATCTAAATCTTTTATTTTGACTTGAATGTCATATAAACGACCAGGAGTATATACTCTTTTTTTCTCAGGCATTAATTAGTTCCTTTTTATTTTTTGTTCCAAAAAAAATGAGGTATAAGTAGTTTAAAACTATACCCCATTTTCCATTATAGATTACTAAATAACATATATTAATTACTAAGTATAACTTTTAATATTATGTTGTGCGTCCAGCAGATATTCTTTTAAATACATCTAACATTCTTCCTGGTATTACTAAAGCACTTTGAGCTGCATTTTCTAACATTCTTTTAACATTTAAATTAGTTTCAAAACTACTATATCTTACTATAGCTAAAAATACTTGCCAAGATGATGGTAAGGGCATTGGTTGACCTTCTACTACATCTGGTAGCATTTCTTTAAGTAAATGAGAAATACTCTTTTTTCTATTCTTACTAATATCTTCTATAACACTTAAAGAATATAGCATTCCTTCTTCTGTTAATTGAGTGTTAAAACTATTAGTAATCATTGCTCCGATATTCTCAGAAAATGTTTCTAAATATGTTTCTATTGGAGCTTCAATACTAGTATTAGAATTATCAATATGAATTTGTTTTAATTCTCCTAAAGTAAAAGCAAATATTAATCTTTCCCTATTATGGTTCATTGATAAACCAAAAGATATAGAAGCTGCTTTAGTACCATCATAACTATTATTAATAATAATAACTGGTAATACATCTCCTGATATAGAATGACTTTGAGAACTTCTTATAATAATCTCACTTCTCAAACTTGTTAATTTATAATTTAAAAGATTGTTTTCTTCTAATATTGGAGTACCAGTATTTTCAATTGACTCTTTTATTTTTTGTATTAATATATCATTGCCCACAAAAGAATAAAGATTAGATACTACTCCAACATATTCATAATCTCCATCAGGTCCATTTTCTGGATTTGGTCCTTTAGTAAATACTCCTAATTTAGGAACTCTTACTAAATCAGTTAAATGAATATCATCATTTGTTATTTCATTTGCTATATTTTCTTCTCCAGTAAATAATTCCCTATAAACTACTTCACTGAACCTGTCTACATATGAATATAACCCTTTATGAGCTCCAGTTATATCCAAATTCATACTAGCAGCTCTCTCGTTAAAATTCGCCATTTTAACCCCCTACACAAGTTTTTTATTTAACTCTTTTAACTCTTCTTGTCTTTCTTTTAATTGTTTTTGTATAACTTCTAACATTTTACTTACTTTAACTTCATCATCGGAATTTTTTAATTTTTCAGCTTGTTCTTTTAAATATTCAATTTTTAATTCTAAAGAATTTTTATAATCTAATCTTGATTCTATAGTTAAATACTGAGCTAATCTCCGACCAAACCATTTCCACCCAAAGAAAACAAAGAAGAATATAACTATTAATATGATAAGTATTTGCATATTGACCTCCAATTAAAATATACCCCCATTTCTGAGGGTATATTTGTATTATAATTAATTAATCTTTTTATCCATATCCATATTTAAATCTAAAGAAAGATCTTTAGCAGCTTTAGCTTTTAATAGATCCATAAACTGAGTTACAGTATCCCCACCACTATTACCATTACTAGAACCCATTTGAAAATTAGGAACCCATTTTTGTTTTCCAAATTCTCTGGCATATACTTCCTGAGCAGATAACCAATATTTAGCTTTAAGTTCAAGAGCACCATCCGCTGCCATAACAACTTTCTTTCTATGAGCTTCACCATCACCTCTAAGGATATTAGCTTTCTTTTCGAAATCAGCAGCTTTAGCATCAAGAGCTGCTATATCACGAAACTTTTCAGCTTTAATGATTGATTCTTCTTTAGCAATTAATTCCATTTCTTTCCTTTTATTAGCATCAATGATAGCTTTCTCTTTATCTCTTTGAGCCTGAACAATTACAACAACCTTTTTCTGGAGTTCAGCATATTCAGCTTTTGCAACTCTTGCTTTACCCTCAGCCTCAATAGTAAGCTTATCCTGTTCAGCTTCTTGAGCTTTAGCTTTAGCTGTAGCAACTGCCATCCTTGCTTTCTGCTGTTCACCAATCTGTTTCTTAACTTTGTCTTCATATCTAAAAGATTTGACTTCAAAGTTCTTAATACCAATACCAGTTCCTGCAAGGGCATTAACCTGATATAAAGGAGTTCCACCTTCAACATCATCAACAGTTTTAATAATAGTTATTTCTTTCCAAACCATTTCACCAGATACAAGATCTTTTACTTGTTTCTCTTTTGTAGATGTTTGATATAAACCATTAGCAATCTGATCTCTTGCATAGGAAATAAATTGACCACGTTTAGTCATATAAGATTCAGTTGCAGTCATAAGGTTAGCTGTATGACGAAGAACCTTTCTTATAGTAGGTTTAATCAATTTACTTTGAACATCTGGATATGTTCTATGACCACGCTGAGTTACTAAATGAATTGCTTCATCTGGAGTTGTTGGCATTAAAATACGCGCAGTACCTGAAATGTTACAAAGAGATCCATCATTGAAACGAACCTCAATTGAAGTATCAGCATCCACATCACCTTTCACATCATTATCATGTGTAAAGAAAAAGGTGTCCGCTTTTGGCCAAACATCAATATCACCAAACATTTGTGCCCAAATACCAGGAGTCATTTTGGCAGACATCCTACCTGTAACAGCAGCCTGTTTTATCTGATATGTTCCCTTATCAACAGTATCAATAAGTTGTGGGATTGATATTAAACCAATCAAGATTATTACAAAAAGAACACCTAAACTAATCATTTTTTTTATTGTTAAACCAAACAAACCATTACTTTTTTGATAATCATCTTCGTACATAAATTACTCCTTGTGAAATTTTTCTAACTTTGTTTTTATTTCTTGAGCTTTACACTCAAGCGCTATTGTAATTAATTGCTTTTTATCATTATTATCTAATACTTTTTCTTCAATAATATTGTTATAAGCAATTATTGCTTCCGGGCAATTTTTAATTTCATAATATAAATCATCATAATCATTAAATGATAAAACATTATTTAAACTAATATTCTTTTTAATAACTTCTGGGTTTTCATCAATATATGTATTAATTTCTTTAAGACCATCACTAATATATTGTAAATCTTTTTCTTTTGTAGTCATTAAATCTTGAAGTTTATAGTCTGTAACACCTATAGTTAATAATAACTTTCTATACCAATCTTCATCAAGTCTATCCCATCTACATTTAATAGCGCGATTCTTATGTTCAGTATTCCAACCATTTTCCATTTTTAAAGTAACATCATTATTTGTTTTAATAACATTAGCTATATCAATAAATGGTACAGAATTTTCTCTTGGAGCTATATCTCTTTTTCCAACTGCTGTTCGTATAGCTTCTAATTTATCTTGATACCATTCTTTTTCAACAGCATCATATATAGTTTTTTCTTGAACAGTCATTTTTTGAAAAGATAATGCTGCTACTGAATCTCCTTCATTGTATGTGGCACAACCAATTATAAAAAGAGATGTAATTAATATTGATATAATTAATATTATTGGGATATGATAATCTTTCATAATTATTTTATCCTTATTATTTTTGCCCTTAAATAACAACTTCTTCCATCAAATTCAAAACATTCAACAATATTCTCAACTTTAAATCTTTCTTCTAACTGAAAGAAATATTCAATTCTTTGTGGAGTCCAAATTGAAGCGTGTGGCATAGAAGGTTCATTTAAAAGTTCATACGTTAACTGAGTGTCATGTCTTTCCCAATCAGCATGTTTAGTATCTTCATCTAATTTTTCATTTAAAAGCATATCAGCTAATATTTTATAATTTGGAACTATAATATCAACTGTCCCACCAATTTTTAAAGCTGTAGATAACAAGTAAAGAAATCCTTGTACATCTGGTTTAGCAACATGTTCAAGAAATCTATAACTTGCTATATGATCAAATTGAAATCCATAGTTACCAAGAAAATTAAAAACATCTTCATTGACTTTTACAACTACATTGTCTTTTTTATCATTTGAACACCATGCTTCATAAAGCATTTCAACAGTATTCATTGTATCATGATATTGATACATTTGATCTAATTGTACTAAGAAATAAGACTCTGTTATATTTTCAATGAACAATGGTCTTAATTTTCCTGCTCCAATATTTAATATTGATTTCATTTATTCTCCTTTATTCTTCTTTTATTTTAAAAATTCTATTGTTATACTTTTTGTAAATGGTTCTATATAAAATTTAAAATATTTATCTCTATCTATATCTTGTGGATCTAGAATATGTAACGTTTGACTAGTTGTTTTTAACTCTCCATAACCATTTAAAAATATTGTAAATTTACCATCATCAGTTGGTATTGCAAATAATTTAACATCTTTAGACTCCATAAATTTATCTTTGATTCTTTGTAAATTTCTAAAAATAGAACTTTTATTTGCATAATTTAATTTACAAAGTTGTAGATAAATTTTATCCATTTCTTTATATCTATATGACACTCCTTTTATTGATATATTATATTGACTATCATAAGCTATATATTTTTTCCTATCAATAGAAGATATAAATATTTGGAATTGTTTTTGTAAAGCTAAAGGAATATGATTGATATTATTTTCTTTTAATATTTTAGTAATAATAATACCATCATATTGTCTTAATATAATCTCTTCTTTTTTTATATTGTTTCGAGAAATATATTCATCTATTATAGATTTAGTTGTACTTCTTAATGTTGAAGTTAATTGAGGATTCTTTCTCATCATTTTACCAATTTGAGTATTTCTCTCTAATTTGTTTTCAAAATTAATATTAGAAACATCTAAACCTAATTTTTTCATAATAGTATAATGACAAGCTACTATATCATATAAATATACATCTCTTAATAACAATTTAACTTCTTTATTAATTTTCATAATCAAAAGAGTGAGTATTTAAAACCACTCTCTCCATATTAGATTAAGATGTCATAATATCTATAATAAGATTATCAATTTGTAGAAGATGATTAATATCTACTACATCTTTTTGACGGTCAAGTAACCACTGTACAACAGTTTGGTTGGTAGATAATTGAACTATATATTTTTTACTTTGTTTATATAAAAGTTGTAATGCTTCTAAATCAGCATTTTCATTTAACTTTTCATTTAAATTATTATTTTCATTGGGGATTAATTCTATAGTTTTATCTTGTCTTTTAACTCTTTTTACCAAATAAGGAATTAACATATCACCAAACAAACTGCAATAGACAGTTATTAAACCATTATTTACACTATAACATTTAATAAATATATCTTGATCTGGTGTTAGAAATAAAATCCTAAAATTATTATTTTTAAATATATTCATAGCTAACGCTTGTAAATTTAAAATAAGAATATTATCAGCATTTTCAAAACCCTGTATAACTCTCATTATATTACCTTCTTCATTCTTTCTACTTTCTATATTTTCAACAGAAAGAATTAAGTTAGTTGGATCCCCATCTTGTATTGTCACATTAACTGGGTGAACATTTTCAAATGAATCTGAGTTTTCTTTAAACCAATCAAATAAATTTGTAATTTGTATTTCTGTGGTGTTTACTTCTAAAGGCATATCTTCTGTAACTACTTGAGTTAGATCTTCTTCAGATGGTAACACTGGTTCTGTATGATTTTCTAATTCTGTATTTTTAACCATTTCAGCTAGATTTTCATTCATTATTCTACTCCTTTTTATTTTTTATGAGTGAATCATCTTCTTTTTTTCCATGGAAATTATAAAGAGTATTATCTTCTTTATTCCATTTTTCTTTAATACCATTTTCTCGCCAATGCTCAGGATTGAGTTGTGTAAATGCTTCTAATGTAGCTCCAGCTAAAGCAAATACTTTAATTAATTCTTCATAAGTTTTTACTGGTGCTGGCCAAGGACTTAAATTAGTATCTCCCTGTTCTTTA
>Ga0164315_10002323_pt1 | contig 14605 bp, 17 predicted proteins | sample GuaBasSedimGuay6_FD_113737 | JGI IMG/M metagenome (GOLD analysis project Ga0164315, IMG submission 113737) | Subseafloor sediment microbial communities from Guaymas Basin, Gulf of California, Mexico - Guay6, Core 4569-2, 0-3 cm | ecosystem: Environmental > Aquatic > Marine > Hydrothermal vents... | reverse complement strand
TTAATACAGCCATATGGAAGCAAGGAAGCTCCAGCCAGCATTAAACTACCATTGATAAAGTCTCTTCTTGTTATTGTACTCATTCGTTTTCTATTTCTCTTTTGGATAAGCTTGTCCGTCCTCTTGATTTGAAGCAGCAATGGAAGCATTTCTATGAATCCAAATCCATTCTCCGTTTTTGTTTTTAAGAACTACAGTCCAACGAATCGGTACTTTAAGCTCCTCTCCTTTATATTCAAGGTGTATTTTTAAAGAAACCGATACAACTGCGTGATTTTCCGTAATGGGTATATCTATCCAATCCCATTCAAATTTAGTAGCAGTTGCCTCTTCGAAATTTCTTAAGAATAAATTCCTAATTTCATTTTGCCCAACACAAAGCTCATCTTCTCCTGTTCCAATAACAGAAATATTGTCAGAATCATCAAAGACGTTCATCATAGCCTCAATATCTTTTGAGCAATATGCTTTTGCATAATTTTCAAGAGTTGATTTGATAGCTTTTATTTCCATTGATTATTGAATTATGTAGTTGTTTTTTATTACACACAACGACCCGGCTAAGAAATCGTAGGGGAGTTTGAAAATCTGCCCTTTCAATTTTGTACTTAGCCAAGCCAAATATTTTTATAATTTTTTTCTTTTTTTATTATCAAAATTTTGGTTTGACGGACTTTATTAAAAGCTCTAAACTTTCAATTTATCACCAAAACCCCTATGTTTTTTAGCCATTGTTGCCATTTCGTTATTCTTTTTCACGCTTGTTTTGTTCGTCCAAATAAGATGTGTCATTCAGTTTTTTCAAAGATTTTATAAAATCCTTACCGTCCAAAGTATTTAATTGAGATTGAGCGACTTTCGTTAGCTGTGCAAACCGTTCAGGTTTGTCAATATTTTCGGTAATCATTACCGCATTTAGGTTTTCGAGATTTGACAAAACCACTAATTCGTTAATGCTTGAAAAATCCCTAATATTCATACTCTTTTTTGCGTGTTCTTTGTTTGCCTCACGCCAATCTTTTGCAGTGCAATTGTACATTGCTACGTTTAGCAAATCAGCTTCTTCTGCATAAATTAACCATTCCTTATCTTTTGAATAATTCTTCTGTGGAATTATATGCTCTTTGATAGCATCTGTTTGAATATGATAATTGGTTTTGCTTAAAATGCGTTTAACATTCCACTCAAGGTTATATTGATTAGTTTCAATTTCCTTTAATCGCTGGAATTCTTTAATCAATAGCAATTTAAACATTGGGCTAATCCAAGCACCAAATTCAAATGCTAAATCTTTATGAGCATAAGTACCTCCGTATCTACCAGATTTTGAAATAATTCCAACTGCATTAGTCGCTTCAATCCATTTTTTAGGTGTTAGATTGAAATTGTTAAGTCCTGCTTCTTTTCTAAAGGTGTCGAATTCGACACCTTTAAAATTGGGATTGTGTAAAGTTTCCCAAAGTCCAATAAATTCAACAGTGTTTCTATTCCTCATCCAGTTTCTGATGTGGTCATTTCCATTTTCGTCACGTACCATATCTGTTAAACAAACATAGTCTTGCTCGTTCTGTTTGACGATTGAGATTATTTTATTTTCAACTTCTATTTTAGATACTTTACTCATTTGTTTTATTACTTTACAAAGTAAAAGTAATCATTTTTAACTTTCAAATTCACAAGTCATAGGCAAATGGTCGCTGATTTCTAGCCACTTTTCCATTTTGCCAATTTCCAATTTTTTCAGTTTACTTGAAAACTCTTTACTTCCAAAAACATAATCAATATGATATGGTTTTTCTGGTTTTCTGTGAAGGAAAAAAGTCGGTTGACTTTCTTTTCCTTGTTCCTCATTTGTAAACTTGTGATAAAAACTTTCTATTCCAATCCCTTTTAATTCATTAACTACACCAGAGTGATTCCACCATCTATCCCGTTTGTCCCAAATTGCATTGCTATTCAAATCACCTACAATTAATGTGTTTTTAAAATTGCCCTTATTTACCTGAAGATATTTCCAAAATTGTCCGATATAACCAAAGGTTTGAGAGTTGTTGTTATGAGTCCAGATTGCTAATAAGTCAAATTCTCCATTTATTGAACAGGGAAGAAAATGTTTTACTTTATGACCTTTAAAATTATCCGACCACTTTAGCTTCTTTATTTCTTTTTAACATGGCTTTCATATCGCTCAATCCACTCATCAGGCGTCATTTTTGAGACTAATTCCCCTAATAGTTTATAGGGTATTTGATCTATTTTTTTAAATCGGATACAACTCTTTCCCATATCCAACTTTGTTTTAACATAGTTAGGATACTCATCTGTAAACCACTTTAATAAATTAGGATCACTGTAAATTCCCATATGATAAAAGGCGATAAAATTCTTTTGGGAAGCAATATTTATAAAAGGTAAGGGTAATTTAGGATCACAGTGATAGCCATCTGGGTATTTAGAATGAGGAACAAAATAGGCTGGCATTCCATAGCCCAATCCTTCTTCAAAGCCCTTGGGTAAATTTTCTAAAATGGTTTTCCGTAATTTATTAAAGGATTCTTTTCGTTCTTCCGGCAATAGTGAAATGTATTCTTCAATTGTATTAGCTTCGTATTTCATTTTATTTTAAATTTCTCTATTCTCTATTCTCTATTCTCTATTTATTTTTATTCCTTAAATATATGAAAGTTTATGAATATTATTGAATGCGTTTTTTAACTTAGCAAATCAAAAATTTATTTCATTGTTTTCAAATTACACCAAAGAGTTTAAATACAATTTAAAACTGGCATATCCCGTCATATTAGGAATGTTGGGGCATACCATGGTGGCATTTGTTGATAATGTAATGGTGGGACAATTAGGGACAGCCGAGTTGGCAGCCGTTTCTTTGGGAAATAGTTTTATGTTTATCGCTATGTCCTTGGGGATTGGATTTTCTACAGCAATTACACCTTTAATAGCAGAGGCTGACGGAGAAGGTAATTTTGAAAAGGGAAAATCTACTTTTAAACACGGCTTGATTTTATGTACCGTATTGGGGATTTCATTGTTTTTAAGTGTATTGGTAGCAGAACCTTTATTACGGCTTATGAATCAGCCCCAAGAAGTGGTTGAATTAGCAATACCTTATTTAAACCTTGTAGCTGCTTCTTTAATTCCATTGGTCATATTTCAAGCATTCAAGCAATTTAGTGATGGGATGTCGATGACACGTTATCCCATGTATGCAACGCTTCTGGCCAATGTTGTTAATGTAATACTGAATTATATTTTCATATTTGGGAAGTTTGGAATGCCACATATGGGAATTGTCGGAGCTGCAATAGGAACACTCGCATCACGGGTGATCATGGTATTTTATCTATGGTATTTATTGTCGCAGCATCATAAATCCAGAGAGTATGTACTTCATATAAACGAATTTCCCTGGACACTTAAAATGGTAAAAAAAATATTTAGCTTAGGACTTCCTTCAGCGATGCAAATGTTTTTTGAAGTCGCCATTTTTACTGCTGCAATATGGCTTTCAGGAATCTTGGGCAAGAATCCGCAAGCAGCCAATCAAATCGCTTTAAACCTATCCTCAATGACCTTTATGGTTGCTATTGGTTTAAGTGTAACTGCTATGATACGTATAGGAAATCAAAAAGGCCTGAAACGTTTTAGAGAGCTTCGCCGAATTGCCTTTTCAATTTTTATGTTATCTACAGCATTTGCAATCTTATTTGCCCTATTGTTTTATTTATTTAACACCGACTTACCCAAATTATATTTAGATTATAATGACCCTGAAAAGTTTGCCGATAATTTTGAGGTTTGGAGCATTGCATCAAAATTATTATTGATAGCTGCTGTTTTTCAAATATCAGATACCGTTCAAGTGGTTGCTTTAGGTGCCTTACGGGGTATGCAAGATGTTAAGATTCCAACCTTTATTACTTTTATCGCTTATTGGTTAATTGGATTTCCGATTTCGTATTATTTGAGTATGTACACTGATTATAAAAGCTCGGGAATCTGGATAGGATTGCTTGCTGGACTCACTTCCTCTGGAATTATGCTTTTTATTCGATTTAATTACCTTTCAAAAAAGATGATCGTAAAAAATGATTTGTTGAATTTAGAAGAACAATCAGTTTGAAAAATAAACTCCCCTTAGTCGTATTCATAGTCGTTTGTATAATAGATCTATTTGGAATTTATTCTGATAATATTACTATAGTTTATATAGCAAAACCCTTATTGATGATTACTTTGTTTTGGTATTATTATATGAATACTAAAGTGTTGAATAGCTATTTTGTTTTAGGCTTGGCAGGTAGTTTTTTAGGAGATGTTTTTTTGATGGGAACTGGTGAAATGTATTTTTTACTTGGCCTTTTATTTTTCCTAATGGCTCATGTTTTTTATATCATTATGGTCGTTAAATCCCTGATGGAAACAAGAGCTTCCCAAATTCTGCTAGCAAGTATTCCCTATGTACTTATTTTTATTGCTTTGCTTGCTATTTTATATTCCAGTTTGGGTGCCATGAAAATTCCTGTGATTATTTATGCCATTACCATTTCTGTTTTCGGGACAGTATCTTTAATTTTTCATTTGCAAAGCAAAACCAAGGCCACATTGATCTTAGTTATTGGAGTATTTATTTTTATTATGTCAGATGCAGTTTTAGCATTGAATCTTTTTTACGAAGAACAATCTTTTTACCCAATACTAATCATGACAACTTATGTATTGGCTCAATATTTAATTTGTAGCTTTGCCTTGTTATCAATTCAGAATTCAAAAAAATAAAAAAATGAAGGTTCCTAAATATATTCTAGGTGACAATACCGATTATCCAACTGCAATATTTGTGATTCATACCGAGTTTCCACGTTTTATTATCAATTTGGAGAATGATGAAGTTGAATGGTTTGAAGAATTCGATATTCATGATGAAAAGGAATTAGAATCGGAAACCGAAAATTATATCAAGGAGGCAACTGCATTCTACGATAGAGAAGTTGCTCATTACGAAAATGATTGAAGAACTCTTAAAATACGATACCGATCTTTTTTTATTTCTCAATAATCTGGGGAGTGAACCATGGGATGGACTTTGGCAGCTTATTACGAATAAGCTTACTTTCATTCCACTCTACGCATTGTTTTTATATCTGGTTTACAAAAAGTATGGAGTTAAAGGAATGTTCATTATCATAATTTGTGCTGCATTGATGATCACTACAGCAGACCAATTAGCTAATCTCTTTAAACATGGTATTCAAAGGCCACGTCCTTGTAGAGAAGAAACACTTCAAGAACTAATGCGGTTTGTAGTAGACAGATGTGGTAGGTATGGATATTTTTCTGGACATGCTGTTAATTCTATGGCAACAGCTGTATTTATGGGTTTGTTATTTAAAAAGGAGTATTATTATTTACCTTTTATTTTGTTGTTTTGGGCCTTTCTAGTGGGGTATAGCCGAATTTATGTAGGAGTACATTATCCTTTAGATGTATTTACAGGAATGATTTTTGGAGGACTTTTAGGCTGGATCTACTACCGATTACAACTAATTTTACAAAGACGATTTGTAAATAAAAGCAATTAAATCTAAAAACTTATTTTTCATTTACTAAATACAAGTCTCGCCAAAGTCTGGATCTATGGGATCTGCTTTTCGGAGGGTTTGGATTCATATCATACCTAATAATTTTTTCAATCGAGTATTCTTTAAAATTATTAAAAAATTGTTCCTCTTGGTCTTCAGAAACCAATACTCCAAAATGAACTTCTTCAGGAAAAGTTGTTACTTTATTTTTAGTTATAACTTTAATAGGTTTTCCATAGGCCCATATCATCTCTGGGCAAAACCCACTAAATTCGTACACTTCATTATTCGTTTCAGCCTGCCAAGTATTCAAATTATTAAGACTATTATATTCGGGGTTTATAGTAAGTGATTTTGCCATAGGCATACCAAAGAGAATAATGGATATGATGAATAGAATGGTTAAATAAAATACTTTTTCAATGTTCTTCCTTTTCAAAAACCAGATCATTAAAAATCCAATGCTGAAAAGAGAAAGCGACAACAATCCATACCAGATCCAATTTTCAGTGAGTGAATCTTTTAAAATAAAATAAGCTCCAATAGGAAAAACCAATCCTATTGTTGCGATCAACCCGAAATTGAAATATACAGGAAAAGTTTCCTTTTTGTCTTTAATTTCAGAGAATCGCAAGAATAGATATTCTATATAAAACCCTGTATTTAGTGCTAATGGAATTAGAACTGGAAGTAAATATCTTGATTTTTTTTCAGGAATTAAGGATAATAAAATAACTGCGATTAGAGTCCATAACAATGTAAATGTATAGCCTCTTTTGTTGGATACTTTATCTTTAAGGTATGGATATAACAAACCGATAAAAGCAGGAACGGTCCAAATACCACTTTGCATGAAAAAACTCCAATAATAATAAAATGGACGAATATTATAGCCCCCCCAATTTCCTGTTTCCTTTTGAGTAATTTCAATAAATGTTTGTGGGTCGAAAGTGTAGGTGTACCAATACCACCAACCGGAAAGTAGTAATCCAATTGTTAAAAATAGAAATAGGGCTAAGATTTTGAAACGGATGTTTTTAAATTTAAATACAATTCCGAATGCTATTAAAAAAGGAAGAAATAAAGCATAAAAAGAAACGGGCCCTTTGCTCATAAATGATAAGCCAAAAAACAATGCAGCAATAAGCGCATACTGATAGTTCTTATTTTCGTTGGTAAATAACAGGTATAACTGGTAAATACATGCCATCATAAAAGCATGGGTAAATATGTCCCATTGACCATTACGCCCTGCAAATACAATATAAAAAGAGGTGGCAAGAATTAGTGAGCTAATAAAAGCGTATGTTTTGTTTTGGTTTATTTTCAATGAAATCTTATAAGAATAAAAGACCAATAACAAGCTTGTTAAAGCTGCTGGTAATCGCAAGGCAATCAAGCTTTTTAATCCGAAGATACTAGCAGAAAAAGCCGTTAACCAGGTTGGTAATGGAGGTTTTTGGTAACGAGCTTCACCATTAATTGTAGTGAGTATCCAATTACCATCATATAACATTTCTCGAGCGGTTATGAAATTTCGAGCTTCCATTATATTCACGTAAAGCGCATCCAGATTTACAAAAAATATTGAAACACAAGTGAGTAATAATAGAAGGATTTGATTTTTTTCAACTGATTTCATCTACTTGTTTTTTCCAAATAAATATATTCCGGATATAAATAATTAAACCCGCACCATGTCCAAGTAAGAGTACCGGATCTTCTCTGAAAATGGCATAGGTCAATATTAATGAAGCCCCTAAAACACTTAAGCGCCAGAATCCGATGGGCAACTGAGATGTTTTTGTTTTTTCAGAATAAATCCATTGATAAATAAACCTAAATGTAAACAGAACCTGAGAAACAATTCCTAGTACTAAAAGCCAAAAAGGAATATCTTCATTATTCAATAATTGATGCATATCATATTCCCCATTATTATAAGAATACACCACAATTAAAATAGGGAAAACAAGTAAAAAAATACGAAACCATTTGGGGGATTTTTGCCATTCACCTTGTAGCTGTAAATTTCTGATGTATATAAAATACGTCAGGGATTGACCCAGCATAATTGCAAAATCATCTCGTAGGTATCCATAAACAAATAGGAGGAAAGATGCTAAAAGGCTTAATTTCCAAAATAGTGAAGGAGTGATAACCCGTTTGTTTTTTTCGGAAATAATCCATTGAATTAACAATCTTCCCGAAAAGAGAATTTGAGCTAAAAAACCAATACTGTAAACGATCCAATCTTTCACCCTTTATTTTTTACTTCGTAATTAATATACTTTTTTTTCATCCATAAATAAGCGAAGCAATCCATTAATGGTCCTAATAAGCGATTCCAAAGACCATATTTTGCGGTTCCTGCAATACGGGGAAAATGACGAATAGGAACTTGTAAGACTTTGCCATTTTGGAGTAAAATCATAGCAGGCAAGAAGCGATGTAAGCCTTTAAACATGGGTATTTTTTTAGCATATTCGGTTTTAATTACTTTGAGTGGGCAACCTGTATCGTCCATTCCATCGTGTGTAAAAGCACGCCGTATACCATTTGCAATTTTAGAAGATAGATTTTTCACAAAAGAATCTTTACGATTGGCACGTACACCGGTTACAAGATCGTATTCACCAATCTTATCGAGTAATAAATTAAAATCTTCAGGAGTAGTTTGAAGATCGGAATCGATATATCCAACTAGCGGTGAATCAATAAAATCAAATCCCGCCTTAATAGCAGCACTAAGTCCTCGGTTCTCCTTAAAATTAATAAAATGAAAAGCGCTATTTCTAGCACAAATGGCTTCGATGAGTTGTTGACTATTGTCTTTTGAACCATCATTTATAAAAAGTATAGAAGTTTCTTTATTAGCAATTTTTATATATGAAAGCATTTCTTTCTCAACTCTTTCAAGATTTTCTTCTTCATTATAAACTGGAACAATAATGGTAAATTCAGGCATAAAACAGTGGCTATTTATTTTTACAAAAGTATTTCTTTTTTAATAAACTTTAAATTTTAAAAAGGAAGCTTAAAAAAGATGTTATTTTTGCTGAAATAAAGATAAGGAACATGAATGTATTAGTAACAGGTGCTGCTGGTTTTATTGGGTCACATACTGCTGAAAGAGTAAAGGAAATGGGACATGATGTAATAGGAATTGATAATTTTTCACCTTATTATGATGTTTCTCTTAAGGAATTAAATGCCAAAACACTTTCTGATAAAGGTATTGATATATTAAGATTAGATCTTCGTACAGATGATCTAGATAAAAGATTACCGTCAAATATAGATTGTATAATTCATTTTTCTGGTCACCCTGGAATTTCTGCTTCTTCCTCTTTTGAAGACTATATAAGCAATAATTTTATAGCTGCACAGCAACTTTTAAATTGGATTGAAAAGTTAGATAACAAGCCTTATTTTATCAATATTGCTACTTCTTCCATTTACGGCTTGGAAGCAACACTTTCTGAAGATGAAGCTCCCTTGCCAGCTTCTTGGTATGGGGTTACCAAATTGGCAGCAGAACAATTAGTACTTGCTTATACCAGAAGAAATTTATTAAAAGGAACTTCCCTTCGATTGTACTCAGTTTATGGGCCAAGAGAACGACCAGATAAGTTATATACAAGGTTGATTGATTGTGGATTGAATAATAAGGAGTTTCCACTGTATGAAGGAAGTAAAAAACACCTTAGAAGCTTTACTTATGTTCAGGATATAATAGATGGAATAGTAAGTGTTTTTGGTAAAGAAGAACTTTGCAATGGGGAAATTATAAATCTTGGTACTGAAGTAGAAAGCTCTACTGCCGAGGGAATTGAATCTGTTGAAGAAGTTTTAGGAATTAGCATTAAAATGAAACATATCCCTGCCCGACCTGGTGATCAATCCCGTACTAGAGCCAATATCGATAAGGCTAAAAGATTGCTTAACTATAAGCCTGAAACAACTCTTAAAGAAGGTGTAGAAGCACAGGTAAAATGGTTTAAGGAGAGTTTTTAATTTGATTAACGCTCAATCATTTAAAACGAATATTTTAAAAAAGCTGCTTTATATTATTATTTTCTTTATTACTTTACGGTTGTTTTAAAATAAAAAACCTATCCTTCTAATTTGAAAATCCCTATAAACCTGGGAAATTGTATTATTATACCTTGTTATAACGAAGGCTCAGAATTTAGGCTTAAGGAGTATACCGACTTTCTTTTAAATAACAACACATATTTAGTATGCTTTGTAAACGACGGGTCTACTGATGATACAGAATCTGTATTAAAAAGCTTGCAACAAGATTTCGAACAGCAAATAATTGTCTTATCATCATCCATTAATATTGGTAAGGCTGAAGCTATACGTAAAGGGATTAACTTTTGTAATTCTAATTTCAATTTTAAATATATTGCTTATCTGGATGCAGATTTATCTACTTCCCTACAAGAATGTGCTTCATTAAATTCTCAATTAAATGAAGATATTGAATTTGTCTTTGGGTCGAGAATAATGAAAATAGGATCGACAATAGATCGTAAATGGCATCGATTTATATTAGGAAGAATAATTGCTACTATAATTTCTATGATGCTTAAACTAAAGATCTATGATACTCAGTGTGGTTGCAAGGTGTTTTCTAAAGAGCTTTCGATTAAATTATTTCAACAATCATTTATTTCAAGATGGCTCTTTGATGTTGAGATCTTTTTTAGGATGATAAAACTTTATGGAAGAGGGAAAGCATTAGGAAAAATGAAAGAAATGCCTCTTAAAAAATGGATCGATTCAGGGAATTCTAAAATTAAAATAACTTATATATTTAAAGTATGGCTTGACCTATTTCTTATTTATAAAAAATATAGTAATGTGCGATCTTCTTATTATATGAACCCCAAAAGAGAAAAGAATAATGTTTCCTAACAAAAAAAATGCCGCTTCTAATTATTTAATTCTTTCAATAGTTGCGATCATACTTTTTAGGTTTCTATTAACTATTGTACTTCCCCTTCAGGATAAAACCGAAACCAGATATGCTGAAATAGCAAGATTGATGGTTGAAACAAAAGAATGGGTCGTTTTACAGATTGATTATGGGCTCCCGTTTTGGGCGAAACCCCCTTTATCGACTTGGCTTTCTGCAATTAGTATTGAAGCTTTTGGGCTTACTGAAATGGCTCTTCGTTTGCCTTCATTTTTATTGAGCATTGGAATTATATTGTTACTATGGAGAATTCTGAAGAAAGAAAATATATCATCTTATTTGCCAGTTTTTGTTTTACTGACCATGCCTGAATTTTTACTTCATATGGGAGTTGTTTCTACAGATTCAGCATTGGCTTTTTCAGTTGTAATTATTATGCTGTCTTTTTGGAAGGCTTTGCAAAGTGAAAAAAGATCATATTGGGGCTATCTTTTTTTTATTGGAATAGGACTTGGTTTATTATCTAAAGGTCCAATTGTTATAGTGTTAACCGCTCCCCCAATTTTTATTTGGTGCTTATTGGATACTAAAAGATTTAAAGAGATTTTTATAAAACTGCCTTGGATATTGGGTATTTTATTGATGACGCTGATAACAATTCCATGGTATATTTTAGTGGAACAAAGATCTCCAGGATTTTTAGAATATTTCATTATAGGAGAACATTTAGGTCGATTCACAGAATCTGAATGGAAAAATGATCTTTATGGTGGCCCGAAGTCACAATTTAGAGGAATGGTTTGGGTTTTTCTATTTGTTTTTGCTTTTCCTTGGGTTCAGTTTGTTTTTATTTCTCTTTGGAAAAAAAGAAAACATGTATTTAAGAATAAATGGATTTCTTTTCTAGTATTATGGCTATTATGGACTCCTGTCTTTTTTACCTTTTCCAAAAATATTTTGCACACTTATCTGCTACCTGTCATGGTTCCAATTGCATTATTAGTTACTTATTGGTGGAAGGATTTTGAAAGAAAAAAATTATTATTGAGGCTTAGTTCCATTTTTCCGATTCTAATACTATTTTCGTTTTTTGGTCTTTATCTAACCGGGACATTAGACAATTATGTAAAATCTGATAAGTCTTTAATAGAGAATCAAATGCTTGGGGCTGAAGAAAAAGATATCCCCGTTTATTATTGGTTTCATAAAACCTATTCTGGTCAATTTTACACCCATGGTCAAGCAGGATTAGTAAAAAAACCCAAGGAGATAGATTCAGTGATGAAACTACATGAAACATGTTTATTTGTCATTCATAAAAAGAATATCGAACTGATGCCTAATTACTTTAAAGGAAGAGTTGTTTTTTTAGAATCAAATCGCAATAAATCTATTTATATTTATAATAAAAAGCCTAAAGAAAAACCTATTTTATAATTTATACTTTCTTATGATTAACAGGTATTTATTAGCATTTTTGGAATATTTTGTGCTTATTACCGTTAAGTATCGAAAATCATACTTCTTTATCATAAACAACGAATAAATAAATCTAATTAGTGCTCAAAATACGATATCCTAAACAGCTATTTATTTTAATTTTATTATTGAGTATATTTTATACTTCAAATGGTATTTCTCAAAATAAAACTATTAAAACAACAGGAGATGTCATATTGTTTGTACTGCCAGCAGCAACATTGGCTACTACTTTTATTATTAAAGATAAAAAGGGGAGTTGGCAGTTTACCAAGGCTTTTTTAGTAAATGAAGCCATAACTCATGGCTTGAAATATACCATTAAAAAAGAAAGGCCAGATGGCAGTAATTACAATTCTTTTCCATCCGGACATACTTCTACAACTTTTCAGAGTGCTTCTTTTATTCATCTAAGATATGGATTCAAGTATAGTATTCCTGCCTATGTCTTAGCGGGGTTTACTGCTTATTCAAGAATTGATGCTAATAGGCATGATGGCTGGGATATCCTTGGAGGTGCTATTATTGGGGTTGGTAGTACCTTACTATTTACAACACCTTATCAAGAGGAGCATATGGAGTTAACTTATAATAGTTATGATGGTAATTATTTACTCGGATTTAATTTTAAGTTTTAATTAGATATTTTCAATAAAATTTCTGCCGCTTCAAATGGAGTAGTCCTATCCTCACTAATTAATTTTAGTTGATTTTTGAGCTCTGATTGGACTTTGGGCTTATTAAAAAAATTATTTTTCAACCTGGATTCAATAGTTTGTATTAACCAAAAGGTATTCTGATCTTTTCTTTTTTGTTGGAAGTATCCATTTTTTTTGGTCAAAGAAATATATTCAGAAATTGAATCCCAGATTTCAGAAATCCCTTCATTTTTAACAGCACTACACAAGCTTGTTTTTGGAGTCCAATTGCTTTCTTTAGTTGGGTAGAGGTGAAGTGCCCGATTAAACTCGGACTTGGCAAGCTTAGCCGCTTTTATATTATCTCCATCGGCTTTATTGATTGCAATTCCATCTGCCATTTCCATAATTCCACGTTTGATTCCTTGTAACTCGTCACCTGCTCCCGCTAATTTCAATAATAAAAAGAAATCGCACATAGAATGTACTGCCGTCTCACTTTGACCAACACCTACCGTTTCGATTAGGATCACATCGTATCCAGCTGCTTCACATAAAATAATGGCTTCACGTGTCTTTCTCGCTACACCTCCCAATGAATCACCTGAGGCAGATGGGCGAATAAAAGCATCGCTTTCTTTTACCAATTCTTCCATTCTAGTCTTATCACCTAAGATACTACCTTTACTAATAGTGCTACTAGGATCCACAGCTAAGACAGCTACTTTATGATTATTCTGAACGATCAGTTTTCCGAATTGTTCAATAAAAGTACTTTTCCCAACCCCAGGGACTCCTGTTATTCCAATTCGTATGGAATTATTTGCTTGTGGCAAACAGGTTTCAATGATTTCCTTTGCTTGGTTCTGATGTTTTGATGCCTTGCTTTCAACTAAAGTGATGGCTCTGCTTAGTGCGGTTTTATCACCTTGTAGCAAGCTTGCTATTAATTCTTTTGTGTGAAGAGTTTTCTTTCTATTTATCTTTAACTTTTCAGCAACAGATTCATTAAGGGTATTGGGTCGTTCAACACCTTTTTTTTCTTCTAAAGCAGAATCTGATTCTTTTTTTTTATTCATATTAAAGAGGCTCCTCAACTTTATTGTGGCTAGCTGAATTTATCACGCTGAAGGCTGAGGTATTAAAATTAGTTTTTTTCAATTTCTTCAAGAATAACTGGAACGACAACATTATCCCAGGCCAGAGTCATTACAGATGCTGTTCCAATATCAGAAAAAGAGATAGTAAAACTTTCTGTTGTTGTTAAACTCTTAGAAACGGTTACAGTGGTTACTAAAACATCGTATTTGGGTTCTCGTGCTGGTTTTTGATCGGTATAATTTACTCCCCATTCATACATTTCAGAATTAAAGATCAGGTCCCAAGTTGTTTCTCTAGGGATAGTCCAAAGAGTATAGGTTCCTTTAGCTAATGTTTTACCGTCGATTGATAGATCTTTATTTGTAGAAAATGTAGAAGCTTCATTTGCACCTGTTCTCCAAACTTCACCATAGGGTACCAACTCGCCAAATATCTTTCTGTCTTTTTTACTCGGGCTACAATAAAAAACCTTGAGTTCAAGATCCTCCTGATTATAGGTGATATTTTTTTCCGGGCTGTGTTTTTTTGTCTGTTTTAACATAATAGGACCAATAACAAACATAAATAACAGAGACAAAACGATCAAACTACCAATGATCCAAAGCAGAATATTTAAAAACTTTTTCATCCTATTTTTATTTATAAGGTTAAAGATACTTAAAACAGTTGTAATTGATGAGTAATATTTTATTTACGACCTAAGACCTAAGACCTAAGACCTAAGACCTAAGACCTACTGTACGTCCCTGATATAGGTTGACCACTTTAAAGTCAATTTATATGAGAACAAATTTAAAATTATTACGCAAGAGCCTTCATTATTCTGATGAATTTAAAAAAGAAATGGTTGTTTTATTTGA
>Ga0164315_10002322_pt1 | contig 14605 bp, 13 predicted proteins | sample GuaBasSedimGuay6_FD_113737 | JGI IMG/M metagenome (GOLD analysis project Ga0164315, IMG submission 113737) | Subseafloor sediment microbial communities from Guaymas Basin, Gulf of California, Mexico - Guay6, Core 4569-2, 0-3 cm | ecosystem: Environmental > Aquatic > Marine > Hydrothermal vents... | reverse complement strand
TCGAAATCCTAAACAATACCTAATGATCAAAATTCGAATGATCAAAACAAGACCTTGGCGATGCAAGTTCAAACACTATGTTTGAATCATTTGAGCATTCGATATTCGTATTTCGAATTTATCATAAGTTGAGTGTGCATAAAATTAATCCCTTACAGGATTAAATCAGTGCCGGGCCCTTTGGACCCGGGTATCTACTCAGTACTTCCCGGGTTCATATACCTGGTGATAAAACCCTCCGGCTTTTGCAACGAGGGTTAATTCAACCTTCTCAATACAGCGGAGGCCGTTTTTCTATCCATCCTTACCAGGATGTAATAATAATAGGGTGGGCCATTATCCCCACACGGATCATACCAGCGCTCGATAATTTCCGTGTAGTTGAGTTCCGTATCGGACAAAATATCGATAAGCTGGCTGGAATACTGGCCCCTGGACGTGTTGACAATCATATCCTGGCTCGATACATGTGAAAAGATGATACGCCCGAGTTCGGCTCTTCCCCGGTTTCCTGCTTGAATCCATGCATCATTGACATTTCTTGTTTGTCCTGAAATACCAACAGCATAAAAGTAGATATCATCATGTGGTATGGAGGTTAACCAGATAGGCACTTCCTTGGACTCGCACTTCTGTGTCGATGCACAGCCAAAAGTAAGAAGAATCAAGATAATGCAGCATCCGAATTGAAGTATCCGTTTGTTCTGGCAGGTCATGCAGTCCCCGCAGGTTAAAACACACAAGATTCGTTTCTAACTTGAGCGCTCACTTTGGGTCGTTGATAAAAAGAGATGCTCATGTTCACACAATGTGTTGAAAAGCATAATATAAATGGCATGGTATATCAAGAACCCTTTTTTCATATATTGGGCGTTACAAGTTGCCGAAATAAAGACCAGTTTTGACATTTCTAACAATCGTTATTAGGGTAGGTTAAGCAGCTCAGTGTTTGTGAGGAGGATGCCGGATGCCCTTCGTTACCCTTCCAGATATCAAAGGCAAGATATACGTGCCGGAGCAGAATGCTTTATCTCTCAAAAAGCATTCCTGCGGCAATTGTTTCTCCTGCCGGATGTGCAGCGATGATCGGTGCCGCATCTGTCTTTCCAAAGCAACGGGTGAACAGTCGGATTCAGATCAAGTACAAGGTGAATGATTTATGATGTCAGAGGAAACCCAATATAACAACGGATGCTGTGGCCCTGCCAAGACCCCATGTGCCAATGAAGGGCTAACGGAAATGTTGCCGATTTACAAAGAAGCACCGGTGGATGATGTTTGCTGTGGCCCGCCACCAGGCCCTGCCAGCAGTCCATTTGAAAGACCGGGTTATGATCTTTGCAGCTTTGTTGAAGGGTTTATAGACACCGCAGCGGGATCTGTTCCCAAAATCAAGCCAAAACCCGAGATATCCGATATTCTTGGTACCATCAAGGTTCGTCTGGGTATCAACAGAAGCCAGTATAAGGTGGCACCAGGGCTTTACAGTATGGGTGATACAACCCCGACATCACCCGTCCTGGTAACGGGGAACTATAAGCTCAGTTTCGATGCGCTTCGCAAGGAACTCCAAGGGGAGCATGTCTGGATCCTGGTCCTGGATACACGTGGCGTCAATGTCTGGTGTGCGGCCGGGAAAAAAACATTTTCCACCCATGAAGTGATCCGCCGAGTCAAAATGGCCCGTCTGCAGGAGATCGTGAGCCATAAAAGACTGATTTTACCCCAATTGTCGGCCACGGGTGTTTCCGGAAAACAGGTTAAAAAAGGGTGCGGATTCAAGGTGACTTGGGGCCCGATTCAGGCGAGGGACATCAGGTCTTTTTTAAAGGCTGGATTGAAAGCCGATAAATCCATGCGTCGGGTGACATTTACTTTTCTGGAGCGACTGATACTCGTGCCGGTGGAACTATCGTTTCTGCGTAAATACTTGTTATGGATTTTATTGGCAGGATTTATCCTTTCAGGTATCGGACCCAGCCTTTTTTCCATCAGTCTTGCCTGGAGCCGCGGACTCATCATGATCGCAGCATGTGTCGCCGGGATATTTTCGGGCGCCGTGGCAGCGCCGGTGCTGCTGCCCTGGATACCTGGCAAGGCCTTTGCGGTCAAGGGTGCCATCACCGGGCTGTTAATGGGGGCTGGTATGGTACTGATGTTGGGGAAGGCGATCGATTCTGTGGAAATAGCCGCCCTGATTTTCTTTATCATCGCCATCAGTTCCCATCTGGCTATGAATTTTACCGGGTCGACGCCCTATACTTCCCCTTCGGGTGTGGAAAAAGAGATGCGGATTGCCATACCCTTTCAGGCGGGGGCGATAATTTTATCGATTGTCGGCTGGATTGGGTCGATGTTTGTTTAGGAGAACGGATGGAAAAATTTAGATATCTTTCGAATGTAACCACCCTGGAGCTCGACGTAGAGGCCTGTACCGGATGTGGGACCTGTGAAATTGTCTGCCCGCACGGTGTCTTTGAAATAGCGGCCCATAAAGCCGGAATCGTGGATAGGGACGGGTGTATGGAATGCGGGGCCTGTGCCACCAATTGTCCGGAGGAGGCTATCGCTGTCGATCCAGGCGTCGGATGTGCTGCATATATTATCCAGACATGGATCAAAGGTAAGGAGGCGGCTTCCTGCGGAGGTGTCGATTGCTGTTAGATCACACCCACTTTCGGTTAAACAGTGAAGTTACCGCCATCGGCGGGGAGTATGCCTTTTTAAAGGAAGGTACTGTCCGGTTTCAAGAAAAAACCATCCTCTATTATGTTGGTTGTGCCGTACTGAACAGCACCTGCTGTGGTACCGGTGGTGTCTGCTTTGCCCGGGTGCCCGGTGTTGTTCATGATCTGAAGTATAAAACGGATGATTCCGGTGCCCCCATCTCCCGTGTTGAACCTATTATTGAGAAAACCGTTCAAAAACAAATTCGAAAGATTCTTCAAAACATGGAAATGGTTCACCAGGTGGAATTTTAACCGACCCGTACGCCTATTACGATTGTAATTGGCGTACGGGTCGGCTGTATCATCATTAGGGTGTGTGCCGGAATAACGTTCCGATTGGCATAGACCTACCTTCCAGTACACATATCAATTCAGGTTAGAAATATTTTCAACTTGAGTCTTATGACCCTATAGGTTAAAGAGATTATGACTTCTATCTCATCAATTCAGGTATCAAGATTATATGGAAATCAAACGGCGTCTCTTTTACATCATGTTCACAATTTTCTGCGTCATCTTGGTGGGGAGCTTCGGGTATTACTTTATTTATGAAACGCAGCACAGTTTCATGACCTGCCTTTATATGACAGTCGTTTCCCTTACTACGGTTGGGTACGGCGAGGTCCTCGAAGTTACGGGAAACGTCCCGGCCGAGATTTTCACCATGATCCTTATCACCTTCGGGATGGGGATCATTTTGTACGGGATCAGTACATCGACCGCCATCATCATCGAAGGCGAACTTTCCGGGGTTTTGAGGAAAAAGAGAATGGAAAAAAAAATTCAGAAGCTAAAGGATCATTATATTGTCTGTGGTGGTGGGCAAACCGGGCGGCCGGTACTGGCTGAATTGATTCTCAACGGTGAACCCGTGGTTCTCATCGAGCAAAGCGAAGAGATCATCGAGCGTTGTAAAAATCTCTGGGAAGATCTGCTCTACGTTATGGGAGATGCCTCGGATGACGCGAATTTAAAAGCGGCCGGAATTGAAAACGCCAAAGGCGTCATCGTCAGTCTGGCATCGGACAAGGATAACCTGTTTACCACCATGAGTGCGCGGATGCTAAACAGCAGAATCCGGATTATCAGCCGGGTCATCGATACCGCACTCGAAGCCAAGATGCGACGAGCTGGTGCCAACAGCATTGTTTCACCCAATTATATCGGGGCGTTGCGGATGGCATCCGAGATGATCCGTCCTGCCGCCGTCGATTTTCTGGACAGCATGCTACGCAGCAGCCGGGGCAACTTACGAATCCATGAGATCAGTATCGTCGATAAATCTCCGCTGGTGGATAAAAATATTATCGATGCAGGGCTCAAGCAGAAATTTGATCTTTTGGTGCTGGGTATAAGAAACAACAACAAGGAGATCGAGTTTAACCCTGACCCGGCACGTATACTGGCATCCGGGGAAACGCTCATCGTGATGGGAGAGGTGGAGAGTATTACGAGGGTTAGGCACAAATATTAGATAGTGCCCATCCACAAATGGTCTTTTTCCGCGATATCGGCGTTGGACACCATGATTTAACTCCTCAAAATAGCACGCTATTACTCCGGCTTAAATCTGTCGTCCGCCTTGATCTCACGTAAAAATCCTCATTTCTGGACGGACACTAGATATATTATGGAAAAGTGGGTATGTCCGTAAAAGACTTGATACTGGCCATCGACAACGGCACCCAGAGCCTGAAGGCGATTGTTTTCGATGGAACAGGCACCCTGCTGGCCAAGGAGCAGGTGGGGTTCGAGCCCTATTTTTCAAAACAACCCGGCTGGGCAGAGCAGGACCCCGAAGTGTTCTGGAATGCGCTTTGCCAGGCATGCCAGGCTCTTTGGAAACAGAACGATCAGCTCAAGGAACGGATAGCGGGCGTAACCCTTACCACCCAGAGGGGCACGGTCATCAATGTCGACCAAAAGGGCATTTCCCTGCGACCGGCCATTCTGTGGCTCGATCAGCGTAAGACACATGGGTTGCCATTCATCGGCGGTCCCTGGGGGTTTCTGTTCAGGTTGGCCCGGCTTAACGACACCATTGCCTATTTTCAGGCAGAGGCTGAAGCCAACTGGATTCATGCATACCAACCGGATCTTTGGAGAAACACCCATAAATACCTGCTCCTTTCCGGATTCCTCACCCACAGACTTACCGGAAAGTTTGTTGATTCCATTGGATGCCAGGTCGGGTATGTCCCCTTCGATTACCGGCACATGCGCTGGGCACCTTCTTGGGACTGGAAATGGCGGTGTCTTCCCATAAAAAGGGAAATGCTGCCGGACCTGGTGCCGCCGGGTCAGGTACTGGGCACCATCACCAGGGCAGCATCTTTAGAATCCGGCATTCCCAAAGATCTCCCTCTGATTGCCGCCGCAGCCGATAAAGCTTGTGAGGTTATCGGGTCCGGTAGCCTTGACTCTTCCGTGGGATGCCTCAGCTATGGTACCACTGCAACCATCAACGTTACCCATAAAAAATATATCGAGCCCATATCACTGTTACCGGCATATCCATCGGCCGTTCCCGGGTATCATACCGTGGAAGTTCAGGTTTTCAGGGGATATTGGATGGTCAACTGGTTCAAGGAGGAATTCGGTCATCCCGAGCGACGAGAAGCCAGGAAAATGGGCCTGGCGCCGGAGACACTGTTTGAGAACCTGCTGGAGGATATTCCGCCCTGCTCCATGGGATTGGTTCTCCAGCCATACTGGACACCGGGATTGAAATCTCCGGGACCGGAAGCCAAGGGGGCTATTATCGGGTTTGGGGACATTCACACCCGGGCCCACCTCTATCGTGCCATTATCGAGGGGCTGGCCTTTGCAATGCGGGAGGGAAAGGAACGGATCGAGAAACGTAGCCGGACATCCGTCAATAGTCTGCGTGTATCCGGGGGTGGCTCCCAGAGCCATAATGCTCTGCAGCTCACTGCAGATGTCTTTGGTCTGCCTACCGGGAAACCGCATATCTATGAAACATCCGCTCTTGGCGCTGCCATCGATGCGGCCGTTGGTCTCGGTTTTCATGATAGCTTTGAATCCGCCGTAAAAGCCATGACACGTGTAGGGGAAGTGTTCGAGCCCGATCCGAAGACACACCAGATGTACGATGCACTCTACCACGAAGTTTATAAAAAGATGTACAAGCACCTGAAGCCGCTTTACAAACGTATTCGCGAGATCACCGGTTACCCCGGTTAAACGTCCCCTTGTTTTCTGCAAACCGGTTACCCGCAAACCTCAAGCTGGTTTGTCTGGGCGGTCTGCGGAACAAAAATCATTTGATTTGTTATATTTATTCTATTATAATCATTATTTGTCCACTTGAGAATCCAGCTCAGTTCTTCCAAAAACCATAAATTTCTATTCATATCTGTTTTCCCTCAATGAATAGCGCATAGGTGGCGAAATGGAAGCAACCAATCAAAAATGGCCCCGTCGGTGTTTTAGAAATGTTATAATCGGCCTCACGCTCCCGGTTCTAATCTTGATGGTGATTTCCTGCGGTGGTTCCAAAACCATACAGAAGACCCCAAAATTTCGTTATGTGGGAACGACTCTCTCCAAGAGCGTCAGTGTCTCCGGCAACCTGGGGGTCCCCACCACCGCGACGAACCGCTTTTCCACAAAAGACAAGGCGGTTTTCGCCCATCTAAATCTCGAGAATCTGTCGGGTAGCCACAAGGTTCGCTGGGAGTGGTATGGTCCGGATGGAAAGCTCTACTACGCGACGGGCAATACGCGTGTCAAGGCGAGCAGGGGACATTATACTAAACAGTGTACCGCCTGGCACAACCTGTCCATACAGGGTGATAAAGCCCAGGAAATGCCTGGTGAATGGCAGCTCAAGGTATATTTTGACAATGATATGCTCGAGGCCAAGAAGTTTTCCATTGTTGAGGAAAAGGTTGTAACTGTTGCTGCGCCTGTTGCGGTAACCCGGCGGATTTTTCCCGATGACTGGGGGCTGATTATCGGCATCGAGGATTATGCGCACCTGCCGCGGGTCGATTTTGCCCGTAAAGATGCCCTGGTGATCAAAGAATACTTCAACAGAATTTTGGGCGTGCCGGAGTACAACATCATCTCCCTCATCGACAGCGATGCCACGAAGGCGCGAATCAGCGGGTATCTCAGGAGTTTTATTCCGGCAAATGTCAGCAAGGATACCACCCTTTATGTCTATTTTGCAGGTCACGGTGCACCGGACATGGAAAAGGGTGCCCCCTACCTGGTACCGTATGACGGGGATACACTCTTTATCGAAGAAACCGGTTATAAATTGAGAGAGTTCTACAGGGAAATCAATGCTCTCGACATCAACCAGGCGTATGTGTTTCTGGACTCCTGTTTCAGCGGTGTGGCCGCCCGGGCGGCTGAGATGCTGACAAAAGGCTCGAGGCCGGCACTTCTCAAGGTCGAAGATATCGGCCTGGCCACCCAGGAGGTGATTGCGCTGACCGCTGCCACCGGCGGACAGACCAGCAACCCGCTCCCCAAAGAGGAGCATGGTCTCTTCACCTATTATCTCCTGCGCGCATTGAGCGGTAAAGCTGACGAGAACGAGGATCGCTTTGTTACCATCAAGGAAATCTACACTTATGTCACAAGGCATGTGACACGTGCAGCGCGGCGGATGGGAAGGGAGCAGACCCCTTTTATATCGCCCTCAATGGAAGATCTGAAGGATATATCGGTGTCGCGGGTTATCGAGTAGCTGTTATTTATACATAAAATTGGTGTATGATTTTTTATGAAAACGAAATGTTTATCTATTTTTTTCTTTTGCAGCATAGCCTTGGTGCTGTCCAATAATCCGGTGTTTTCGCAGGATTCCGAATGGGTAACCGTGAACGGGATCGCTCCCATCGAAAATGTCACCAAAAACGAAGCGCGCAAAATGGCCATTGCCAATGCCAGGCGGGAGGCCGTCGAGAAGGTCGTGGGTGTCGATATTCTGTCGGAAACTATGGTGATCAACTACCATGTGTCCGGCGATGTCATCCGCACCATCCCGCATGGAAAGGTGATCGGGCAGGAGATTATCAAGGAAGAAATCGAACTGATACCGGCCAAGGACAAAGGAGAGGCGCCCTACCTGGCCTATAAAGTCACGATGCGGGCCAACGTGATCAAGGAAAAAGGGCAAATCGATGTTTTTTTTAGGCTCGAGGCTGAGCTCAACCGAACCGTCTTCAAGGAGGGGGATCTCATTGAAATCAGGGTGACCCCCAGCAGAGACTGTTATCTCTCGATTTTCAACATCCTGGAAGATGAAACCGCCATCATTCTGTTCCCCAACCGGTTTAAACAAAACAATTTCGTCAAGGCCAACACCTCCTTTGCCTTTCCCGACGACATGGACAGGAAAAGGGGGATCACGCTGGAAGCTTTTTTAGGGGAAGGCAAAGAAAAAGTGGATGAAATCATCCACATCCTTGCCTTGAAAGAGCCCCTGCATTTCAATACCGCCAAGTTTAAAGAGGGCATCTTCGGCATTTATGACGGGCGCTCCGCCATGGTGAACGATCTGGTCAAGAATATCGTGGGTATCCCGCTCTCACATCGGGCAGAGAAGTTTATTCAATACCGTATCACCAAATAAAATTGCTTCCTAATTTTATTTAATAGCGGTAAAGCCGCTCCATTATATTGTTTTCACTACCGACATTAAAAATGAATTTATTCAGGGACAGATATTTTAGCCCGCCAGACTGCGATCTGGGAAATCGTTCGGCAAACAGCGACACCGTCGCGTATGATAAAATCGTTCCTACGATTTTATTTGGAGAATTGATATGAGCCGATTGCAAACCATATTTACCCTGTTTCTCACCCTTTGTGTATTCAACTTTTTTATGGTTGGGACGGCTTTTTGCCAGGAGAACTGGTATGCCAAAGCCGATATCACAAAGAACAAACCCGTGATCAAGTCTTTGCCCGAAAAAAAAATACCGGTTGAAACTGTGAAAGGAAAAGAAAGCGGCGGTGGCAAATGGCTTTTGGCACTACTGGGCGTGGTACTCGTGGGTGGTGTTGCAGCAGTCGCAGGTGGCGGTGGCGGTGGTGGTGGCGGTGGTGATGACGGAGGCGGGGACACCGGTGATGTCGTCGTGTCCTGGTAAACGATTCGTGATGGATCCTGTTGTAAGCCACCCTCACAGGAAACCAACTAATCAACGTTATCAAGGAGATGAGTCACGATAATAAGCCTTTCTTTACGCTTTCCTATCTTGGGGGAAACCGATGAAACCTACAAACGTGCGGCACATTTTAATAAATCAAACGTTGCTCATGATTACCATCTTGCTCTTAATTTGTATCCTGGCGGCTTGTGAAGGCAGTAAGGATATTTCCGACAGCACATCCACCCGCGATACAGGATCCATCGCTTTCAATGTTGCGTGGAATCAAGATTTGGATAGTGACACGGATTACCAGGTCAGGGCTGCTGTTTGTGGAAATTTGCCGAACGAGGTCAAAACTGTCCGCGTCGCGATTGTTAACGGAACGTCGGTCGTCAAGAGGGGAGGCCCCTGGAATTGCGATGCCTATTCTGGGACTATTAAGGACGTGCCAATTGGATCTGATTATACCCTTTTGTTTTATGGGCACAACGAGAACGATCGAACAACGTACAGCGGCGCAAGCATAGGCATTTCTGTAAACACCGGCATGAACGACATCGGTATCATCAATGCAAATCAGTTTTTTTCGGAAATCATTTCTCCTCCGGACACATCTTCCAACATCGATCCAGACAATGCCGAGTTCAACTGGCTTTCTTCTACAGGCGCCGCTGCATACCAGCTCTGGATCTCAGAATCAGCGGATCTTTCAGATCCACTGATTTTTTACGCGGATGATATTTCTTTCACCGTGCCTCCTGGTTTGCTATATGCGGATACAACATATTATTGGACGGTCTTTCCCATCGATATCTACGATAACAGAAGCTATTTCTATGGGGATAACTATAGCTATACGACTGCCTCCGGCGGTGGCGGTGCACTGGATGTCAACCTGACCTCTTACACTTATGACTGGGGCGATCCCGACCTCGACGTATATTTCAGGATTTCCAACAATACTCTCAACTGGGGTGATTCCCTGGGTGTCAGATTTGCGGTGATTAATGACGGCAGCGAGGACATTCCATCAGATACAGGCATATGGGTGAGTCTATATCTATCTACCAATAACTACATTTCCGAAGCGGATTACGAATTGGAATATCGGGTTTTAAGTTATGGTCTACAGGGCGGTTGGTACGTATATCAGCAGCCGGGCAATGAGTGGCAAATCACTCTGCCAGGTTCGGCACCGCCGGGATTTCCGGCATCGGGTGATTTTTATATCGGCTTGATCATCGACCCGGATGATGATGTCATCGAAACGAATGAGTTTGACAATTTAAACATGGGTGAAACGGAGGATTATGTGCCAGTCAATATCAGTCCTTGAGTCGATTGATCAGCAGCGTTCATTTTTCAATATGTGAATCAAATAAAGGGACGTCCTGGGGCCCTCGGGGATACCGGATGTCCTTTTTATTTTCCGCTTTACAAATAGCAAAAACAGGGACGGTCATACTATTTAACTTTATTTTACGCTTTACAAAAAGGATATCGTGACATAAATTTTCGATTATGTTGCAGGAACTCTCCATTCGCCAATTTGCCATCATCGACGATATCCGCATCTCCTTTAAGGACGGTCTGACGATCCTGAGTGGCGAGACCGGCGCCGGCAAATCCATTATCATCAACGCTGTCAATCTCATCCTGGGGAGCCGGGCATCCGAAAAGATGATCCGGACTGGTGCCGAAACCGCGGAGGTCGAAGCACTGTTTCGGGTGGCGCCGGACAGCCTGGTGGCGCAGTCCATGGAAACCTACGGATTTTCTGTGTTGGATGGTTTGCTGATACGGCGCATTGTTTCCAGGAATGACCGTCATCGGGTGTATATCAACGACCGTCTCTCCACCATGCAGGTACTGAAGACATTAACTCAGCACATGGCCAGCATTTCGGGCCAGCATGCCCATCAGGGCTTGCTGAAGGAAGATCAGCAGCTGCAGATTCTGGACCAGACCGGCGGACTTATTCCTCTTCGAAGAGAGGTTCATCAGGCGTTTCATCGCCTGCTGCCATTGATCCAGCAATATCATAAGCTCATTAAAACAAAGGACCGGCAGCAGGAACAGCTCCAGCTGCTACGCTTTCAACAGCAGGAGATCCAGGCGGCACATATTGCACCCGGCGAGGATGCAGCGCTGGAACAAGAGATATCACGACTGAAAAATGCTGAAATGCTCAACGAAGCCGTCCACAACAGTATCGAATCTCTCTACAACGCTTCCGGTGCGGTGGTGGAGCGGATCATGGAGGTGGGAAAGCAGCTGGACAATGCCTCCCGGATTGATGCGGAGTTGAAACAACCATCGGAGGACTTGTTGGAAAGTGCCTACAGGATAGAAGATGTGGTGGCTTCCCTCAGGACTTACCTGGGGCAGATCCAGATGGATGAACGCCGCCTAGAGACCGCTGAGGAGCGGATGGATTTGCTGATCAAGCTGAAACGGAAATATGGCGAGACCCTCCAGGACGTCATGGATAAGGAAACCACCATAAGAAGAGAATTGGCGCAGATCGAAAATCTTTCCGGAAATATTTCCAAGACCCATCAGTCTCTGTTGAATATTCAGGAACGAACTAGTGCCCTGAGCGACCGGTTGTCCAGGAAGCGGCAGAAAGCGGCTCAGCATCTTTCGCGTTCCGTAGAGACGGAACTTGCCACCCTGAAGATGAATCAAACCCGGTTTCAGGCATCCCTGATTCCTGTTGTCTCGAATCCGGTGCCGGATCCATTTCTTATTGCCGGCGACAAAATCCTGACGGAAGCAGGCTTTGAGACGGCCCAATTTTTGATTGCACCGAATGTCGGAGAGTCCCTGAAACCCATGTCCGATATTGCGTCCGGGGGCGAGCTTTCCAGGATCGTACTGGCCTTGAAGGCCATTCTGGCACAGACCGACTCCGTGGAAACCATTATCTTTGACGAGGTGGATGCCGGTATCGGCGGAACGGTTGCAGAAGTGGTAGGCAACAAACTTGCCAAACTCTCCCGGTTTCACCAGGTGATCTGCATTACGCATCTACCTCAAATCGCCCGATTCGGTAACCACCAGTTCAAAATCGCCAAACAGATTGTTTCCGGAAGAACAGCGACCACTATCCATAAATTGACCCATGATGAACGCATCAACGAAATCGCCCGAATGATGGCTGGTGAAAATGTAACCCCAAAAACCCTGGCCCATGCTTCTGAGATGATGGCAGGGGCCACTAATACCTAAATTAAATCCGCAATTCATCCTCTTTTTATCCGGATTGACCCTTCCCTTAATTCCCTTATAATCTTTTTTACACTATGAAATATCCGGGTTATAGCATTTGTCAAAATGGCGATCCGGTTATCCCGAAAAGGGGATTTCATATTTTTTTCAAAAGGGCATATCAACCAAACCCTTGTCTTGTGCCCCTATACCCGTAACCCCCTAAAGAGCGACTCTGTCGTGTTTGATAAAATCGCAAAACGATTTTATAGGTGAAACGATGACCCTTTACAGCATTCCCCCTCTGTTGTCTCTTATCTGTTTTGCATTTCTGGCTATCGTTGTGCTGGCACGCAAGAAAATGACGACCGTCAACACTCTTTTTTTCCTATTGTGCATAAACGGCATATTTCTACATACAGACATCCTGATCCTGTTTATCGTCGAAAGCCGTGAGATTGCTCTTTGGTCCAGCCGCATCGACCACGTCTTTGCTGTTTACGCCATACCGCTGTATATTCATTTTTTTCATGCCTATCTGAACATCGACCGCCGGAAGTGGTTGATCTACACAACTTATGCCGTGGCATTTGCGCTCATGTGGTTTTCGTTGACCCCCCTGGTTATCGAGAAGATGAATTTATATGAATTCGGATATTTCGGAGGTGGCGGCAGGCTATACCCTGTCATCGGCGCCGGCGCGGCTGTGGCTTCCCTTTACAGTCTCGCCATCATCTGCCTGGCCATACAGAGGGAGCAGAACAGTGTCCAGAAGAACAAACTGAAGTATATCCTGACCGGGTTCGGTGTCATGGGGTTTCTAAATGGGCTCAATGTGCTGCCGTTGCTGGGATACGCTTTCTACCCTCCGGGTACCTTCAGTTTCATTCCTTTGATTGTTTTTGCCGTAGGTTTGTTCAGATACGATTTGCTGGATATGGGTATCATCATTCAAAAAAGCCTCTTGTATTCTATTCTGACACTGTTTTTGACCTGCCTCTATGCGATAATCGTTATGTTTTCGAATCAGTTCTTTCATAGAAATATCTTTGCGGACACCTTTTATTTCCAGTTGACCTTTTTTCTGGTGGTAGTCATCCTTTTTGGCCCGATTCAGACACGCGTGCAGAAAGTCATCATCCCCTATTTTCAACGGGAAACGGCAGCGCTTAAAAAATCCATGCGCCGTGTCAGCAGCCAGCTGTCCGCCGCTCTGGATAGCAGTACCATTGCCCGGATCCTGTTGACGGCGTTGATGGAGAATCTCCAGGTAAGTCACTGCACGATCTATCTGCAGGATGTCTCCCAAAACGGTTTCAGACGGTTTGCATCAAAAAGCCTCGTTCCTCAGACCTTTCCCCATGCATATGTGCCAAGCACGGACTCTCTGGTGAGATTGTTGAAACGTCAGGAACAGCCTGTGAGTCGAAATCTGTTGATGGAAAAGGTGCAGGAAAAGGCGTCCGGACAATGTCTCTATGACATGGACAAGTTATGGGCGGAGATTGTTTTCCCCATGAAGGTCAAGGAACACTTCATGGGTTTTATCGTTCTGGGAGAGAAAAAATCGAGAAATTTGTTTGGTCGGGAAGAATGCAGTCTGGTGATGATGCTTGCCATTCAGGCCTCCCTGGCTATGGAAAACGCCCGGGCATACAAGCACGTGGACAGGCTGAACAAAAACCTCGAGGCAAAGGTTCATGAAAGAACCATTGCCCTGGAAAACGCGCTGTCAGAGGTAAAGAAATCTCAGGAGCTTCTGATTCGCTCTGAAAGTCTTGCTGCCATTGGTCAGCTGGTGGCGGGCGTTGCCCATGAACTCAACAATCCTATTTCAGCGGCCATGAGCCTGATACAATCGACTCAGGCCGATTTTGAAGCCCATATCATCGCTGATAAGGAGATCATCAGGAGTGATATCGCATACAGCCTGAAAGCACTTGGTCGGGCAAAGAAAATTGTCTCCAGTCTCTTGTGTCTATCCCGCCAAACCGATTCTTATTCTGAATTCGTCGATGTCAACGAGGTTGCCCAGGACGCATTGCGTGTCTTGGATGGTCATATCAGGCGAGGTAATATTCAGATCGAGAAAGATTTTCAATGCCCGATTCCTTCCATTCAGGGTAATTTTGCCCACCTGGGTCAGGTCGCCATCAATATTATTCAGAATGCCTGTCAATCCATGCAGGGACACCATGGCAGTGTTGTGTTGTCAACACGCTATCGAACAGATGTGAATCAGGTTGTTTTTTCCTGTCGGGACGGCGGTCCCGGTATCAATCCTTCCATCCAAAAAGATATTTTTAAGCCTTTCTTTACAACCAAGCCGGTGGGGCAGGGAACAGGCCTGGGGCTCTATATCAGCCATGAGATCGTTCGAAAACACCAAGGCAGAATTGTTCAAGAAAATTCCACCGAAGGCGGAGCCCTGTTCGAAGTGTATCTGCCGGTAAGTTGACAGCAGTTCCCGGTAAAAAAATAAATAGCGTCGGTTAAGGCTTCCCGCTGAATTTTCATTTATTTTTTCGCAAAGTG
>Ga0164315_10002320_pt1 | contig 14607 bp, 12 predicted proteins | sample GuaBasSedimGuay6_FD_113737 | JGI IMG/M metagenome (GOLD analysis project Ga0164315, IMG submission 113737) | Subseafloor sediment microbial communities from Guaymas Basin, Gulf of California, Mexico - Guay6, Core 4569-2, 0-3 cm | ecosystem: Environmental > Aquatic > Marine > Hydrothermal vents... | reverse complement strand
TTGACCGAAAATTCCAATTTCTGCGTTATGCTCATCTTAAAAATCAATCATTTACAAAAGTAAACTCATGATTTTTAAGATTTAACAAGCCTTGAACTTGAAATTTTCCATTCAAACACTTAGTTTCCGTTCAGGCACTAATTAAATAAGGCTGAGGAAGGTAATTGAAGTTCCTATTGCTAAATTTGAAATATTTATGTTCTAAAAAGAAATTTAAAAGATGATGATGCAAAGTAAATCAACCAAAAAAACCAGTGAACTTGATTAAAGCTATCTTAGCCTCAGTCTTAACCTTAACCTTAGCCTCTCTTTTTAATACACTGAATATTAACTATCTTTGAAAATTAACAAAATGTAATAAAGCTACAAATAAAAGACATTATGAACAGAAATCAGATGTTAAAAAAACTCGGGGAAATGCAAGAAAGTACCTGGGATATGATTGTAATAGGAGGTGGTGCAACCGGCTTAGGAGCAGCCTTAGACGCAACAACACGTGGATTTAAAACACTTCTTCTTGAGCAGTCTGATTTTTCCAAAGGGACATCCAGCCGCAGTACAAAACTAGTACATGGTGGTGTTAGATATTTAGCCCAGGGTGATATTTCATTAGTTTTAGAAGCTTTGCACGAACGTGGCTTGCTTAGACAAAATGCACCACACTTAGTTAAAAATCAAAAATTTATAATTCCTAATTACAGTTGGTGGACAGGACCATTCTTTACCGTAGGAATGAAAGTTTATGATATGATGGCTGGTAGTTTAGGTCTGGGGCCATCGGAACATATTTCAAAAGAAGAAACCCTTAAAGCTATTCCAAACTTGTCGGAAAAAGACCTCACCGGTGGGGTAATATATTATGATGGCCAGTTTGATGATTCCCGACTTGCCGTAAATCTTACACAAACAATAATTGAAAATGATGGTGTTGCCCTAAATTATTTTAAAGTAACTGGCTTACTGAAAGATAGTGATGGGATGATTTGTGGTGTGAAAGCCATAGAAGAAGAAAGTGGTGAGGAGTTTAAGATAAAAAGCAAAGCAGTAATTAATGCTACGGGAGTTTTTGTTGATGATATTTTGAAAATGAACGATCCTGAAGCAAAAAAAATAGTAAGGCCAAGCCAGGGTGTTCATATTATCCTGGATAAGTCTTTTTTGCAGAGCGAGTCAGCGATTATGATACCTAAAACTTCAGATGGTCGTGTACTGTTTGCTGTTCCCTGGCACGACAAAGTTGTTGTTGGAACCACTGACACACCTATTGATGAAACAAGTCTTGAACCCAGGGCCCTGGATGAAGAAATAGACTTTATTTTGACAACTGCAGCCCAGTACCTAAAAAAAGACCCAACCAAAGAAGATGTTTTATGCATATTTGCAGGCCTAAGACCCTTGGCTGCACCACAGGGTGATGATTTATCTACTAAAGAAATTTCCAGAAGCCACAAATTAATTGTTTCGCTTTCAGGTTTAGTAACTATTACTGGTGGCAAGTGGACTACTTACCGAAAAATGGCGGAAGATACCGTAAATAAAGCGATGATGATTGCCGGATTGGAGCACAAAAAATGTGTTACTGAAAATATGCCCATTCATGGTTATGTAAAACAGGTTGACTACAATGACCATATGTATGTTTATGGATCTGATCGCATTAAATTAATGGGACTTATTAACAAAAATCCGGAATTAGGAGAAAAACTTCATGAAAATCTACCATTTTTTAAAGTTGAAGTTCTTTGGGCTGTACGACATGAAATGGCACGTACAGTTGAAGATGTTCTGGCAAGAAGGGTGCGGGCACTATTTTTAGATGCAAGAGCAAGCATTGCCATGGCTCCTGAAGTTGCCAGGATTATGGCCAAAGAGCTGAACCTTGATAAACAATGGATTGATCTCCAAATAGAAGAATATACAGAGTTGGCAAAATCTTATTTATTGGTTGTTTAATTTAACTTTAAACCTGTAAAAGGCTGTGACAATGGAAGCTATAAATAGCACTGAGCTTATCGAAGTATAAACCGAATCGGTTTCAATAACCGTCCTTAGACTTAGACTTCATAAAATTAAACACCTTTGCAACTCAATAATTAATTTATACAGTGTACAAAGTTTAAAATCACATATTTTTAAAAAATGTTTAAATTTTTAAGTCCCGCCAAGCATATTACGCGATTACCAGAAAACGAAATTCCTTCAACATATAATAAAAACAGGATAAAAGTATTTATAGGAATATTTGTAGGCTATGCAGGATATTACCTTGTCAGGAAAAACTTTGCGCTGGTAATACCTGATTTAATTGAAGAAGGATATACAAAACTAGAATTAGGGTTCGCCTTATCAGGTGTTTCAATAGCCTACGGAATAAGTAAGTTTTTTATGGGCAATGTTTCGGATAGAAGTAACGCTCGTATTTTTATGCCTTTGGGCTTGGTTATGTCTTCAATAATTATTGCATCAATGGGCTTAATTTCATGGGCCACCTCAAGCATAAGCATCATGTTTGTACTTTTATTACTAAATGGTTGGTTCCAGGGCATGGGCTGGCCACCAAGCGGACGAACCATGGCACATTGGTTTTCGCAATCAGAAAGAGGCACAAAGATGGCATTATGGAATGTAGCACATAATGTGGGTGGCGGCTTAATTGGTCCCCTTTCAATTGCCGGTTTAGCTATTTTTGGTGATTGGCACAGTTCGTTCTATTTTCCTGCTTTAATTGCTTTTTTAATAGCTATTCTTACTTACATTCTTTTAAGAGACACTCCTCAATCCGTTGGCTTGCCTCCTATTGAAGAATTTAAAAACGATTATCCTGAAAGCTATGATAAAACACAGGAAAAAGAATTTTCTGCAAAAGAGATTTTTCTAAAATATATTTTACCAAATAAATGGTTGTGGTCAATAGCCTTTGCTAATGCATTTGTTTATTTTGTAAGGTATGGTGTTGTTGACTGGGCACCCACTTACCTGACCGAAGTGAAAGGTTTTTCAGCAGATGATTCAAAATGGGCATATTTTGCTTACGAATGGGCAGGAATCCCCGGCACATTACTTTGTGGTTATTTAAGCGATAAAGTTTTTAGAGGAAGAAGGGCGCCTGCCGGCATTATTTATATGGTTTTTGTTTTTATTGCGATTCTCGTATATTGGTTTAACCCTCCGGGGCATCCTGTAATTGATAATATTGCCCTGATTGCCATTGGATTTTTAATTTATGGCCCGGTAATGCTTATAGGTGTACATGCATTGGATTTAGTTCCGAAAAAAGCAGCAGGAACTGCGGCAGGTTTAACCGGCCTTTTCGGATATTTTATTGGTGCATCTTTATTAGCAAATATTGGAATGGGTTATGTTGTAGATAATTATGGATGGGACGGTGGCTTTATGATGCTTTCAGTGTCCAGTTTATTATCAATAGTGTTTCTGGCATTTACCTGGAATCAAGGGGGAATTGCGGAGAAGTAGATCCAAATATTCTGACTTATCACAATCGATAATGCCATACATTTCACTTTATTTTCAAAAATTAACATTTGGTAATTAGTAATTGGTAAGGCTCTGGTTTAATTTAACGGATATAAATGGAAGCTAAACACTATGTATTAATTAACAGGCAATTAGAAAATTAGCAACTTGTAATTAAAATAAATTATAAACACACTTAATCACTAATCGCCAGTGTATTAATTACTTGTGAAAAATATAAAATACTGATATATAAAAAATATACACTACTCTAAACCTAAGCTACTAATAATTAAACAGTTGCAATAATTTATGATTCTTAACCCTAGATTCATGCAATAATGTCCTGAAAATCAAAGATATTAAGGTTTGAAACTTTAAAAACGTTTCTTTAAATCACCATAAAAAAACACAACTGCCGTACAACACATTTTCTAAATACCTAAAATACAATCAAATAATAATATTTAGTATAAAAAAATGAAAAGCACTTGCTTTGAAAATATAAATAAAATATATTTGTCCTACCTATCATGTAGGATTAGTAGGATTAGAATTTAGTATTATGCGATTAAACACAAAAGTTCGATATGGATTAAGGGCAATGATTGAAATTGCTTTACATTCCGATGGTATTTTGCAGAAAGAGATATCAGTTAATCAATCAATTTCTACCAAATACCTTGATCAAATTATTGCCAGTTTAAAAGCAGCCGGATTAGTTATTAGAGTCTCAGGGAAAAAAAGTGGATACAGACTAACAAGGAAACAGGAAGATATTTCAGTTTATGATATCTACAAAGCATTTGAATATGAACTAGATATTAATGACTGTACGATAAATTCACAAGAATGCTTATTAATTGAGCAATGTAAAACAAGAAGCTATTGGTGCGATTTAAACTCGGTTATTACGAATCATATGAAAAGCAAAACTCTGGCAGACTTGTTATTATGACACTATAAGTTCAAATTTGAAAATAAGTAAAATTAATGTATGACAAATAATTATTCTCTTTTAGTTAATAACAAATTATGAGCGAAGAAAATAAAAATAGTTCACGAAGAGATTTTTTACAAAAACTTGGAGTTACAGGTTTGGGAGCAATTGCTGCATCCTCAGCTTTATTATCTGGTTGTTCATCAGAGAAATCTGAAGAAACTAAAAAAGTAAAACTTTTAACTCAAGACAATAAATTGGTTGAAGTCGATAGCAGCCAATTATCACCGGTATTATCTGATGAAGACAAGGCATATTTGCAGAAAAAAGGAAGAGAAGGTTTACCGGGTAAGAAATTCGTTATGGTAGTTGATTTACAAAAATGCAAAAATGCAAGAAAATGCATGACCGCTTGTCAAAATGCACATCAATTGCATCCTGAACAACACCATATCAATGTTTTAGAAATGCGAAACGAAACAAGCGGAACAAGCTATTATATGCCAAAAACCTGTCAGCATTGCGACAATCCTCCTTGTGTTTCGGTTTGCCCTGTTGATGCAACTTTCAAACGGCAAGACGGAATTGTATTAATTGATAATGAAAGATGTATCGGCTGCCGTTTCTGTATAGCTGCTTGCCCCTACTCTGCACGTACTTTTAACTGGAGAGAGCCCAAAGATGCAGAAATACATAAAAATGAAGCTTACGACATTGAATTGAATGTTCCACAGAAAAAAGGTACGGTAACTAAATGTGCATTTAGTGCAGATCGTCTTCGGGATGGAAAATTGCCATATTGCGTCTCAGCATGTCCAAATGGGGTATATTATTTTGGAGATGCTAACGAAGATTTAGTAACAAACGGAACAACAAAAAAAACAGTCAGACTAAGTGAGCTATTAAAAGATAATGCTGCCTTTACACTTATGCAGGAATTAGGTACCAAACCAAGTGTATATTATTTACCACCAAGAACTTAAATTATAAAAAATATTATGATAATAGAAAATCAAAAATCGATATCAACGATAGAAAATGATTTACTGTCATCTGTAAACTGGAGTAGAAATTTCAAACTATGGATGGGTTTATTGATCGTTTCATTAATTGTCTGCCTCTATTTCTATTTTTTACAATTACGAGATGGTTTATCGGTTACCGGCTTAGGCGACTTTGTTTCATGGGGACTGTATATTTCCAACTTCGTTTTCTTTGTTGCAGCAAGTTTAATTGGGATGCTTATCACTTCAGTAATGGGATTACTTAACATTAAGTGGATAACACCAATAGCACGTATTGCTGAAATACTTGCCATAGGATTTGCAATGGTTGCCGGTCTTATAATTATCACAGATATGGGACGTCCGGACAGATTGCATCATGTTTTTATGTTTGGTCGTGTACAATCTCCCATCGTTTGGGATATTGCAATAGTTATCACTTATGTTGCTATTAGCTTAATGTTGTATTATATACCATTAATCCCCGATATTGCATTATGTAATAAGAAACTGATTGGTTTATCAAAATTTCAAAGAAGAATATATAAAGTCCTATCGTTTGGCTGGGCTGACAAACCTGAACAATTTGAGCTTATTCATAAATTTTCAAAGATTTTAATGGTTCTAATAATTCCAATTGCTATTTCAATTCATACGGTAACATCATGGTTGTTTGCGATGACATTAAGAGCAGGCTGGGATTCCTCAATTTTTGGACCTTATTTTGTTGCCGGGGCATTTGTTGCAGGTTGTGCTGCCATTATTATTGCAATGTATGTTTTCAGGACAGCTTTTAATCTTAAAGATTATATTACTGATATGCATTTCGACAAAATGGGTCAATTGTTTGTATTGGTTTCGCTTGTTTATGTATATTTTAATATTAATGAAATAATTGTTCCAGCATATAAATTAAGAGAAGGCGAAGCAACACATTTAATGAGCATGCTAACAGGTCATAATTCGTTCATGTTCTGGTTAGTCCAGATTGGAGGATTACTTATCCCCTTTATTTTATTATTATTCAACAAGATGCGAAAACCTCTACCTATTATGTTAATCTCAATAGTAGTTCTTGTTGCTGCATGGTTTAAAAGATATTTAATTGTTGTTCCAATCCAGGAACATCCATATATGCCTATACAAAATGTTCCCGAAAAATTCATGCATTATTCTCCTACTACAGCAGAAATAGCTATAACAGTGGCTTCCTTTATTCTATTTTTAATAATTGTAAGCTTTTTAGCAAAATTATTCCCGGTAATTCCGGTTTGGGAAGTTAAAAACGAATTAGGACACAAAAACAATTCATAATATGACACGGATAGTTTTAATTTCAGCATTATCATTAAGCTTTATATCCTTTGCCTATGGTCAGGATAAGTGGGATGTCCCTGAAAAAGAAAGGGAAGAAATTAGTATATTTACATTTGATGAAGACTTTGCCTTTGAAGGGGAGAGTATTTATGAAAACTCCTGTTTGTCATGTCATGGAAATCCCGGACAGGTAGATTTTTCAATAATGGTTCCATCGCCCGGCGATATAGCAAGCAATGATTTTCAAAATCAAAAAGATGGCGAGCTTTATTACAAAATAAAAACCGGTCGAGGCTCCATGCCGGATTTCGAAGATGCATTTTCTTCTGAAGAAATCTGGAATCTTGTAGCATATATCCGCAGCTTTAATCCTAAATACGAACAACCTATACCGGATCTTGAAGGTATAGTAATTCCAAAATTCACATTAAAATTTGATTTTGATGACAATGTGGACAAATTCGTTGTAAAAGTGATGAATAAAGAAGAAGGAACCCCAGTTGAAGATGCTTCTGTGGCAGGATATATAAAAAGTATGTTTGGTAAATATTTATTAGGAAAAACAAAAACAAATAAATTAGGAATTGCATACTTTGATGTAGATTATAAAATCCCCGGTGATTCAGCAGGATACCTAAATATGATTGCTAAAGTGAGTAAAGGATATGGTAGTGCAAAAAAAACTGAAAGGATGCAAATTGCGAACCCCGCAAAACTAAAAAGTGCAATAGAAGGAAGACATTTATGGAGTACAGACAATTCAGCACCTGTCTGGCTCAGGATTATCTTTTTTGCCTCAATAATTGGTGTTTGGGGTACTATTTTCTTTGTAGTATTTGGTTTAAAGAAGATTAAGAAGTTAGGAGTTTGATTTGAGAGACTTTTGAACGTCCGATAGGACTTCAAAACGTCATGACAGACTTACTCAACTTTCAAAACATTTAAGTCTTAAAAAATAAAAAAAATATTCGTGCATTAGTGGCATATAAAAATAAACACATGAAATTACATAGACGCGATTTTATCAAGACAACAGCAGTTGTAGCAGCGGCAACAGCAGCAGGAATTTCAGTTCCATTTGCCTGCAAAGAAGAGGCCGAAACAATTGATAATGATTGGAAATGGGATAAAGCAGTTTGCCGGTTTTGTGGAACAGGCTGTGGAATCATGATTGCTACAAAAAATGACAAAATAGTCGCCGTTAAAGGTGATCCGTTAGCCCCGGTAAATCGTGGATTAAATTGCATTAAAGGCTATTTTAACGCCAAAATCATGTATGGCGAAGATCGTTTAAAAAAGCCTTTGCTAAGAGTTGATGAAGCTGGAAATTTCAATAAAAAAGGAAAATTTAAACCAGTAAGTTGGAAGCGCGCTTTTGACGAAATGGAGATTCAAATAAAGAAAACCTTAAAGGAATTAGGCCCTACTGGAATTGCTATTTTTGGCTCGGGACAACACACTATTATGGAAGGATATGCTGCCTCCAAATTAATGAAAGGTGGTTTCCGTTCACATAATATCGACCCTAATGCCAGACATTGCATGGCTTCTGCGGTTGCAGGTTTTATACAAACATTTGGTATTGACGAACCTGCCGGAAATTACGATGACATAGAAATAACAGATACAATAGTAACATGGGGTGCAAATATGGCCGAAATGCACCCAATATTATGGTCTCGTGCTACAGATAATAAATTATCAAATCCTGATAGAGTAAAGATTGTTAACCTTTCAACATATACTAACAGAACCTCTGATATTGCTGATATTGAAATAATATTTAAACCAAATACTGATCTTGCAATCTGGAATTACATTGCTCGTGAAATAGTTTATAACCAGCCAAATGCAATTGACTGGGACTTTGTAAAAAATTATACAGAATTTACAGCGGGAGTGGTTGATATTGGGTATGGGATGCGAAAACCCGATCACCCAAAATTTACTGATAAAGAAAAAGAAACGGTAAAAGTTGAAGTAGCAAAAGTCCTATCAAAAGAAGAAGGAACAACGCTCAGTTATATGGGATACAAAGCAGGAGATACCATGGAAATGAAAAACCGTGATAGCGCTAAAAAACATTGGAGTATTTCATTTAATGAGTTTAAAAAAGGACTTGCCCCTTATACTTTAAATTTTGTTGCTGAACTTTCAAAAGGAAACATAGATGAATCACTGGAAGATTATAAAATAAAACTGAAGCAACTAGCTGATTTATATATTGAAAAGAACCGCAAAGTTGTATCGTACTGGACAATGGGCTTCAATCAACATACCAGGGGAACATGGGTAAATGAGCAAGCTTATATGACTCATTTGCTTTTAGGAAAACAATCGAAACCAGGAAATGGTGCATTTAGTCTTACAGGACAACCCTCTGCATGTGGAACAGCACGTGAAGTTGGAACTTTTGCTCATCGTTTGCCGGCAGATATGGTGGTTGCAAACCCAAAACACAGAGAAATTACCGAAAAATTCTGGAAAGTTCCGAAAGGAACAATAAATCCGAAGGTTGGTTCCCATTTAATGAAGATCCATAGGGATATTGAAGATGAAAAAATAAAATTTGCATGGATAAATGTTAGTAATCCATATCAGAATACAGCAAATGCAAATCATTGGATTAAGGCGGCACGTGAAATGGATAATTTTATTGTTTGTAGTGAAGCTTATCCTGGCATTTCGGCAAAAGTATCTGATTTGATTTTACCATCAGCCATGATATACGAAAAGTGGGGTGCCTATGGAAATGCAGAAAGACGTACACAGCACTGGAAGCAACAAGTAACACCCGTAGGAGAAGCTATGCCGGATACCTGGCAGTTTATTGAGTTAGCAAAACGCTTCAAACTGAATGAGGTTTGGGGTGAGCAAGTAGTTCCGGGATTAGAATCCGGTTTACCTGATGTATTGGAAGAAGCTAAAGGTATGGGATACAGCACGGATGATACACTTTATGATGTGCTTTTTGCAAATAAGGAAGCCAAATCTTTTGTTTGGCCTGATCCTGTTGGTAAAGACACAAAAAACACAGAGGCAGAAGGTGATAAGCGAAACGTTGAAGGTTCGGATGGTGAAATTTTTGAAGGCTACGGATTTTTCGTACAAAAATACCTTTGGGAAGAATATAGAAAGTTTGGTTTAGGCACGGCTCATGACCTTGCAGAATTTGACCGATATCACGAAGTAAGAGGTTTAAAATGGCCTGTTGTTGATGGAAAAGAAACAGAATGGCGTTTCAACAGCAAATACGATGTTTACGCTAAGAAAGCAGGCGTTGGTGACTTTGCTTTTTATGGAAAAGCCTTAAAAGAAATTTTACAGGGTGATTTAACAAAACCAAATAAAGCTTTAGGTAAGATTAAGCTTAAAAATAAGGCGAAAATCTTTTTCCGTCCATTTATGGAAGCACCCGAAATACCGGATAAAGAATATCCGTTTTGGCTAAATACTGGACGAGTCCTTGAACATTGGCACAGTGGAACTATGACAATGCGTGTTCCTGAATTATATCGCGCTGTTCCGGAAGCTTTATGCTATATCCACCCGGATGATGCAACTAAAAAAGGTTTTGTAGATGGCGATTTGATTTGGATTGAATCACGAAGAGGGAAAATTAAAGCTCATATTGATACACGTGGCAGAAACAGGGTGCCGAAAGGATTAATATTTGTTCCGTGGTTTGATGAAAAAGTTTTCATTAACAAAGTTACCCTTGATGCAACTTGTCCAATCTCAAAAGAAACAGATTTTAAGAAATGTTCTGTAAAATTGTATAAGGTGTAAGCAAGTTGCAGGTCACGAATAACAGGTTACAGGTTTTATCTTGCAAGTAACAATCTAATGACTATTTAATAATTACCAATTACAAGTAAACATGACTTCGAGACGAGAAGCAATTATTAATTTATTTAAAACGGTTACTGTTGCCAGTAGTGGAGGCATACTTTGGGGAAGTGCAGCTATAGAAACTGTGAATGCACCATTGTCCCTAAGGCCGCCAGGTGCATTGAATACAGATGATTTTATAAAAGCTTGCATAAAGTGCGGACAATGTGTTACAGCATGTCCTTATGAAACGCTAAAACTTGCAACGTCCGGTGACAATACAGCCATAGGAACGCCTTATTTTAAGCCGAGAGAAATACCATGTTATATGTGTACTGATTATCCTTGCACAGAGGTTTGCCCTTCGGGAGCATTAGATTTGAAAGAATTAACAAAGAATACAGAGAAGCCTAACATCGATAATGCACAAATGGGTCTGGCTGTTATCCACAAAGAAACTTGTATTGCTTTTTGGGGAATTCAGTGCGATGCTTGCTATCGTGCCTGTCCATTAATGAATGAAGCTATAAGCCTGATTATTGATAAAAACGAAGTAACCGGAAAACATGCAAACTTTAAACCCATAGTAAATAGTGATGTTTGTACAGGTTGTGGAATGTGTGAGCATGCATGTATTGTTGAAAAAGCTGCAATTTTTGTTTTACCCAGGAATATTGCAACCGGAGAAGTTGGTAGACATTACATAAAAAGCTGGGAGAAGGAGGACGAAAAAAGAATCAGGGAGAAGATTGATCCAGATAAAAAAGAAAAAACAGACGATAAATCAATACTTGATTATTTAAACAATAATGAAGAATTAGCAGATTAGTTAGAGTTTGTCTATAAAGTCAAGGTTGTTCTGATTTTTATAGTTTTGAATTTTGATTGAAAGATGTGAAAAAAGGCAGTAGTTCTGCAAAGTCTGCTTACTGAGAACTGAAGACTGTTATTGTTGCAAAGTAGAAAAGAACATAAAAATAAATAAATAGAAAACTTTATAGGTGAACACTAATTAAATGAACATATTAAAAAATTACAGATACTTAATTTTAAGAAGACTTATTCAGCTTTCTTTATTGCTTCTTTTTATCGGTGGCAATTATTGGGGATGGAGAGTTTTGAATGGAAATTTTAGTACAGCTTTATTGTTTGATTATGTTCCATTAAGCGATCCTTATGCAGTATTACAAATTTTGGCATCCGGGTTTATTGTAAGTACAGATTTATTAGTTGGTGGACTTCTTGTTTTGGTTGTATATGGATTGCTTGCAGGAAGAATGTTTTGTTCCTGGGTATGCCCGATGAATATTATTGCAGATTCTGCCATATGGGTAAACCAAAAACTTCAAATCAAAACCAATTTAAATTTGAATAGAAAGACCCGTTATGGAGCTATGCTCTTAGGATTAGCTTTATCTCCTATTTTGGGTTTTGCAGCATTCGAGGCAATAAGCCCTGTTTCTATGCTTCACAGAGGATTTATTTTTGGTATTGGAGCAAGCTGGTTGGTAATTTTGGGAATTTTCCTATTTGATATTGCGGTAACAAAATATGGCTGGTGTGGACATCTTTGCCCTTTAGGTGCATTTTATTCATTAGTTGGTAAATTTTCATTAATTCGAATTAATCATAATAAAGATAATTGCACAAATTGTATGGAGTGCTTTAAGGTTTGTCACGAAGTACAGGTTTTAGGCATTATTGGTAAACAAAGTGGGTTTATTAATTCAGGCGAATGCACCAATTGTGCCCGGTGTATTGAAGTTTGTAAGGATGATGCACTCACTTTTTCATTAAGGAATTTATTTACAAATAAAAACAAAGAATAATGGTACGAGCTGGTTTAATACTATTGCTAGGGATATTTTTGTTTTCATGTAGTGACGAAGCAAAAAATAATTATATTGACGAAGACAAGTTAGGTTTTATTGATGCTGATTTAAATTCGGATGAAACCAATCTGAAAGAAAAAGCAAAATATGATGATAGACAGCCGGGAAAAACTGAAGAGATTAATAGGTCTTTCGAGAATGCACCGCCGTTAATTCCACATTCAACAAAAGGCTTTTTCCCTATTAAAATTGATAATAATATTTGTTTAAGTTGCCACATGCCTGACAAAGTTGAAGAAACAGGAGCCAGGGAGATATCCAAAACACATTTTATGAACTGGCGGCCAAAACCGGAAGAAATTGACGGTATATTTAGAATTACAGAGAACGATTCTGTTGCGACAGAACAATACGACAAGTTAAATAATTCTTACTTTAACTGTAGTCAGTGCCATGTTCCTCAAACGAATGTAACTGTAAATATCGAAAATTTATTTACAGCAAAATTCAGGGAAAAATTTGGTTTAGAGCAATCTAATTTAAATGAAAAAGTGAATGAAGGAATAAAATAACATTGTTAAGTTGCTAGTTTAACAATTTAACACTAAAACAATTTAGTAATAAAATATATGAATATTTCAAGTATTATTATAAAAACAACTCCTGGGAAAACCGATATGGTTATGCAGGAACTTAAAGAATCCGATCTTTGTGAGGTACATCTACATGAAGGTAATAAAATTGTTGGTTTAATAGAGGCCAAATCAATTAGTGATGAAATAGCAATTGTTAAAAAAATCAGCAAAATTTCTAAGGTTATTTCTGCCGAAATGGCTTTTTCGTATTGCGAAGAAGAGCTTAATGATATACGCAATAACATCAGTTTAAGCAATGACTTTCCTGACTGGCTAAACGATAACACGATAAAAGCAGAACAAATAAACTATCAAGGCGATTTAAAAAAGAAATTTTGAATGTTTTTCACACGAAGAAACAAATAAAGCTAAGCCAATAAGCAATAATAAAATTTTATTTTTTGTAAACACCATAATCTTACTCATCTATCTAATAATTTAGTTATTTTATCAGAGAATTAACACCGCTAGTCAAAAATTATTATCTCAACTCTTTAAATAAATTAGTACCCACACAGCTATAATGAATGAAAAATACATTAGATGCACAGAAGACGAACCTTGTTTTGTTTCTATAAAAATTTAAAGTTAACGAAATAGTTACTTCTATTTTTCACATTTTTTTTGAGGTTTGCCAATCCTTTTTCAAAATCACCACCCAGCATATCATCCATCATAAATCCCATAAACCATTCAATAAGATAGCTCAAATTCCCTTTTAAGGTCCAACTCTCAATAGCACTTTTTTGTATGCTTTCAAATTCCCAAGAACCAGAAGCTTCACTTTCCATGGGTGCATAAAACACTACTTTAGTTTCAATTAACTTACCTTCTTCAAGCGTTACAATTAATATACTTACTTTACCAATAACTTCACCGTCCCATGACCAAACACTCCCGACTCCCTTAACCTGAACTTCAATTAAGTTTTTGGCATAGGGTTCCTGTTCAGGCCATAAATTTTGTTTTATTTAAATATAAGTATCGTTAATTAAACAATCAAATTATTATATAGAATTATTCTATATTTGTCGGCAAAACTTAAAAAACTGTTATGACAAATCAGGAATCAATAAAAAAACCTAAAGTTAAATTTTCAAAAGCATTTTGGATAGCAAATTCAGTTGAACTGCTTGAAAGGGCTGCTTATTATGGTGTTTTCATTGTAATAACCCTTTACCTATCAAGAATACTTGCTTTTTCAGATGTGGAAGCTGCAATAATAGCCGGTTTATTCTCTGGTGGTTTATACCTTTTACCCACGTTTAGTGGTGCTTATGCAGATAAAATCGGTTTTAAAAATGCCTTATTAGTGGCATTTGCCTTACTTACTATTGGATATGCCGGACTGGCAATTTTCCCTTCTATATTGGAAGCAAAAGGATTGGTCGAATATGGAAGAGAAGTAAATTACACAGGTTTACGTGGTATGGCAATCCGATACAATATTGTACCCATAATGTTGGTAATAATGGTTGGTGGCTCTTTTATAAAATCAGTCATAACTGGTACTGTAGCAAAAGAAACTACAGAAGCAAACCGTGCAAGGGGTTTTTCTGTTTTTTATATGATGG
>Ga0164315_10002319_pt1 | contig 14612 bp, 17 predicted proteins | sample GuaBasSedimGuay6_FD_113737 | JGI IMG/M metagenome (GOLD analysis project Ga0164315, IMG submission 113737) | Subseafloor sediment microbial communities from Guaymas Basin, Gulf of California, Mexico - Guay6, Core 4569-2, 0-3 cm | ecosystem: Environmental > Aquatic > Marine > Hydrothermal vents... | reverse complement strand
GCCCTTTGCAGTAAAATACCTGTTTATTTGTGTTTCAGTACTTATATTACTTATATTTAAGAGCCTCTTGCAAAATTCTTAAATGTTTTCCCAGGTTTCGCCCTTATCGTTATACATAAGTGTTTAATTAACTGATTTTACCAATTATTTATAGCGGGAACGCGCCTTCGCTCCCGCACATTATCTTTGCGGGAGCGTCGCTGCTGCCTGCCCACAAACACGGGACGCTGTAGCTCCCTTCAATGGGCCTATAGTACAACGGATACTCGAAATAAACGGATACCGGTTCTTAAGGAATTATTCATGGTTGCTTCTCTTTATAATTTTGAAGCGTTGTGCGTCATATGAGTTTTTAAAATGAAATGCGAAGGTGTTCGTTCGCTATTCGCGATTTGAGATTTTTTACGGGCCGTTAAATAAAAGAAATGCGAAGATAGTTGTTTGCTATTCGCGATTTGAGATTGTTTGCTGGCCGTTAAATTAAATAATGCGAAGGTGGTAGTTTGCTATTCGCGATTTGAGATTTTTTCATGGCCGTTAAATGAAAGGGGCAACCGCGAGGGATTGCCCATCTCGGAATCAGTTTGCTAGAAAAACTTAATGAAGAGATGACAATATATAACGAGATGTAGGGGCAATCCTTTCTCGGAATCAGTTTTTGCGCGCAAAAACGTTTGCTTCGAATATGGTTGCCCTTCTTTATCATTTTGAAGCGTTGTGCGTAACATCAGTTATATAAATAGCAATGTGGTTTGACCAAGCAAGCTCCAATGGGTGGAGCAAAAGCTTAGTGTCATAATGATAGTCAAGCTTTTTTCATAAGTCAACCAGCTTTGGCAATTGATTTTTTCAACCATTTTGAAAATGCCAATAACCAAACCAAGTTTTGTTGTGTGTCTTATAAGACATCCTATAATACTAATGGTGCGCACGATAGGAATTAATTAAGTTCCAGGTAGTTACACTGGCTTTAATAATACGCACCTTCGGTGCTAAGTTTTAAAGCACCGAAGGTGCAAAATAATATAGCCAGGGCAACGCCCCTGGCTATCGTGCGTGCCATTATCCTATAATCCAAGTATTGTACGTAAAGCTTTAGCGACTTCCTCCATTTTTTTATCGTCCAAATGTCCCAACACCCTAACGATACGACTTTTATCAATCACACGGATTTGCTCACATAATAATATCGAATCATTGCTTAATCCACCAACACCGCTTGCTATCATGACATGCGATGGTAACAAAGTCTGTCGAATTTTCGTGGTGAAGGGTGCAATGACTGTATGTGGGCTGACTGCATTAGCACGATCAATTTGTAAGATTAAAACGGGGCGTATTCCAGCTGGTTCTGTACCCTTTATAGGGTTTAAATCACAAAGAATGACATCACCTCTCGCAATCTCTACCATTGGATTTCTCCACGAGCTAGGCGTTCTTCGTAAGTTTCTAAGTTGGCTAAGTAATCAGAAAAATCCGACTCGCCCAAATCCAATGTTTCATAAAAATGATTCCATTGCTGCCAACGTTTATGATCTTGTCTAACTTCGATAAAATCAATAAAATCATTGACTTCTTTTATTAGAGATTCAGGTAATTGTTGGATTTTGTTAATTGTTTGTGTCCGATAATCAATGGCGGTGGTTTCTAAATAAACGGGTTGTTTTGATTTATGTTGAATTTCGGTTGTCATTGCCATTTTAAAATATCCCATTAGTTTGTTTCATGACTCATTTTTATCTAAGTCTAATATTTTTTTCTCGTTCCCACCGCTTCAGGCCGGGGAATGCATACCACGACGTTCCAGCATGTCGTTCCAACAAAGTACAAAATTTAAAATACTTAACGCTAGAACAATGGAAACGATAAAAAATTATAACAATCCTAGCTGAAACAACATTTCACCTTGAAACTACTTTTGAAGGGTGCCGAATTTAGCACCCATCATTATTACTGCACATTTTCAAAACCCTATTTCCAGTTGTGTTAATAGCAATGCGCTTTTGTCAAGCAAGTGTCAATGGGTAGAGCAAAAGCATACCGTCATAATGATAAATATGGTCAAGCTTTTTTCATAAGTCAACCAGCTTTGGCAATTTATTTTTTTCAACCATTTTGAAAATGCCAATAACCAAACCCAGTTTTGTTGTGTGTCTTATAAGACATCCTATAATCCAAGTATTGTACCTAAAGCTTTAGCGACTTCTTCCATTTTTTATCGTCCAAATGTCCTAACACCCTAACGATACGACTTTTATCAATCACACAGATTTGCTCACAGCTAAGCCCAAGCGAGAGCGCAGGCCGTACAAACTAAAGTTTGTTCTCCTAAGTTTGTACTCCTAAGTTTGTACTCCTAAGTTTGGCATTAACACCAGAAGTATGTCCAGTCAAAGTGCGAATTTCGCGGCCGGTTTCGACCTCCAACAATTTGAGCGTGTCATCCGAAGAACCCGACAAAGCCCGTTTGCCATCGGAAGAAAAAGCGACGGCATGAACAAAGCCTGAATGTCCCATCTGCACAAACACTTCTGGCTTTTGAGCGAATGAAGCACTTGCCTTTGTCGGTTGAACGTCCTTCTCCCCCATGTACTGGTACACCACATAAGCCAGTCCAAAAAATACAGTCAATAAAACTAAATAACGTAAGATGTGCATGATAATTTCCTTTTTTAGTTAGGAGTTACCCGTTACCAATTTTTCAGATAACTCAAAATGATAGTCAGTATTCGAGTTGGTGAATTTCAGTGGCTTGGATTGAGTACAACGGATTAACGGAATAAACTTATTTTTAAATGGGTTTATCTGTTTATTGCGTCAATCCGTCGTACTAACTTATTCAAACAGATTATCAATATTAAAGGGATTAACCACGGTTACCTCTTCCAAAATAATACCCTCTTGAAAATCTTCACTTAAAATATGAGTGACTTCATTTTTTTTAGCGGTTACCAAAAGAAGTGCGTCCCAAAATGACACTAAATGTTGTCGAGTCAATGACATTGCATCACTAATACATTCAGGAGTCGCAGCCACGACTGGAAATAATACTTGCCAATCATTGACTTGTTCTTCAGCTTTTTCCATTGACATTTTGCCTTTACGAGTCGTGGCAAAGTAAAATTCTCCTAATACTTGTAAAGTTAATATGCAATCTTGAAAAATAGCTTTATCAACAATATCAATGGCTTTATGGTGTTTTTCGCCCGCCTTGCTATCAACGGCATAAATCAAAATATTTGCATCCAGTGTATAACGACGGTTACGCTTAGTCATAAAACAGCTCCCTTTTCATACCAGCAATCCCTAATGGATAACCGTGCTTCATTCTTTCTAAGGAACGTTGTCGGGCCGCTTGTTGTTCAGGTGAGAGTTGACGGGCTTGAAATGCCGACGGTTCATAAGGAGATGAGAGAGCACCCGCAAAACGATTCAAATCCGTGGTTTGGGGCGAGATCACTTTCTCTTTGGGTGATGGCTCCATTGCCAATAAAATGATCTTAACGGGTTTTTTAAACCAGTCCTTGTGATGTTCTGGAATGGGTATCATCCTATCGTGTGATTTCGATGTAAATTCAATGGCTTCCATTTTTACGTCCTCATTTATTAATTAACACTCATTTTTTCAGGTCACTAAAAATAACAAAGAATATCACATATTAATAGCATACGATGCCAAACCTAGTAGGATGGATAGAACTCAAAGCATCCATCATAATTACGGCACATTTTCAAAACCCAATTCCCAATTAAATAGCAATGTGGTTTGACCAAGCAAGCTCCAATGGGTGGAGCAAAAGCATAGTGTTATAATGATAGTCAAGCTTTTTTCATAAGTCAACCAGCTTTGGTAATTGATTTTTTCAACCATTTTGAAAATGCCAATAACCAAACCCAGTTTTGTTGTGTGTCTTATAAGACATCCTATAATCCATTGTACGTAAAGCTTTAGCGACTTCTTCCATTTATTATCGTCCAAATGTCCCAACACCCTAACGATATGATTTTTATCACTCACACGGATTTGCTCACAACCTAAGCTTTTAGATAATGGCTAAGCCCAAGCGAGAGCGCAGGCCGTACAAACTAAAGTTTGTACTCCGATTTTCTGAAAAGCTATAGTTGCCAAAAATGATAGTTGTTAGAAACCGTAAAGCGTTTTGGAAACGCTTTACGGTTTTGCCCTATATTGGCTGTGGTAGCAATAAATATATTCTATAGTCAATCATACTAAAAGGAGTGCAAAGCAAACCTGGAACCAATTTAATTAACCGCTATAGCGCAGTCCGTTGGCCCACCAAATCCGACAAGCCCCTTCGTCGGATACCATACAAGGGCCCACCGGTTCCCGCGGCGTACAAGTTCTCGCATAAAGCTTGCAATCGTTAGGATAGATTTTACCCAGTACCACTTTGGCACAGTCACAGCCCGCCGGCATTTCACCTAACCGCTGACGAGAGTTATCAGCATAACCGGGAAAGCAGACGCGGGCATCATGCGAAGCGTAGGCTTCTGTTAGCGCAAAACCGGAATTGGGAATCGTACCCACTCCCCGCCAGTTGGCATCTACCACTTTCATCACCTGTTTTAGATACCGTTTCCCAGTCAGATTGCCACCCTCGCGCACGGCTTCAGGATAACAATTGTCGAGAAAATGCTTTTTTTCAAGCAATTGGCGTAATGTGGAGTAGAACGCTGCCAACAGACTCTCTGAGGTAAATCCAGCAACAGCGGTGGGAATATGATGTTGTTCGGCCACAAAGGCCCATTCTTCTGGACCCATCACCGTAGAAACATGGCCGGGTGCCACCAGCGCATCGAAACCGGGTTCATCAGAATCTAACAGCATCGCCACCACTGGCCAAGTCAAGCGCCCAGACAGCAATACAAACAGATTATCTGGCACACCTTGCGCCAGCATAGACGCTATCGGCACAATCGTGGTTTCAAACCCGGCGACAAAAAAGACCACGGGCTTGGTGCGATCTTGTTCGGCAATCTGAACCGCTTCCATAGGTGAAGCAATAGGACGGATTGCCGCGCCAGCCGCACGCGCCTGTTCCAAAGAACGAATTTCACGGCTAGGCAGATTAACGGGCACCCGCAGCATATCCCCGAAAGCCACCAATGTTACTGATTCCTTCAGTGCCAGTTGTATCGCTTCATAGATATCTTCTTCGGGACAGATACACACTGGACAACCCGGCCCTGGGATCAGATGAATGCTTTCTGGCAACACACTGCGTAAACCCGCTTGAGTAATGGCTCGCTCATGGCCGCCACAGACATTCATAATCTTAACTGGGTTTGGCAATGTTAAGGCCTGAATTTTTGTCAACCAAGCTTTGGCATCAAGCGACATGACGGTGGCCCTCATGGAAACCTTCAAGGTTTTCAAAACCTTGAAGGTTTGGTGCAGAACGGTTGTGCTGGACTTCGTGACGTAACCAATTCAGCCAATCATGCAGTCCCAGTTGTTTTTTAGCTGAAATCGGCATCAGCGGAATCTCTTTGGCGAGTGCTTTCAAGTTGTTCTCGACGTTAGCCGGCTGGAAATCATCCAGAAAAGGCAACAAATCTGTCTTGCTGAGCAATACCAAATCTGAAGCACGGAACATCACTGGATACTTGGCGGGTTTGTCATCTCCTTCAGTGACAGACAGCAGTGTCACATTACGATGCTGCCCCAAATCAAAACTGGCCGGACAAACCAAATTGCCGACATTTTCAATAAATAAGACATCTAAATGCGCCAGTTCAATCTGATGCAAGGCCCGATGAACCATTCGGGCATCCAAATGACAGGCAGTGCCGGTAGCGATTTGTATAGCCGTCACGCCTTTGGCACGAATCCGCTCGGCATCATTTTCGGTTTCCAAGTCACCTTCGATAACCGCCATAGATAACTCAGGGCGCAAAGCATCAATGGTGGCTTCCAACAGGGCGGTTTTTCCCGAACCGGGAGAAGACATCAGATTAATACACAAAACACCGTGTTTATCAAAATGGGCACGATTATGCTCCGCTTGATGATCATTCTCTGAGAGCAGATTTCTGAGTACCGTTACGGTTGCAGACGTTTGTTCATTGGGTGATGTGATACCACATCCACAAGTGTCACACATAAAACCTCCTTTTGGGTAAGTACTGAAGCACAAATAAACCGGTATTTTACCGCAAAGGGCAACCACAAGGGATTGCCTCTACATTGAGAGATTGTAGGGGTAATCCTTTATGGTTGTCCCCGATATTTTTGAAGGGTGCCAAAAACTCATTAAAAAAGCCCCTTGGCTGTGAAGCTTTGGGGCTTTTTAATTTTAGAATTTGCGTAAAGCATAAGTTTTATGTCAGTTTGGATTGAAATTAATAATTATCTTGACAATGTCACATTATCAGGAGCACAAGGCGAACCTGGTACGAAAAAACGGTGTGATTTATCAGGAGTACAAGGCGAACCTGGTACGAAAAAACGGTGTGATTTATCAGGAGTACAAGGCGAACCTTGTACGTACGAAAAAACGGTGTGATTTATCAGGAGTACAAGGCGAACCTGGTACGAAAAAACTTGGTTCTGATTGAAATGTGATATTGTCAAGTTATTGATGCCGCTTTTTTATTGCCACGTTGAACCCAACACGCACGTCAGTATCAAATATCACTGTATCTACCCCCTCTAATTCTGTCCATCTGTTCTTCAACTGACTCATCATTGTTGAGGCAATTGAAAAAGGGGTGATCACAAACGGAACGTCGCGTTTTCTTCGTTTTTAACACACTCTTAATAATTCCCTTCCTTAATTTTTCCGCGATAGAGTATTTTTACTTCATCAAAGCGATCCAATGCTTTGAGTATGTCATTCACATTTATCTTGTCACATAAATCGACTACACTGGCTTCCATCAATACCTCCAATTATGTTAGCTGATGAATCGTTGTGCATCGGTTGGCACCAGCACACATTTTTACCAGAGAAGTGCTTCCTGATTGCTATATAGTGTTGGTAATCGTTCGCCCAACTAACAAAATCGTTGTGTTCGTCCAAAAGTCCATTGCGATAATCATTGATAAACGTTTCTGATTCCATTGTGTATCTATTTTCATACACACTCAATCGTTTAGGATCAGCAAATAAATAACTTCCGCCAACAGCCAACAGCTTTTCACGCCATTTTTTTGGCGTGAAAGCAGTTGTCTAAAAGCTAAAGTACCCTAAAGGGCACTTCACCCGAACTGGGGGAAGTTAATTTTTCTTCGAGCCTTAGCAATGGCAACGAGTGCGTCGTTTGTCGAACGGTATTCAATTCTTGGTTTTCGCATAGTTAATTAACTCCTATTTATATTGCTATCGTCCAGTTGCTCACCACAATAACCTCATCGCAAAGTGGTGGGCAACCAAAAGAGGTTGCCCACCCTACTAACTAATGGTCACCATAATGTCCACTAATAGAAACGATATAAATGCACTCATCATCAAAGCGATAAATCAACCGCTCTTTTTTAGACAAGTGCCGCGAATAACAACCTGAATATTCATGTTTTAATGCTTCTGGCTGACCAGTACCTTGTGATGGTTCATCACTACGCAACATTTCCTTAATAATCCCATTGAGTTTTTTATGTCGTTTTTTATCGGTGGCTTCAAGCGTTACATAGTCATGCCATGAATCATTGATAAAAGATATTGATCGCATTGAACTTTAATCATCCATTTGAATGCCCAACTGTTTCGGGGAAACTATAAAACCTTCACCTCGTTCAAAGGCCATCAACCCCCTTTCAACCTTTTCCTTCAAAATGGGATTGTGACGCACATACTCGGTTTCATCCCCACTGGCAAGGATGGCATCAAGTTTCGCTCGCAACTCCTTATCTATTTTTTTGACAGGAGTTGATGGTTGCTTAATGAAATATTGAATGGCATTTATAATCACATCAGTAATACTTTTGCCTTCTTTAAGTGCCATTTCATTGAGTGCCGTTTCTAGCCGCGGATCATCAATATTTAAAATAAATTGTGACATCATTAACACCGTTATCAATTGATAATTAATTATAGTAATTCTATTGCAAGTGTCACTGTCAAGTCAACTCGTTTTAAGCTTGAACGACACTAAACCCATCCCATAACCGCTTTCAATTTGGTGCCTGATTTTTAACGGGTGCATGATACACCCTATTTGCACCGCACCCATTAAAAGCAATGCCCGAACCTTAACCAAGTTATCCGGCGAAAGCGGCGAGCATTCTATTCCCAGTTCCGCCCCTGTCAACCACCTAAGCTTGACAAAAAATGTTCACACCGACGGCGGAGTTGCAAGTACCATCCGTGCCTTATGGAACACCCATCAAACGACCGGCGAATTGTTTCCCGGTATAGTTGCCCAGAAAAGTTTCGAGTAGTCCAGTCTAAGTAGTGATGGTGTTCAAACGGATACTATCCCGGCAAGGGATAGCATCCGTCAAATCACTACATGTACAGGACTACCAAGTTTCGCGCCAAACCTGGCAGGTTTTTACCGGAGACAAAACTTTTCTGGAGGAGTATATTCTTATCCAAGTTCACTACTTGGTAAAGCTTAAGGTGGGCACAGTAATATTACGCCCACCCAACTTTGTTACCACTTCTTATAAGGTAAGAATTTTCCAGACATCGTGAGTTTGACCCTATCTCCCTTAGGATCTTCTTCTTTATCAACATCCAACGTAAAATCAATCGCGCTCATAATGCCGTCACCAAATTTTTCCTGAATAACTGCTTTTAAAGGCACACCATACACCTGCATGATTTCGTAAAAACGATAAATCAGTGGATCGGTGGGCACGAGAGGTCCCAATCCTTTGGTGGGAAATTCCGTCAACTCCGCCACTGCTTCTGGTGCTAGCCCTAATGCAGAGGCCAGTTTGTTAGCTTCTTCTTGCGAGGCTGTCGCTTGCCGATAAAAAAGCGCGGCAATCCAAACTTCATCATGTCCCAGCACTTTTTCCAAGTCCGCAAAAGTTATCCCTTTCGCTTTCCGGCTAAAAGTGTTTTAGTCACTTCTGGTATTTCCATATAGTTCTCCTTAATGTTGTTAATATACTGAGCGTACTAAAAAAAGTAACTACTCAGCCCTGAAAGGGCGCTTTATTAAAGCCCAGGGCAGCGCCCTTTTCACCAGAATAACAACGAACAAGCCCACCAGGTGCGATTTAAAATTTTAATGCGCCCAGAAAGGGCTCTCACATCATAAACACTACACCTGGGGCGTTGCCCCAGGCTATAATAATTCGCACCTTCGGTGCTGAGTAGTTACTAAAAAAAAATCAAAACTATTTAGCGCGAATTGTGAATTGTGAAGTATTAATTTTTAATGAAACAATGGTTATTTAACTGACTATTTTTAGAAAAATTTTTGTCAATGCTCACCGGATTTTCACCACCCCAGTTTGGCACTCACTGCCATTAAGTTAAGCTTTTCAGCGAGGGCAACCACAAGGGATTGCCCCTTTGAGCCGTCATTGAAGGTAGGGGCAATCCTTTATGGTTGCCCTTTCGAGGTTCAGGTTTTTGCGCGCAAAAACCTGAACCTCGAAAACTTAATGGCATTGAGTTTGGCACTACCCCCAACCTTCATAAATTCTCATATCAAATTAAAGCACTTTAGCTGCAAAACTTTGGCGTTTTTTTGTGCCTAAAAAAATTGAATCATTAGCAAACCATTGGTGACTCAAGTTACTTCACTGGGTTCCCAATGTGTTTATCAAGCGCCTGAATTGCCGTATCCAACTAAAAGTACATTCACTTTTTAGTAGTCCTGTTCCAGTCGTGATGGTGTTCAAACGGATACTATCCCGGCAAGGGATAGCATCCGTCAACTCGCTACATGTTTAGGACTACCCACTTTTTTTGGTATTTTATCACAAGCCGCTCTCTGCCGTCTCACCAGTCATAAGAATGGAACGACGTTAACAATGGTTCATCACAATCAGCTACCAAGCCATCTCCCCGTTCCTCATTTGGTGAAAAACTCTTATGCACCGATTCATTGGCGAGTACAATGGCATAGTGATGGGTGATTTATGAGCTCGCTCGCGCAAGTCGAAAAAGCAGCGGTGTCATACGCTGGAGTCGAGCCTGCGCCACTTGGTGAGTAAAAAATTAAGAGGGTTGCAATAACCAGTGGGCGCATTTCTATTTTCTTAGCAGACTAGAACTAACGCCCTCAACCCGTCAATGGGTTTTTCAGGCTAAAGTTTCGCTCCGCGAAACTTTAGCCTGAAAATGTGAATAGCCCTAGGTGAAACCTAGGGAAAAAAATCGAACCTTCAACCCGTCAATGGGTTGAATGTATTTTTAGTGATACTATCGCAAACAAAAGCGATAGCATCACGTTTTTAGTGATACTATCGCAAAAAAAAAGCGATAGCATCACGACTTGATCACATTTTTTGTTCTGTACAAAGCCTTTTTTTTACACAGGCAGAAAAATTTTCACCATTTTGTGAGTTCAGCATGAGAGGCAGCAATAAATAACTCATGTCTTAAAAACTTCAGAAGTTTGGCAAACCTCTGAGGTTTTTGTTGGGGTGTTATTTTTTCCTATACTTTACTTTGAATAATATAGATTGAACAGGTGGCAACTATGCAAAGAAAACAGATGGCTTCTGAAACGGTAAAAATTTTAGAGCAAGGTTTATATAAAACGCTTCAAGGGACTACTGTCAATTTGACTCATCAACTGAAACAATGTGTTGATAACACCCAATGTTATACCCTTGAAACTTTGGTTAACATTAGAGAATCCGTTTTGTCAAAGTCAAAACCTTTCTCCCAGACTCAATTTGAGGTGGTGAATGAAACCACCTTATTGGGTGCAAAACGTCTCGTTGAGGGTTATAACCATGTGGGGGTATTAAACTTTGCTTCTGCTAAAAACCCTGGGGGTGGCTTCCTTAACGGGGCTCAGGCTCAAGAGGAAAGTTTGGCACGTAGCGCTGGTTTATATCAAAGCCTACTCAGGTGCTTTATGTATTATGATTATCACCGTTCCCATAAATCTTGTCTTTACTCTGATCATATGATTTATTCTCCTTATTGTCCCATTTTTCGACAAGATAATGGCACTCTTTTAGAAACACCCTATTTGGTTGATTTTATAACCAGCCCAGCACCCAATGCCGGCGTGGTTTCTCGCAATGAGCCAAAGAAGGTAAGTCTAATACCAGAAGTGCTTGAGGAACGTAGTTCAAAAATATTGAGTTTAGCGGCTTATCATGGTTGTGACGCTTTAGTGTTAGGCGCATGGGGATGTGGTGTATTTAGGAATGAGCCAGAAATGGTTGCCAGAACGTTCTTTGAACATCTTCACTCTCAAGGCGCATTTTGGGGTTTTTTCCAAAAAGTGGTTTTTTCGGTTTTAGATACTTCATCAAAACAGAAAACCTTTAAGGCATTTCAGGATTGCTTTTGATGGTGAAATGGTTCTTCAGGTTTTGGGATTCGTCCATAAGGTGGGGTGAATAATGCCAAGCTAATATTGCATCTTCGCTTCCATGCAAAGTTCGCCTGAAACGAAAAATGTTCTTTCTACTGCCAACTTGGCTTTGACGGGTACCCTATTGGAGTCCAAACTTTAGTTTGGACAGTTCCAAGATAAATCTTGGACTCCGATAAATATTGACAAAATTACACTATAAATTCAATACTCGCCAATAGCATTTCATCACCGCTTTGCAATTGCGTCCGCCAATCACCACAGTGTTGACACAATAAACGATTCGGGAGTACTTCTGATTCCACACCACATTGCAAGCAGCGCACTGTTACCGGTAATTGTTCAATGATCAGTTTAGCCGCTTCGGCCAGTGTGCCAACACTGGCGATTGGAAACGCTTGTTCTAATAGCTGCGGTTCGACACCAGACAGGGGGCCTATTTTCAGGGTGATGGTTTCAACTTGATGTCCGGGATAATCTTGGGCAATGTCTAAAACTTGTTTAAGTAGGGCTTGACAAACAGAGAGTTCATGCATTTTCAACCATCAGCATTTCGTCGAAAAGTTCCCATGTTGAACGATAGTCTTGAGGCGTTATTTTCTGAATGGCATAACCCACATGGACTAAAACGTAGTCCCCTGGCACGATGGATTCATGTTGCATCATAAATAAATTGATCTCTCGTTCAACCCCCTTGGCTTCACAGCGAGCGTTGTAGCCATTGATTTCTATAATCTGCATTGGGATAGCTAGACACATCATTCATTTCCTGTCATCAATTATCGGTTATCATATTCATATTGTCAGGCCGATTAGTGGAAGCCAAATTCACCAAAATGCCATAATAGTTTTATTTATAATTATTATTTAAGGGTATTTAACCACCGCCAGTTGGGAAAAAAAATGATCCAAGATGAGCTATTATCGTGTATAATACTTTTTTTTTGATGGGTGTTTTGTTGGATGTGTGATGAAAGTCCTATCCAAATCGCCTGATGTGATGTAGTTGCCCAGAAAAGTTCGTGACCAAATCTTCGAGGTTTGCTAAACCTTGAAGGTTTTTACCAATGACAAAACTTTTATGGATGACTATCAAACAGATAAGGCCACTTTTATAGGATTGTGTCATGACTTATCCTACCCATGACATATATCTTATGGTATTGAGACCATTTTTCTTAATTATACAACTCAATCACCAAGTTTTTTGAACTAAAGTCAATGACAAATGATGAATAGCTATTTGCTAATCGGTCATAAAAACTTGAGCATTGAGAATAAAGGAGCAGTTTAAATGTCAGAACCACAATACGAGTTTAACGAACCACAAAACCAGATCATTTCGGGACTTTCCCAAAAAATGAAGTTTGTCAGCATCTTTTTGATAGTTGTTGGCCTTCTTCAGGCACTGGGCGGAGTACTCTCTATGGTATCCGCTCAGTCTGTGTCCGGGTTAGTGGAAGGCCTCATTGGGGGTATCATTTACATTTTTGTTGGGGTTTGGGGCGCTGGTGCTGCGAATTCTTTCCAGCAAGTTGTTGATACTGAAGGAAATGACATCGATCACATGATGAGTGCCCTTGGTGACTTGAAAAAAGCAGCGACACTCACATACTGGTTGTTGATAATTTTCATTATTCTGTTAGTGGCTGGCGTTATTATTGCTATTATGGCAGGTGCGGCTAGTCCGAGTTAATTCAACGACGTTACAATCAGGCGTGGTGAAAATGGTGGATGGTGAATGATGAATGATGAATGATGAATGGTGAATGATGAATGGTGAATGGTGAATGATGAATGGTGAATGGTGAATGGTGAATGATGAATGAAAAGCATATAGGTCACTTATTGTTTTTTTATACATTTGAAATGATGGAATCAAAATGGGATCAAGTTTTAATACCAATGGAACTTCATTTTCACCACTCCACCACCAACCCCTCCATTTTTTCACGCTTGATTGATAAACTCATGTCCAAACGGATACGGATACTATCCCTTGCCGGGATAGTATCTGTCAAGTCGGTGCTCTTGTCCAAACGAATACTATTTTTTTGAGCGATCGTATCCGTCAAGTCAAAATAGGGTGAACTTTCTGAGTTGATTTTGAACGCAAAATTAACACCTCAGCTTGCGGTATCGGGTGGAAGGTGGGATTTCCTCAAAAAAATAGACTGTTTTTTCTGTTACTATCCCTTGAAGGGTGAGTGACAGTCTATAGTTATAAACCTTCAAGGTTTTGGTATAAACCTTCAAGGTTTTGGAAACCTTGAAGGTTTTGCTCTAAACAGGAAATAACATAAATTTAAATGGGTAATTTTACCAAGCCGCTGTTATCCTTACACTGAGTTCTTTGATGGCTAAATTCTGATCCCTCCCACTGCTATCGCGAATAGCATCGGTTAAAGCCAATAATTCATAAAGTTTGGCATCTTTAGTAATCGCTTTAGGGACTGATTTGTATAACGGTGAAAACGCAAAACCTTGGACAGTCCCTTCCGGAGAAGGCCACACTGGAGGTGGGTTATTGGCTTGAATAATAGTGTTTGCTAAGGGCGCAGCGGCGTAAGCAGTTGGAATGCCGCGTGTTATGCTGCCAAGCACAGGCGGATAAGCGTATTTAACCCCGTGTATGACAAATTCGGTGAGTGCATTGCGAATAGGTCTTTTATTGAAGGGCGCATCGGCATTAATGTTGAGAAGACGAGCCGCGGCGGCACGTTTAAGCCCGGCATGTACTTCAGAAACACTCATAAATAACTCTTGTGCAAGATATGCATAAGTCCAATCTTGCGGCCCAAGGGCAACCAGTTTTAATAAAATAAAGACATCTTGTGGTTTCAGTATCATATCATTATGGTATTTGTGAAAAGCGAATAAGAAAAGTATGAATTTTAACACATCTCTAATTCCTATCAAGAGGGGAGCTTACAATTACTGTGGTACGCTTGAAGATGAGTTATATACACAGAGGATAGAGGTGGAGTGATAAAAATTGTGTTCGCGCCTAAAGTTTTGGCGCGAATTGTGAATTGTGAATTGTGAAGTATTAATTATTAATTAAAAAATGTTATTTAAGTCACTATTTTTATTGGTTTTTTTGTCAATGCGAAACCAAAACTTTGGCGCGAATTGTG
>Ga0164315_10002318_pt1 | contig 14615 bp, 17 predicted proteins | sample GuaBasSedimGuay6_FD_113737 | JGI IMG/M metagenome (GOLD analysis project Ga0164315, IMG submission 113737) | Subseafloor sediment microbial communities from Guaymas Basin, Gulf of California, Mexico - Guay6, Core 4569-2, 0-3 cm | ecosystem: Environmental > Aquatic > Marine > Hydrothermal vents... | reverse complement strand
CTTCTTTTGATAATTTCTTCAAATAGGAGTTCGTAGAATTTATGGCATTAAGTTTGACTAATATCATGTGTAATATTGTGATTTGTGAACATCTAAATTGATAAAAATGTGATACATTTGCAAGGAATTTTTAAAAAAATTAATGACAAAAAAAATAGTGAACTCCGATCTTTTAATCACAGAAATCATTAAAGGAATTGAAGATGTAAAAGGAGAAAATATTTCTATACTAGATTTAAGAGACATTGAAAATACTGTTTGTGAATACTTTATTGTATGTGATGCGAATTCAAATACACAAGTAAATGCAATTTCAGGATCAATCCAAAAAAAAGTTAGCAAATCAATAAAAGATAAACCATGGCATGTTGAAGGAGAAAATAATGCAGAATGGGTTTTAATCGACTATGTAAACGTTGTAATACATGTTTTTCAGAAGCAGGTTCGTGAATTCTATGATTTAGAAGGTTTGTGGGGAGATGCTAAAATTACAAATATTCAAAATGCTTATTAAGCAGTAATAATTAAAATTATTTGATGAAAAAAGAAAATACAAATAAGGGAAATGAAAATAATAACAATCCTTTTAAGCAATTTAATTTCAAATTCAATTTCTATTGGATTTATGGAATTATTTTTGCTCTGTTGATTGGATATCAGCTTATAAATAGTTCAGACTTAGCAAGTAACAAGTTATCTCAAAATGAGTTTATGACTATTTTAAATGATAATGATATTCAAAAAATAGTAATTGTAAACAGCGATATTGCGCAGTTGACCATTAAAAAAGAAGCATTAAATAGTAAAGAAAAATATAAAGGAAAACAAAGCCCATCTTTTTTAGGTCAAACCTCTCCGGTTTATATATATGACTTTGGTGATTTACAAAATTTTGAAAATAATTTAAACAATGCCAAAAAAGAATTTTCTCTTGATTTTGATAAAGATAACACGACAAAAACCAGTTTCTTAGATTCATTTTTAGTTTGGTTGCCTTTTATTTTTATTATTGGTCTTTGGATATTTTTTATGCGACGTATGTCAGGAGGAGGCGGTGGTGGAGCCGGTGGACAAATATTCAATATTGGTAAATCAAAAGCAAAAATATTCGATCAAAATACCAAAGTTAAAACTTCATTTAAAGATGTGGCAGGCTTGGCAGGTGCAAAAGAAGAAGTTCAAGAAATTGTTGATTTCTTAAAAAATCCTGATAAATATACTTCTTTAGGAGGTAAAATTCCGAAAGGGGCAATACTTGTAGGACCTCCGGGAACGGGTAAAACATTACTTGCTAAAGCGGTAGCAGGAGAGGCTGAAGTGCCTTTCTTCTCTCTTTCGGGATCAGATTTTGTTGAGATGTTTGTTGGGGTTGGAGCTTCAAGAGTTCGAGACTTATTTAAACAAGCCGCGGCAAAATCCCCATCAATTATTTTTATTGATGAAATTGATGCCATTGGTAGAGCAAGAGGAAAAAATAATATAACTGGCGGAAATGATGAAAGAGAAAATACTCTAAATCAATTACTTACAGAGATGGATGGTTTTGGTACTGATACCAATGTCATAGTGATTGCGGCAACAAACAGGGCTGATGTTTTGGATAAAGCTTTAGTGCGCGCAGGGAGATTTGATCGTCAAATTTATGTAGATCTACCGGATAGAAACGAACGAAAAGAAATATTTGAAGTCCATGTTTCACCATTGAAATTAGCGAAAGATGTTGATTTAGATTTTTTATCCAAACAAACACCTGGGTTTTCTGGGGCTGATATTGCCAATGTTTGTAATGAAGCCGCATTGGTTGCTGCTCGTAAAAGTAAAAAGAGTGTTCATCATATTGACTTCTTAGATGCTGTAGACCGAATTGTAGGAGGTTTAGAAAAGAAAAATAAAATAATTACTCAGAAAGAGAAAAAAACCATTGCTTATCATGAATCTGGCCATGCAACTGTAAGTTGGATGTTGGAACATGCTGCACCATTGGTAAAGGTTACTATTGTTCCAAGAGGGAAATCGCTGGGAGCGGCATGGTATTTACCGGAAGAAAGACAAATTGTAGAAACCGAGCAAATGTTGGATGAAATATGTGCTACATTAGGGGGTAGAGCTGCTGAAAAAGTGATGTTTGATAGAATATCAACTGGGGCCTTAAACGATTTAGAGAAAGTAACGCGTCAAGCTAGAGCAATTGTCAGTGTTTACGGCCTTAATGATAAAATAGGCAATATTACTTATTATGATTCAAGTGGTCAAAGCGATTATAATTTCACAAAACCTTATAGCGAATTAACTGCTCAAACCATTGATAAGGAAATCTCTAAAATAATTGAACAACAATACCAAAGAGCCATAAAGATTCTTGAAAAAAACAAAAGTAAATTAATTCAATTAGCCGAAATTTTAACTGAAAAAGAAGTTATTTTTGAAGCAGATTTAAAGAAAATTTTTGGCCCGCGTCCTTTTGTAGTTGAAGAACCATTAGAAGTTAAGAAGAAAGGTGTAAAAGAAAGCAAAGATTCTGACAACGAAATTTCCAAAGAAACATCAAAATAATCAAAGCGTTTTTGTATTTTTGAAACCATACATTTTTGCTTATGAATTTTTTTAATAAATTCCTTAAAAATATAGTTAAAGCTACTCAAAAAGAAGAGGAGATTGTAACTGAAAATGTGGACCATTCGTCTATAGATGAAAATTTTGTTAAAAAATTCATTCATAAAGGAGGTAAATTTTTATATTGTTCTGATATAGAAGAAGCTGAAACTAATTTAATTCAAATTCTTCAAGAAAATGAATGGAACAACGTTATCAGTTTCAATGATAAATTGCAAGAATTCTTGACAAAGATTAAAAGCGCTAAAACTGAAAAAGTGATATCAAATTTGCCATTTTTTACTTTTTGTGAATCTTTAATTGCTCAAGATGGAAGCATTATGTTTTCATCAAAACAGTTAAGAGATAAAAAATTAAAAGATCTGCCAAATAATTTTATCGTTTTTGCTAAAACAAGTCAGATTTCCAATGATACACGTGAAGGAATATCAGGAATTAGAAACAGATCAGAAAAAAACGCTCCTACCATTATTAGTTCTATAAAAGATTATACTATAAATAAAACGGAAACTGATTTTATGAGTTATGGTAATACTAATGCCAAAACCTTATATTTGCTTTTATTAGAAGATCTATAAATTCATGAACAACTTTGCCAAACGAATAGTATTCGGTTTAATTTATGTTGCATTAGTCGTTTCTTCGTCAATTTTAGGGCCTGCATACTTTTATGCTCTATTTTTTGTTTTTATGATCTTTTGCGTATATGAATTCATAAAAATAATTCAATTAAAAAGTGTTTATCCATACATATTGGCTGTTACTGCTTTCTCACTTGCGGTAATATCTAATAATAATCTAATTGTATTCAAAGATAATTTCTCTGAAAAAATAATAATTTCCATATTTACCTTATTGTTATTTTTTACCTTTATTACTGCTCTGGTATCCTCAAGAAAAATCGCAATTCAATATATAGGACGAATCTTTTTATCTCTAATTTATATCATTGTTCCGTTTTCTTTACTCATTAAAATACCTTATTTAAATTACGAAGGCACCTTCGATATATCAATTATTTTGGGAATATTCATACTGATATGGTGCAATGATGTTTTTGCTTTCTTGATTGGGAAAAATTTTGGCAAACATAAATTGATAGAAAGAGTTTCACCCAATAAAACAATTGAAGGGTTTTTAGGTGGCTTTATTTTTACCTTCATAGGTGGTTATTTTGTCTCAAAATATTGCATGAGTCTAAACCCTATTCACTGGTTCACTATTGCTATTATTGTTAGTGTTTTTGGTGTTCTAGGGGATTTAATTGAATCCATGTTCAAACGTCAGGCAAAATTAAAGGACAGTAGTAATTTTATTCCCGGACATGGAGGTTTTTTAGATAGATTAGATAGTATTATCTTTGCTACACCATTTATTTATATTTACTTATTCTTAACTACATAATGTTTCATAAAGAAGGTTATAAAATCATTTTATTTTCTGCGTTAATTTTAGTTTTAACCATATTATTAATTGATAATTTTATTGGTATTCTCTGGATACAAAAACTATTGATGATAATTTTTCTTATTTTTTTTCTGCTAATTCTTCATTTTTTTAGAAACCCCAAGCGGAAAACAAAAATTAATAATAATCAGATCATAGCACCTGCTGATGGAAAAGTTGTTGTTATTGAAGATGTTCAGGAAAATGAATATTTTAAAGACAAAAGAAGGCAAATATCTATTTTCATGTCTCCATTAAATGTTCATGTTACCAGATACCCTCTTAGTGGGAAAGTGAAATTCAGCAAATACCATCCAGGAAAATATATGGTAGCCTGGCATCCTAAATCTTCTGAAGAAAATGAACGAACCACCATTGTTGTTGAAAACAAAAATTTAGGTGAAATATTATATCGGCAAATTGCTGGAGCTGTTGCTCGTCGTATTGTGAATTATGCTAAAGTTGATCAAAATGTTATACAAGGTGCTGATGCAGGTTTTATTAAATTTGGCTCAAGAATAGATATTTTTGTACCTTTGGATATGAAGATTGATGTCAAACTTCATCAGAAAACCAGAGGAGGAGAAACTGTAATTGCCTCAATTTAATGACTGATCTAGATATAAAATTTGAAAAAGCGTTCAAAATAGCTTCTGCAATGACGAAGAAGTTACCTCCTGATATTATGCTGAAGTTTTACGCCTATTATAAACGTGCGACCAGTAACAATGCATTGGTTGTTCCTTCTGGGAATAATATCGTAAGAAATGCTTTTAAATTGAATGCCTACTTTCAACTAAATGATGTAAGTGTTGATGAGGCCAAACAAAAATATATCGATCTGGTTGAAAATTATACAGATCAAAAAAATATTTAATATTAACTATTACTATTGACTAAATGAAAAATCTTTTATTTCTATCATTGATATTGACTTCAATATTGACTTTAACTTCTTGTAAGAAAGAAAAACAAAACACAACAGATAATGATGTGGAAGTTGAAAATTATATAATTGATATTGAGAATTCGGTTATAAATTGGACTGCGTACAAAACATCCGAAAAAATTCCTGTCAAAGGTATTTTTAAAAATGTCGACATTAAAAAATCAAAATCTGCTGCAAATCGTTTAGAAGTTTTACAAGGCTTGGAATTTGAGGTTCCTGTCTCCAGTATTTTTAGTAAGGACAGCATAAGAGACTATAAATTAGTTACTTATTTTTTTGGAGTTATGGAAAATACCCTAAATCTTTCAGGTAAAATAAATGTGCAAGAAAATGGAAAAGGTAATATTAACTTAACTATGAACGGGCTTACAAAAGAACTGCCTTTTACATATGAAATTAAAGGTGAAATCATTGAAATGAATGCATCAATGGATCTTGATAATTGGCAGGCTCAAGCGGCCATATCTGCTTTAAATGAAGTATGTAATGAAAAACATAAAGCTGCAGATGGTATTAGTAAAACATGGAATGAAGTAGCATTACAAATACAAGTTAAAACTTTAACCGAAGAGTGAAAAAGGTAACCGGAATTGGTGGTATCTTCTTTAAAAGCGATGATCCTGAAAAAATAAAAGAATGGTACCATGAAAATCTTGGATTGGTAATTGATGCTCATGGATCTCCATTTGAATTTAGAAATGCTAATAATCCTGAAGAAATCAACTATTTACAATGGAGCCCATTTAAAAATGATACCAAATATTTTGAACCATCAAAGAAAGATTTTATGATCAATTATCGAGTTGATAATTTAGATCTTTTAGTTCAAGAACTTAAAAAAAATGAAGTAACCATTTGTGATGAAATTGAATCTTTTGATTATGGAAAATTTATTCACATTCTTGATCCTGATGGAAATAAAATTGAACTTTGGGAACCTGTAGATAAAGTTTTTACCGATTTTCTAAAAGGGAATACTACAAAATAAACATGGAGAGGTGAATTAGTTCACCATGAACATTGAATTTATCCTTTTAAGTTTTTCAAACTATCTTCTAACATCGTAATTTTAGCGATCGCATCAGCTTCTTTTTTTCGCTCATTAATAATCACTTGTTCGGGAGCGTTACTTACAAAGCGTTCATTACTTAATTTCTTTTGAACTGATGTTAAAAATCCTTTTGCATATTTTAATTCTTCAGATAGTTTATTAAATTCTTCTTCAACATCAATATTTTGTATTACTGGAATAAAAAACTCGTTAGACCTTACTCTAAAGGCAATGGCTCTTTCAACTTTTTTATCCACTTTCGAAATATTAGAAATATTACATAGCTTTTTAAAAACATCATTAAAATCAGAATTTAATTTTTCTTTTTCTACTATAAAAAGTTCTATTTTTTCTTTAAATGAAATATTTTTTTCTTTTCGGATATTTCTAATAGCTGATACTATTTCTTGTATGATTTCAAAATCAAATAAAACCAATTTATCAAAATTATCCGGCACTGGATATTCTGAAATGATCAATGCTTCTTTTGTTGTTCTTTTTCCTAGGTATTGCCATATCTCTTCAGTAATAAAGGGCATAAAAGGATGCAATATTTTAATATTGTCTTCAAAAAAAGCAATAGTTGCTTTTAATGTTTTTATATCAATTGGCTTGCCAAATTCAGGTTTAACCATTTCTAAATACCAAGAAGAGAAATCATCCCAAATCAATTTGTATATAGCTGTTAAAGCATCAGATAAACGATACTGATCAAACTGATCTTCAACAAATTGTAAAGTTTTTTGAAATTTAGAATGATACCAATCAATGGCTGTAATTGCTGATTGAGGTTGATCAATTTCACTGGAAACCTCCCACCCTTTCACCAAACGGAAGCCATTCCAAATTTTATTGGCAAAATTACGTCCCTGCAACATTAAATTTTCATCGAAAAGCAGATCATTACCAGCTGCTGAGCTCATCAAGATCCCTGCCCTAACGCCATCGGCTCCATATTGCTCTATCAATTCAATAGGGTCTGGTGAGTTACCCAGTGATTTAGACATTTTTCTTCGCTGTTGATCTCTAACTATTCCTGTTAGATACACATTATTAAATGGTCGTCTTCCATCAAATTCATATCCGGCTATGATCATTCTAATTACCCAAAAGAACAAGATATCCGGAGCAGTTACCAAATCATTCGTTGGATAATAATATTGGTATTCTTTATTGTCGGGATTATTAATTCCGTCAAAAACGCTCATCGGCCATAGCCAGGATGAGAACCAAGTATCTAAAGCATCCTTATCCTGTCTTAAATCATCAACGTTCAAACTGGAATTATTAGTTTTTCCCTTTGCTAACACTAATGCTTCATCTATATTATGTGCAACTACAAAATCATTAGGGGCATCTCCAAAATAATATGCCGGAATTTGGTGACCCCATAATAACTGACGGGAAATATTCCAATCACGAATATTTTCCACCCAATGGCGATATGTATTTTCAAATTTATCAGGTACTAATTTAACTTCTTTAGTTTCTAAAACAGCTTTGATCGCTGGTTTTACCAGTTCTTCCATTTTTAAAAACCACTGTTCAGAAACCTTTGGTTCAATTACCACCTTGGTTCTTTCAGAAGTACCAACCTTGTGCATATAATCCTCTGTTTTAACCAAATATCCTTTTGAAGTTAATTCTTTAACAATTTCTTTTCTAACAACAAACCTATCTTTACCCTCATAATGTAATCCATAAGAATTTAAAGTAGCATCATCGTTAAAAATATCAATAACTTCTAAATGGTGTTTTTCACCTATTATTTTATCATTCGGATCGTGAGCTGGTGTAATTTTTAAACTGCCGGTTCCAAATTCCATATCCACATATTCATCTTCAATAATTGGAATTACTCGATTGACCAATGGAACAATAGCTTTTTTACCTTTCAAATGTTTAAAGCGATCATCATTTGGGTTTATACAAATTGCGGTATCGCCTAAAATAGTTTCCGGACGAGTTGTGGCGATTTGAACAAAATCTTCTGAACCTTCAATCTGATATTTTAAATAGTATAATTTTCCTGGTTTCTCAACATAAATCACTTCTTCATCACTTAGGGTGGTTTTTGCTTCCGGATCCCAGTTCACCATCCTGTAACCTTTATAGATCAATCCTTTTTTGTACAAATCAACAAACACCTTCGTAACGGCTTCATTCAAATCATCATCCATGGTAAATTTGGTTCTTTCCCAATCGCAAGAAGCACCTAACTTTTTTAATTGCTCTAAGATCAAACCACCATGTTTGTGAGTCCAATCCCAAGCATGCTCTAAAAACTCTGCACGAGAAAGATCTGATTTTTGTATACCTTCTTCCTTCAATTTTGCAACAACTTTTGCCTCAGTAGCTATGGAAGCGTGATCTGTACCAGGCACCCAACAAGCATTATAGCCCTGCATTCTTTTCCTGCGAATCAAAACATCTTGAATGGTATTGTTTAGCATGTGACCCATATGAAGCACACCTGTTACGTTTGGTGGTGGTATCACAATAGTATAGGGTTCTCTATCGTCAGGAGCTGAATGAAAATAATTATTTTCCATCCAGTATTGATACCATTTCTCTTCAACAGTTACTGCATTATATTTGGTTGGGATGCTCATTTGTTAATTTTTTGTAAAATAGTGAGCAAAATTACAATTTTAAGCAATATATTCACCTGAATTAAGTTACTATTTTATCATAAAAAGTATTAATTTTACACAAAATTTACATCATGAAAAAAATACAATTAATTTTATTTATTGGAATTATATCATTTTCAGTAAATGCCCAAACCAAAGAAGAGATCAAAAAAGATTATACCGGGCCGGTATTTGAATTTGAAAATGAAATAATTGATTATGGAGAAATTGCTCAAAATTCTGATGGAAATCGTGTTTTTAAATTTAAAAATATTGGAAAATCTCCAATAATTATAACTCAGGTTAAAGGTAGTTGTGGTTGTACTGTACCTACAAAACCTGAAGAACCAATTATGCCTGGAGAAACCGGTGAAATAAACGTAAAATACGCAACAAACCGGATTGGTCCATTTTCAAAAACGGTTACAATAACCTCAAATGCCTTTGAACCAACAAAAGTATTAAGAGTTAAAGGTAGAGTTATAGAAAAACCGGCAGATGAATTACAAAAAAAGAAAAGTATAGTTTCAGATAATAACTAAATTAAAAAAGCCTTTAAAAAGGCTTTTTTTTATAGCATACTTTTAAGATTGAATTGGTAATTTAAATGTTTCCCATCTCTATCTATCAAAAGCTTAATTTTTTTATCTTCCTTTTGGGATAACATTTGTGTAATTTCTTGCATTTCAATATTATATGCCAGTTTTCTATTGATTTCCAATATAATATCACCCACTAATAAACCCGCAATTTTAGCTGGTGACCCATCTCTAATAAATGAAATTTGATAACTGGGTTTATACGCTAAAGCATAACTGTAAATAATTTGTGTTATTGAATTATTATTATTTTGACCGCTATCCGGAAAGCGAGCTCTCTTTTCTTTTACTAATCTTTCTCCACCATAAACCAATTCTATTCCACTTTTATTATATAAAAAAGGCTCCTTAAAAAATCTACTGTTTTTCTTTAGTGTTATTTTTCGATTTGGATAGTCAAGGATAACATGAAAACGTTTTAATATACCGGCTCCCAGAGTTCCATTTCTATCTTTATTTTTATGTACAGCTACAATAGAAGTAGAATCGGGGTAGGATACTGAGGCATTTTCAAAAATAAAACCACCTATTATTAATTTATCAATTTTACTTCTTTTACCATATATATTACCATTCAAACCTTTACCTAAATAATCCTTAAAATAGTTTTCGGAAACAATAATTTTTGGATGCGAATGCTCAAAAAGCCAAAGGGCATCTCCGCCACCTGAATCAATCAGTAGTTTCACTTTGACCACATCACCTAAATAGTTTTCAACATTGACATTTATAAAGGGCTTCTTGTTGTAAAAATCCAATGGAAAGACTTCACACTTGTTACATTTATTATAAACATAGGTTTCAGGATTATAAAAAGTAATTCTTTTATTCGCATAATTAATTTTGACTATAAAATCCTTTAATAGATCTCCGCCTACAATTCCATTGATATCAACTCCCATTTTTGCCGACAAATCAAACATATCATCAATTATAATGTACAATAAATGATTCGGATTGATTATTCCTTTTATTTTGAATACATTGTTTTTTGATTTTAAAGCATTGATAGGCTTTCCAACTCCAAGTCCTCTCAATTGTAGTTTTTCTACATCATGGAGTATTAAAGAATCACTAAACTTTAAATTAAATAAAATGGTTTTTTCGAGACCTGTATCAAGCAAAAAGGACAATTCTTTGCCGTTTACTTCTGCAGATATTACCATCATGTTATTAATCAATGAAAACGGAATGGTGATACTTTCCTTTTTCGCATCCATAATTTGAAATTGACCCTGGGCAATTCCTGAAAGTGTAAAAAAGTAAATAAAAAAGAGAAAACTGATATTCTTAAATCTCATGATATTTGTATCGTAAATTGAAGTTAATACAAAAAAGAGATAAATCAATAAATTTAAGAAAACTTTAGCTTTTTCAAACCTTAGTTTAGTTCAATTCTTGTTTTTTTAATAGATCATTTATTTTTTGAAGGGTAAATGGAACCATCTCTTTGGCTATGATAAATGCAATAAAGAATTTACGTGTTTTTTTATTGGCCATTAAAACCGTACTCAATAAATTTTGGCTCATTTTTCTCAATTCATCAAAAGATACGGAATCGAATGAACTTTGAAAGGTGCTTTTAAATGAACCACCTTTAAAAAAGGAAGAAGAAATTTTAAAAATAGGGTTATTTTTAAAAGACATTTCTTGCTCCTCAATTTCTGACCTTAAAAGTGTTTTAGTGTTTATTAAATCTTTATAAGAATTTATTTTGAAATTAATTGCATTACTCATAATTCAGTGCTTTCATTAAATTCATTTAATTCTTCTTCACCGGCTAAAGCTGCTTTTACAATTTCATCTTTAACTTTTGTATCAATAACATTTCTTCCAAATGCCATATACATAACAAAAATTAAAGTATAAACACCTCCGACAATGGCAAAACCAATAACTTCACTTTCAAAAAATGCAGACAACCAAAACGCGAATGCCAAACTAAACATAAATAAAATTAGCATCACCATAATGAATATTAGAAAAGAGCTAACCAAACCTGCACCAACATTAGCCAAAGTACTGACTAGCTCCAATTTAACAAGTTGAATTCTATTTTCAACATATTTTTTAATCAGTTCTACCATAACAAAAAATCAAATGGAAAATATTAAATAGAATTTGATTTAACTTCCACTTCCTTTGCTTCTTTTTTTAAGGCTTCCATTTTTTCAGCAAGCTCTTTTTCCAATTGTTTTACTTTGGCAGCAACGTGCGCATATTTTACTTTAACAGCTCCTTTAACATCATAAAATTTAGCTTTAAAATCCTGTACTGAATCTTTTTCCAGATCTTTGATTTTATCCGATAAATCACTAAATTTTTTATCAAAATCACTGTTTAATTCACTTGCCTTATCGACAATTTTTTCCCGAGTTTCTTTTCCTGATGCAGGTGCTAACATTAAACCTGCCACTGCCCCGGCTGCAGCTCCGACTATAAGTCCTACTAAAAGTTTTGAATCACTAGACATAACATTGGTTTATAGTTAATATTAATTTAAATAAAGATACAAAATTATAAAAACAATTAAAAATATTTTAACTAAAAAAAAGAGATAATTCATAAATGAAAGTAAATAATATTTCGCAATTTTGCATATATATTTAATTGATTAAGATTATGCCAAAAATATCATCAAAAGGGCAGAACATGCCCGAATCACCCATAAGAAAATTGGTTCCGTTTGCTGAAGAAGCTAAGAAAAGAGGAAATACTGTTTTTTATTTAAACATTGGTCAGCCGGATATTAAAACTCCACAAGTTGCCTTGGATGCCGTTAAGAATAATGATATAGAAGTATTATCATACGCACGTAGTGAAGGTTCAGAAACATACCGTGAAAAATTAACTGAGTATTATAAAAAAAATAATATTGATGTTTCTGCAAATGATATCATTGTTACAACTGGGGGCTCTGAAGCCTTGTTATTTACTATAGGAAGTATAACTGACTTTGGTGATGAGATCATTATTCCTGAACCTTTTTATGCAAATTACAATGGTTTTGCAACTGCTAATGGTATAAATGTTGTTCCAATAGTTTCGTCTATTGAAAACGGTTTTGCCTTACCTGATATTGAAGATTTTGAAAAACTGATCACTCCTAAAACAAAGGCGATCTTAATTTGCAATCCGGGTAATCCAACTGGTTATTTATATTCAAAAAAAGAAATAGAAAAATTAAAAGAATTAGTTTTAAAATATGATTTGTTCCTAATTGCTGATGAAGTTTACCGAGAATTTGTTTATGACGGAATGCAGCATCATTCTGTTATGAGTGAAACAGGGATAGAGGATAATGCTATCATGATCGACTCTGTTTCAAAACGTTATAGCATGTGTGGTGCCCGTATTGGTTGTATAGTGTCAAAAAATAAATCCCTTATTCAAACCACTTTGAAATATGCACAAGCTCGTTTAAGTTCACCAACCTATGCCCTGCTTGCCAGTGAAGCAGCCTTGGATACACCAAAGAGTTATTTTGAAGATGTTATTGATGAATATGTTGAAAGACGAGATGTTTTGATCGCGGAATTAAACAAAATTGATAATTTAAAGGTTTCTACGCCACAAGGTGCTTTTTATTGCATTGCCGAATTACCTTTGGAGGATGCCGATGATTTTGCACAATGGATGTTGGAAAAATTCAACGATAATAAGGAAACTGTTATGGTTGCCCCGGCAAGTGGTTTTTATTCGACCAAAGGTTCTGGTAAAAACCAAATAAGAATTGCATATGTGTTAAACAAGGAAAGTTTGATTCGTTCGGTCGAATTGATTAAACTTGCTTTAGAGCAATATAACAATTAATGTTTCAAAGAAATACATCACTAAAATCCTACAATACTTTTGGCATAGAAGTTTATGCCAAACGTTTTGTTTCGGTTGATTCCATTGCTCAACTTAAGCAAATAATTTCCAATCAAAAAGATGTTTTTATCCTTAGCGGAGGAAGTAATGTTTTATTTACGGAAAACATTAATAAGGATGTAATTCATATCAATACCAAAGGAAAAGAAATAATATATACTTCTAAGGATGACAATAATGTTCTGATAAAAGTACAGGCAGGCGAAAATTGGCATGAATTTGTACTTTGGTGTATTGAAAAAGACTTTGGCGGTTTAGAAAATTTATCCTTAATCCCTGGGAAGGTTGGAACTTCACCCATGCAAAATATTGGTGCATATGGTACAGAAATCAAAGATAGCTTTTACGAATTAGAAGCTCTTGAAATTGCCTCAGGAAAAATAAAAGTTTTTAAGAATATAGATTGTAATTTCGGTTATCGCGAATCTGTATTTAAAAATATAGAAAAAGGAAAGTTCATCATTATTAATGTAACTTTTAAATTGACGAAGTTCAAACACGAACTCAACACATCTTATGGTGCAATTAAATCTGAATTGCAAAAAAATGATATTAACAATCCAACTATCAAAGATGTTTCTGATGCTGTAATCAGAATACGGCAAAGTAAATTACCCAACCCGGAAGAAATTGGAAACAGCGGAAGTTTTTTTAAAAACCCGGTGATCTCTGCAGCTCAATTTAACGACTTAAAAAGAGAGTATCCAAATATTCCCTACTACCCTGTTTCTGAAAAATCAGTAAAAGTTCCTGCCGGTTGGTTGGTGGAACAATGCGGATTTAAAGGTAAACGTTTTGGTGATGCGGGAGTGCATAAAAATCAGGCTCTTGTTCTGGTAAATCATGGCAACTCGACTGGAAATGAAATTTTAGACCTGGCAAAAAATATCCAACGAACAGTTTTAGATGAATTTGGTATTGAGTTGATAATGGAGGTAAATGTGATTTGAAAAATGATAGATCTCATTTTTAACTTTTGACCATGGTTTAACCTACAGGTACACTTAAAAAAGATTTAGAAGTACAAGAATTTACTTAAAAATTACAAGTTTCCATTTATGAACTCAAAAGAAAACCCTAAAAAAATAAATCCTAAAGGGTTTTTAATTGGTATTATTATTGGTTTGGCAGTCGGTTTGGCATTAAAAAATGTTGCCATTGGTGTTGGAGTTGGTGTTGCACTTGGAGCTGGCTTATCGCAAATTAAAAAGATCCAGGATTAAAATCAGCTGTAATTCATAAATGTGTATCTGATCAAATAAACACTCCTGTTTTCGAACTCTAATTTTAGATTCGATTCAAAAAAATCTGATAGATTTAAATTCGCTACAAGAATATTTTTTCATCTGACCTCACACTTGCGACTTTTATTTCTTTCCTAACATAAATCATAAAATTAATTCCATTTATTTTCATAACTTTATGGGGTAATCCAAAAAATAATTTATCAT